>Ga0187868_1001424_pt1 | contig 16964 bp, 11 predicted proteins | sample June2016WEW_13_4_FD_133014 | JGI IMG/M metagenome (GOLD analysis project Ga0187868, IMG submission 133014) | Peatland microbial communities from SPRUCE experiment site at the Marcell Experimental Forest, Minnesota, USA - June2016WEW_13_40 | ecosystem: Environmental > Terrestrial > Soil >... | reverse complement strand
GCATGTCAGAGGGAATATCAGGAATCTCGCCGGCCATCGTAGGTCCTCCCTGCCCTGGGTGGGCATAAGACCGACGCTACCACGATGGCATACTTGAGTTAAGCAGGCTTACCGAAAGGACACTAAAGTTCAAGCCGGCCCACACCAGCTTGGCCCAGACATCATCGGCGATCACACGGGGATTCGGACCAATTTGTGCTAGCAGTGATTTCGGCGTCATGAAGCTCCGCTGGGGATCCAACCGCCGCGGGATCAGTTCCCAATCCTGAAGGTCACGAAAGAAAGTGCGAAGGATCGAGAGCCGAGCAGCTTTGGTAGCGGGTCCCAAGGGCTTACCCCGATTCTTCGCCATACTGACTTCCTCAGTCCAGTCGCCACATCTCATCCTCACCAACATTGCCACGCAACGTGCCGCCAAGTCCCGGTTCCAGTGGGCAGGCGACGTTATCGTCGGGTGCTCGTGTGCCAACCACCGCCCGACATTCAGAAGGAAGTAGTAGCTCTTTCGCCGATGACGGGGCGAGAGCGTAGAGGTATCGAGCCAGTGCCGACAAAGGCGCACCCATTCCGGGGGTACGTTCTTTTCTAATGTGGGTTCCCCACACTTCCAGGAAATCTGCCTCCGAATGGGGAGCGGGTCACGAATAATTCCAAGCCGTGCCATAACGCGTGATAGCGCCACCAGGCAGCTGGTGCTGTAGGTCGCCGTTCGGTTCCGTTCCACAATCTGGAGAGTCTCGAGCCTAAGGTCTTCCAGACGAGGGCTGCGGTTGGTTAGCAGGGCTTCGCAGACCGTTCTTTTCATATATTGCTTAACGGTCATCTCTGCGTAACCCCAGTCTGCAAGCAGAACTCGAACCCGCTCCAACGCAGCCTCGACAAGGTCAGGCCCAAACACCTTCCGTGCAAGGACGACATAGACGATGTGACTCCCGCCGACCTTGTCCAGTTGATTGAATTCGCAGAGAAGGTAGGCGAGCGCGATAATGTGGTGCTGGCCCTCGCGACGCTGATTGATCGTTTCAATCCACTGCTCTGGCGTCCAGCCCCAGAAGGCACGCTGACGACGGTTCATTTCACGCATTAGGTAAAGAACCAGATACGACTTTCCGTAATGCGTAGGCTTCGTGTGATCCAGCACGTCATTTATAGGTTCAATTAGGCGGCGGAGAGGCGGCTCCAGCCTTGCCAGTCTCTTTACCGTCCTCAAATGGCGAGGGTCCGCATACGGTCTGAGAGCCGTTCGTTCCAAAGACGTAAGAGCAGGATTTAGATCATAGCGGTTGGAATCTACTGGCCACGACCACTCCTGCTTCGGGCTTTGCCCGCCGCGCGACTGCCGAATTTTCATGAGAGTCTCTCAGCCGTCAGACTGGCACGGCGGGAATGAATTTCGGCCATACCAGACCGCAGTTTCGCCGCGAGGTCTCGCCCGCTCAAGTGAATATATAGAAGTGTCGTTTGGACGCTCCGGTGGCCGGCAAACATGGCGATCTCGTGTATGTCCCAGCCAGCACGCGCCAAATCGGTTAGGCTCAGATGGCGGGGGGTGTGGGTCTTGAACGACTGAACGCCCGATGCATCCGCGAGGCTCGCGATTACTTTTGACCAAGTCCAGATCGATATCGGCTGGCGTCGATTACGCCGAGATTCCGACAGGAAGAGCCGGCCGCGGTCCCGGCTCAATTGCCGACGATGTCCGAGGTACTGGCGATAAAGCTCGCCCGTGGGCTCGGAGTAAGGGACCACTCGCTCGCGCCGACCTTTTGTGTTCTCAGCTCGAATGCGGACTAACCGATATGCTGGGTCAAAATCGTCTGTATGGAGTCCGCAAAGCTCTTCGCGGCGCAGCGCACAATCATATGCCAAGGCTAGCATCACACGATTCCGGAAAGGCGCAGATCGGGCAACATCGAGGATGGCAAGCCACTGCTCATCGGTGGGAACCCATGGCAACTTGCGGTGACGGGGTATGAGGCCCCGGACGCCACGTCCCCCACTGCTAATCATGCTTAGGCGGACAGGGTTACGGGCACAGACTTGTTCCTCGACCAGGTAGTCATGAAAGAGTCGGATCACCGTGACTCGCTGCTGCAAGGTGGAATTCGAAACAGTCCTTTCAGTTCCACTTTCTTCACAGTCGGTGCCTGCAGCACCCACTGGAAGAAGATGGCGGACGTATGCGGCAACGTCGTGCCGCGTCGCAGATTCTGGCTTAAGTCCCCTGCCGTCGAGGAAGAGCAAATACGTCTCGAGACCCCACCCGTAGGCCGCGACAGTATTCGCCGCCAATCCACGATTGGATTGCCACGTCAGCCACGCCTTTGCATAGGCGTTCGTAAACACCCGACCAAATCTCTCAAATCGCACCTTGGCCTCAGCCATTGCACCTCCTTGGAAAGGGAATCACTCATGTTCTCACACAAGCAGGGAATCGATTGGCCTCTCCATACGGCTGCCGCACCACATATTCCATGTAATGCACCGACCCGGCATGTTTTCGCCAAAAGCGGGACGCGCTCGTGCAGTTGCGGGTGAAGGAACTTGAGGGCAGCGGTCAGAAGCCCGTGCAGGTATCCGAGAGTCATCTGTATTACGGGTTCAAGCCGCAGCCAGACGTCATCTACCGGGACGACTACCGCGAAGCGAAGAAAGGCGAATGCGCGGCGACTGTGGCAGCGGTCATGGCGGAAGGAAAAAACGTCGGCAGCACACTCCATGTTTGCACTGACAAGCAATGCAAAGTCCATCATCCGCGTGTGACGATCAGCCCAGAAGAGCGTGAACAGCGGCGGAAGCAGGCCGAGGCTGTCCGCGTCCAACTGGAATACCGAAAGCGGTTGCTAAGCGAAATTTACAAGCGAGTGCCCGCCGAACTTACCCGCCACGAGGTCGATTTTGTGGCGCTCCGGTACTTCGAGCAATTGGGCCACGACAGCCAACACCGCATATTCAAATTCTTCGAATGGGAAGAAACCAAACCAAAGGCCAACGGCGGGTGCGTGGATTACCCGAAACTGGCCAGCGGAAAACTCGAAAAGATGACCACGGCAGAAATCGGGAAGTTCCTAATCGTGTGCGCACTTGCCTCAGACCTCTACTGCCCGACGTATGTTGGTGGTGGAATGCACACGCGGGATTCCAATCTCGCACGCGAGGCGGCCCACTACAAAGTCAATGCCGAGCGAATTTTGCATGAACTGAAAGAGAAGCCCGCCTCCAAGACCGGCAAAAACTCGCTTACCTCTGCAAAAGCAAAACCGGGCACCAAAAAGAAGTAACCACCTCTGGGCAGAGCGGCAATCGCCGCTCTGCCCTCGCTCCCATCCACAATCCTACGGCGAAGGTCTGTTTCCGTGACCCGTCCTCCCACCCTCGATGTCGCCGGTCCTCGTGCCCGACGACAGGCGCACGCTTAACCCGAAAAATGTCGCATAATCAATGGGACGCACTCTATTCTTGCTCTGAGGAGTTGGGAAATGTTGGATACATCAGTGTTGTCCTCGGCGGCCACCCAATTGATGAGCGGCGATCAGGTCGAGGTGGAGGGCCAACGGTTGCGTGTCCGTCGCACCAGCAGTGGGCGGTTCAGAACTGTAAACATCGTGATGGGAGGTCACGAATTTGCGGCCATTGAGCAAAACCCCGACAAGCCCAGCCAGTGGGGGCAACTCGCCCGATCAGGCCACCATGTCGTCCAGTTTAAGGATTGTGCTAGCAACAGGTTTATCGCGGTCGCGGTGGACGGGAAAGTTACGGAGTATGGAGCCAAAAGGAATTCGGGTCAGCACTCGACCCCAACAGCCTAAATGGCCATCGTTGTGCGCCGGGAGAATGTCGTCAGGGCGTTTCGGGCATTGCTGCTGGGCCAAAACTTCGGCAAAATAATGGTGCGAGACGCACGACAAGGTTGAGGGCTCCCGATTCTGATGGTGCCGCCGAACGAACAAAAGGATTTTGAAGACCTAGAGGCGAGCCAGCTCTTCTGCTCGACCTGCAAACGCGCCATGCCAGTGCGAAAGCGTCTTTTCCTGGTGCTGCTCGATAAAGAAATTTTCGACTACATCTGCACTCGGTGTGGCTCGGTGGTGGGGAAGAAGGAGCAGCCGTGGCGGAGACCGGCTCAATGGTCGAGAATCTGAGGGACAGCCATGAGCCCGCCAAAGATCGTGACTTAGTCTTCGCCCGTTATGGTAGCGGTTTCCTTTTCCCGCTGCGCCGCAATGTCCCGAAGGAATGGCTGTAAGGCCTCCTCCACCAGGGCGTGTTCAACACGCTCAAGCCCGGGCAAATGGGAGTCCTCTGAGACGACGGTCCCTTTACCTTTTCTGCGGTGTACGGTGTAATTCGCGTTGTATCATACCGCAATATGAGGGTGATCGCATGGTTGGCTACCCCCTCCGGCGCTCGCCTCATTCCCCTCCTGGTTCAGGAGTGGGCCGGGAGGCGGTCGAGCAAGCTACAACAACCTAAAGTCTTGGTCTACCAATCTACCGCCACGTCTCATGCGTAAACCATGTGATTCGTCAGAATATTCGCCTTCAAATCTCGCGAGCCGTTCGTCTTGCCACGCGGCGCGCAATTCCTGTGCGCGACGAATGACCTCTTGAGTGACGGCATCTGCTGTCGGTAATGAACTTGCACGTGAGGGCTCCAAGTCCGTTGTGATTCCTAGTTCCTCCAACCGCTGGAAAAGCGGTCGCAGCGCCCGGTCTTCATCGCGGAAGAAGATGCTCCCGCGAATGCGGACGAACTGCCAACCCAACCGTTCGAGAATTGCCTGGCGCCCCATGTCCTCTTGGAGTTTTTCCGGGCCATGAATACTTTCCCCATCGCACTCAACGGCCAGCCTCTTTCCGCCGCCTGTGACAACCAAGTCGATTCGGAACCCGCCGACTCTATATTGTGGAAAAACGCGGAAGTTGGACTCCAGCAACCGCCGCAATACTCGGCCTTCAAACTCTTTGGATCGCGCGTCGACTTGAGGCAACAGACGCTCCAACTCTCGCTCCCATGCTATGGGGTCGATGGCGTGTTCAATGAGACGTCGTCGGTAGTCTCCAGGCTTAAGGTCGATCTCGTGATTGAGACTGTGGACCACCCACATCTGGTCGCGCGCGCGGCTGGCGGCCACGTTGAAGCGCTTTTTGAAGATCTTCTTTGGCCCTTCCTGGCGCATAGGTAATGGCGGGTCGGCTGGGGGCGCGTCCACCATGGACAAAAACATCACGTCCCGCTCGTCGCCTTGGAATTGCGCTGGATCTCCGCAGAGAATCTGGCGGCGTTTGTATTCGGCAGGTTCTAGTCGTTGACGAAGAATCCCGTCCACCTTCATTGCTTGCTGAGCACCGACCAATGACACCACACCAAATGACGTAGGCTTGTCGGCATCATTCGCGGTGTATTCGGGTTGCTCGATGGCAGCGCAAATCAAAGATGCAATGACTTCGGCCTCGGAGTCATTTACGCCATCGTTCCCGCCGCGACCGCCTTCAATGCGGTAAGGCAACACATGCGGATAAAGTGTGATGGCAGAAGCTTCCCGGAGCGGTTTGATATCGCCTTTGTAAGAAAGCGTGTTACTAAATGCGATGATATTCGGGGCGCAGCGGAAGTGTTCAACAAGACGGATAACACCGCCAAAAGCAATTTGGGCAAACTCATAAACGGAGAATTCGCCGTCGTAGAGCTCCATGTGGGGAATTCCCTGCAGGTGGACTTGAATCAGCTTTTGCACCTGTTCCATCTCAACGCCAACGGCCACAGGCGTTACCTGCTCGTCGTCACCAACGATGATCGTCTGGTGTCCGAGGTATAGAGCGAACATCGCAGTGGGGTCGCATTGGCTTGCTTCGTCAATGATGACAACATCAAAGCGGGCTGTGCGCGGGTCAAAAGTCTCTGCGACTTCGTTCAGCGGCATGATCCAGACGGGCACTGCACCCTTGGCTACGGTCATCTCTCTTCTTGCTCCTGCTCGCATCGCGGCGTCTTGCACGCCCTTGCCTGACTTGGTGAGCTTCTTGCGCATCGCCGCATACGCCCCGAGAGCCTGCTTTTGTTCGTGGTGCGTTTGGCGAATCAGGCTCGCCCACGTCATCTTCTCGACCAATTGCGATGTGATGTCGAGGAGTTCGAGGCCGAGTCGTTCTATTCGTTGCTGAAGCTCGTCGAGCGATACATTTGCCCGACGTTCTAATTCGTCATGCAGTTGTCGCCACTCCCACGCGACGAGCGGATCACCCGGTGGCTCGGGCATTGAGTGAAGTGGATGCCGGTTCTGAATGGCGGAAGCCCAGGCTGGGGCGGCGCGCCCTAATCGATCAAGCAAGTTTTGCCGCGAGGCCAATTCCGGCTCGAGGTTCTTCAATCGAACCAACTCGTTGTAAGCCTCACGATAGGATGTAGGCACAGCATCGAGGAGCGATTGCCGCAGTCGCTGAGTAACCGCCGCGTCGGGTTTGTTGGTTCGTGCCACGAGAGAGGACCACTCGCTGCGCGCTTGCATAAGGTGCCTTAGACGCAACCACCCTGCACGTGCTTTTAGAATCTGCTCCAAATCACCCAGCACTGCATTACGAAGACGGCGGAGTTGCGCGTTCGAGCCAGTTTCTGGCGGTATAGATTCGTAATAGGTCGACCACTTAAAACCCAACCGGTGAAACTCCCCTTCCAATGTGAGCCACGTCGAAGCGTGCCATTCTATACAGGCCTGAATGAGAGAGATAAATTGGCGACAAACCTGCTCTGGTCTTTCCCCTAGCTCTGACGATGCTGGACCACCTTGCGCGGCGATCTGCCGTTCCCAACGTTCGACGAGTTCTTGCCGCACAATCTGGATTCGGAGCAACGCGCGAACGGCACGAAAATGCGTTGGCTCATTCAGCATCGGGCTACGATTTCCAATTCGCACAGCGCCTGTTAGCTGGTGATAGGCGGGCTTGGTCAGCCTTGTCACCAATCCAAACGATTTTCCATTCTCAATGTGCTGAATAATCTCCTCAACAATGGGCAGCAATTCGTGGGGCGGTCGTTGGTCGTTGACCTGTGGCCCGTGCGCCATCACCAGCACCTGGCACTCCTGCACTACCTTCCAAGCCGACTCGATCAAATCAGCCAACGAAATCCAAACTTGCATTGCTTCTTTTCCGTCACGACCCGCCTGCACTGCTTCCAACTGCCAGGGAGTGCAGATTCGCAAATACTCTATGGCCTTGATTGCGAGCGCCAACATGCGATCGAATTCAGCCAAGTCTTGAGGACCGCCTGCTCCGTCCCACAGCTCTTCGCGGTAACAAAGATTTTGCACTCCCAGCGCGGCAATTTCTTCGACCACCTCGCTGAACTCTTTGGGCGTGGGAAGCCTCACCACGTCAGGACGGCCGGCATTCAATTCACGTTCGTCTTCAAGGCTGACGCGGGCGTTTGTTTGGTAAAGGGTCACAATCTCTGCGTGGGAAAGTGGGGCGGGTTCTCCCAGATTCACGGGGCTCGGAACCCAGTCGTTCGAAGTAACGCCTTGCTTCACACGCTTTGCAGCGTCAGTCGGGCGAATGTCTTTCCCACCAAATACAACGCCGCGAATTTCATCCTGTCGAGCATCGAGCAGTCGGATTCTTGTTTCACGAAGTTCCTCGATGATTCGCTTACGTTCTTGCTTCAAACGCCCGGCCTCGCGGTCCAATTCTTGGTCGTCCTGGGACAGCCGCACAGCGATTTGTCGAACAGACTGCTCAAGGTCGTCCTGACTTTGTTTGTCATTCTGGAGGACGCTGATGCAAAGCGGTTGAAGTGCTTCAACCACCTTTTCCCTAAGGACGCGGAGCGCTTTCGGCGTGTGCGCGGTGACGAGGACACGTTTGCCGTTGGCGAGCAAATGCCCAAGCAGATTGGCGATCGTGTGAGTTTTACCCGTACCTGGAGGCCCTTGAACCAGGACACAGTCACGTCGAGCGAGTTGCCGCGCGATTTCTAGCTGTTCCTTGTTGGCAGGTTTGCTTAGGAGAACGTCCTCGTTTTCGTTGCCGAAGGATACCGAAGCCGAATCTTCTTGCGGAACGCTCAGAGTACCCCCAGCCAAACCAACGATTTGAAGAAGAGCGGCGGGGAAATCGGTGCGCTTGGCGATGTCCTCCAAAACAAGTTCAAAGACGGCCCCCGGCCCTGACCGACGTTGGCGGATGAAGATCACCGGATCACGGAGAATCGTTGGCCCTGCGCTTTTCGGTTGGTTCGCCGGAATCCCCTCATTGGTTTTCAGTTGCCATAGCCGGAACGCTGCCAAACCTTCGTATGCCTTTCCTTCTGTCTTCGACTCGGCGGCCTCATTGCGGAGTGCCCTGACATCGCCCCCACGCCTAGCGATTTCTCTCTCGTATTCCAAAGCAGCATTGGTCATATTCGGAGGGTTGGTGACCGTATTATCCTTTTGCGCTGGCGGAGGAGGCGCAGCGGAGGCCGCTAACTGCGGTTTGACAGGGGGATGTCCTGGCGCGTCCGTTGTGTCAGACAGCATCTGACCCTTGGTTGGAAACACGCCCTGAACTAGGCGTTGGAAAAATCCTTCAGTGTCTTTCCCGCCGAGCGGGGACAGTTCAGTCTTCTTCAACTCGTCTGCGCAGAGAGCAATCTGTCGGGTATTCGCCTCTGGCAGCGCCCGAAGAAATTCCAAGTAAAGCTCAGGCATCTGGTCGCGCTTGCGGAAGACAAATTGAGGATGCCTTTTCTCCGGGCGGAACTCCAACTCCAGTTTTTGAAGGAGCGCTGGATGGTTGAAACATCCGCCATCGTCCGGGCAATTCAGAAGCCCGTCACCAACCAACATTTCGATTCGCTCGGCCTCACGTTCATGAATTCCGAACCACTCGTAAACGGTTTGAAAGGTGCCTAACGATTGGCGGGCTGGTCGCTCATTGGTTTGCCACTCTGCGCGCACTTGCTGCCATCGCTTCAAGAGTGAGGGTCGCGGCAGGGCATCCTCGAATCGTTCGACACGCGATCCCCCCTCCATCGCAGGAACATTGCGCGAAGGGTGAACGTCGACGCTTCCGTCAATGTTTTGCCATCCTGGCTTTAGCCACACGGCTATCGCTGCGGGAGGCGGTGGACAATCTGTTAGGTCAGGGCGCGTAATACGGAGAATGACGTCCGCATCTTCGGATTCGGTGTCAGGTCCGCGATCACCCTGGAAGATTTCCACGGAGGGGTGCTGTGGCAATCTATTCAGCCAGAGAACTCGCAGTTGTTGTCCGATGTCTCGAACCGGTGGATACCGGAGTTCCGTATAAGCTTTGAGGAATTCAAAGACTTTGAGCAACCGTTCTCTCTGAGGCTGAATTAGGGCTTGTTCATTCATCATGCGCGCGGCCTAACTGTTATCTCCTTCTTATTCGCAGGTCGCCGAGATTATACCCCCCAATTGTTATCGTTCGCTATCCAAGGTATCCACGTGCTGACCTTAAGGTCGGCACTACTATGTTTACACCAATCTCCAACTTGCCCTTGGCAAAGCTCAAGCCGAAGGTTCAATAAAGGTCATGATGGACCGGATGGCCGGGCCGCATTTGAGGGGGATTGCGGTAAGGAGGGGGCAATTTGGTGTAACGGCGCTCTATGAGCAGCGGAATGCATTGCGGCATGGCAACTTGGCCGTGACCTCCCACAGGCAGGATGCCCAGGCCACACTCTGGGGGTGCATTTCCCATTGCTGGAGTGGATTCGCGGCCAGCATGGGCGACGATCCACGATGCGGTTAGGAAATAAAGCACGGTATCGTACTGGCTTTGCTCGCCCGCCTTGCTGGCCGGACTGTTTCGTTACGGGGAAATCAGCTATCATGGGGCTTCATTAACTCGGCACCGGGTGCGGCCTCCGTGTTGAGGATCGACCCGCTGTGCTGGAAACGCACCCCGTGATTAAACACGCGCACGACGACGCAATTACGGCGTCAGGAGGAAGATTCCAATGGCAGAGCCAACGAAGGAAGAGTTGCTGGCCCGGATCGCCGAACTTGAAAAGCAAGCGGCATCAAAGAAGTCCGGCAAGCTGGAATTTAAGGTAAGTGAGAAGGGCGGAGTAAGCGTCTACGGGTTGGGCCGTTTCCCCACGACCCTTTATTACGAGCAATGGAGCAGGCTCCTCGATGCCGGGGAGGACCTGCGTGCTTTCCTGGAAGCAAACAAGAGCACCCTGAAGCTCAAGACATGAGGTTTGCGCCAGGTGGATCATAACTCTTCGCTTTTGTCACCCGCCGTCAGCTTGAACTGCCATCCCTCAAAGCTCATCAACATACGGCCCAATTCTTCCCAGGTGATCTCTCGGCCATCGATAATGAGAAGTGGCACCCGACCATCGTGGGCAGTGTCCCACTCAATCTTGCCTCGCACGACTCGATCGTCCGCGATCTGCAATCCATGCCCACCGTCCACGAGATGTGTGGATAGGCCACGAGGCATTCTCTGAATCAATTGCCCAAACAGCACGAGCAGATCATCCTCTGGATAACCGATGATCCCCGACGATGAGGCCCGAAGAACCCCGATCCCCTTCAACCTTACGAAATTGCCTCACTGTTATCCCGGTGCTGACATATCCGCCCCTCAGGGAGACGCCCAGCAAGCACCGGGAACTCGCCCAAAAGCTTGACGAACTCGAACAAAAGTACGAGCGCCATGATGCCCACATTCAAGAGATTTTCGAAGCCATCCGCCAGTTGATCGAACAGCCGGTCACAGCACGGCGCCAGATCGGTTTCAAGCCCGGCACCCAAGAACCACCCGCCAAGTAGTCTTCCCCTTGCTCTATATAGACTATCCGTACTCACTCCCAGCACGTACCCGCGCTGACAACAGCCCCAAACGCTAAAGTCTGTTAGCCCCCGGGTCTCGGGGGAACCGGCTCTTCCTTTCCCTACTGTCGAGCTTGATTTCTTCGATCACTTCCCTTTTCTGACGCCCCTTCTTCTCGCGGGCACGGCAGGCGGTCGAATACCTGTGCGCCTTGCGGACGCAGGCTCGGCTTCCGGCTTCGCCGTCCCTCCGGGTTGCGGTCCCCCTCGAAAAAATCAGCCGAAACAAGCGAGATTTTTTCGGCTCCCCCGCAAAAGCCACCGCAGGAGCCCACGCCCCCTGCCCTCGGGTGCACCGCGAGAAGCGGGGCAAGAAAAGGAGAAAACAACATGACCGAAGAAATCGCAAACCAGCCGACAGCAGGGGAGCAAGCCGCGACGACTCCCTCCATCCCCCAGGGGCGCACAGGCAGCGCGCGCAATGGCGCTGAGAGAGACGACAGAAAACCAACGGACGCTTGGACGGCACTGCTTGAATTGCTCGGGAGTAAGAAAATTCCACCGCTCGACGCTGTACAGATGTCGGCCCTATTGCACTATCTGTTCAACGCAGCAGACCGCCCGCTTCGTTTCCAGATTGCGGAGGTTGTTTACCGCTATGACCACGACCACCCAAACGCACGGGACCTCTTTCTTGCTTGCACTCTACCTTCGGCAGAGAAGGCTTCGCGGCGGAAGGCGGAAAAGTTATTCGGTCATCCCTCTGATTGGCAGGTTGAATTGATGTACGACGGTGCAGTCGCTGCAGCCATTGAGATGTTTCAACTCAACCCTTCCCTGAGGTCTATCCCGAACGCTTTTCAGCGCTACGTCGTGCGCGGGTTATCCCGCGGGATGCTACGGAGCTATTTCATGCGAGAGGAAAACAGCCGGATTCGCCCGGCTGGGGATGTCAGGGCCGTTCGCACTCGCAAGACGGTTGTCCGTGACCCCGTCGAGCGGGAGATTATCGCGAGAGAACTGCTGGACCAGGTGACGAACTACGCGAACTTGCGCCCTCCAGTTCGGGCGACACTTGAATGCATTGCGACTCTCGGCCCGGATTTTGCCCTGAAGGAGCACGCATACACTGCTTCGGGTGACCCCGACAAATGGAAGCGCGAAAGGGGCCGAAGACCGATCCTCGACCCTGACGCAATAGCCGAGGCCATGGGAATTCCGAAGCGGGATGTACATCGCTATCTCTGCCAGGCGAGAGTTATCTTGCGCCAGGCGTTTAACGCCGATGGAAGGTTATTTCAGATTCACTGAGACCCTACGCGGGGGCACGCTCGGCGCGTGCCCCCGGTAACCTTATAAGAAGTGCTAACAAAATTTCGAAAAAATTGCGGCGTCCCGCAATTTTTTCGTGGAACCAAATGCAAACCAAGGAGAGCGCGGAATGAATCGTGGATTTCAGCAATATCGCTTTGCGCGGATTGAAGCCCAGAACATCACAAGAGCGCAGCTCGAAGCACAATTCAAGAATGGAATCGGCGGCCTAGAAGAGATCGAGAAGGCAATCGAGCAACTCATAACGACGGAACCGGCGTGTACTCCCTGGCGCACGTCTAAAGTGGAGCGGGCCGCCTCCTGCGACGGAACGCGCATGGCCGCACTTGAGTTCTACTGGGCGCATCGGCGCCGGAGGCAATCGGTCGACGCCGGTAGTGGCTACCCAAAGATAGAGCGAGATTAGCGTACAAAATTCCCGGAATGGTCCTCCCTGGCAACTCCGACCTCCGAAACGCCCCCGCGAAGCCGATGTCGGCATGGCGCTAGCAGGTATCGACATGGCGTTGTAGGATGCGCTGGCGCGCAGCCCCTTACCAAAAGGCGCTTCAAGCACTCGGCTCCGGCGCGGAACGCGTCTACCGCATCGTTGAAGGTGTGTAGAACCCGCCGAAACCGGGCATGTGCCGCAAACTTAAAGGACAAGTGATTCCGCTGGCGGACAGCGTATCCGGGCCTGTGCCCTAGGATTCCGCCACCCCTCTCCAAGGGCTCCACGCGCTAATCTTTATAGTTCCTCAGCTCGGTTTCTAGTTGCACTCGTTTACTTCCGCTGTTTGGGTGTTTTACGACCGAGTGGAGTGGCGCGCAGATCCAGACATCCCGGAACCCCGTTTCTCGGGAGTTTGCATGCGAATGGCACTTCAACGGTTAGGCGACTATACGGCCAGATGGGTACAGTGCTCTGACCTTACACGCTTCTGCCGTTCACTCCGTACAACGCCGTCGCCAGATTGACGCTTGGGCACTCCCGCGGTGAAGTCAAGCCGTCTGCCGTCAAAGAGTCAGAACAGTCAAGTCTCGCACGCTGTAGCTTAGTGCATTTGGGAGTTATATAATCCGCTTGGTCCGTTAAGTCTGCGAAATTCCTCGGCGGCGTGATTCGCATTCGGACGCAAAAAATGCAAGAGCGAGAAATCTGTCGACGCTCTTGTTATGACTTTCGAGACAGGCAGACGTGCGGAGTGGAAATGGGAGACTTGGCGACTGACATACGTGTCTTCCTCAGTTCAACTTTCATTGATCTGAAGGACTTGAGGCAAGAGATCGCGAACCGGCTCCGTCAAATATTTGGCGCACAACTCCTGACAATGGAAACCTTCGGCAGTGATGAGGCACCCCCCGAGATTTCTTCCGTCAGGCGGGTCAGAGAGTGCGATGTCTTCATTGCGATATACGCGCACCGTTACGGAACGGTTGACGCTGCCTCTGGAAAGTCGATAACGGAGCTCGAACTCGACGAGGCAGAACGAGCGTTTAGCGCGGGCAATATTATCGGGATTTTGATCTACGTCTTAGCTAAGGACGCGTCCTGGCCATCTAATCTTCGCGAAATGGAACCGGCGGCCACAGAAAGGCTTTCACGCCTAAAGCAACGCGCTAGGTTGCACACGATAACTCCGTTTCATGATCGGGAAGAAGTGCTGTTTTCTGTGATTCGAGATGTGCTTTCGAAGATCAGGAGCAGACTCGGTGCAGCTCCAGCCCGCCGCCGTCACTTCAGCTTGCCGCCTGCGAGGAGGCTTGGACGGCCGCTCGGGATGGAGTTCCTTACTAGTGCCGACAGACAACACCTTTTTGGTCGCAACCAAAAAGTGAACGAGGTTCTTGACAGGGTAAACTCCAACCCTATCACTCTATTGCTAGGGGACTCCGGATCTGGGAAAACTTCATTAATTCATGCTGGATTGTTTCCTGCCGCGATAGAAAACGGCTGGTTGCCGATTTATACGCGCCCGCTGGGTCTCCCCCGCAGCGATGTTGCCACAGCCCTCCTGGCGTCGATGTTTGAAGGTAGTCCTTCCTATCGAGGCTCCCTGGTTACCCCGCTCGAACAGGCGATTTCCTCGGTCCAGCCACTGCGGCTCATGCTCATAATCGACCAGTTTGAGGACGTGTTGATCGCTAGAGAACAAAACGAGACAGAACGTCTCGTGGATGACTTGCGCACCATTGGCTCATTAAATGACACCCGCATGTGCGTACTTATCAGCTACAGGGCAGACCTAGAGGCCCGTTTAGGCGAGTTGTGGCAGCGAATTAGCGGCTCTGCGGAGGGACTCGCACGAGTCTATATCGCAGGGATTGATGTGGCCGAAGCGTGGAGAAGCGTAGAACGCGCTTGTGAGGACCTTCAGATTAGGCTAGAGCTAGCCGATGCCGAAGTAGACCAGGTCGAGGGAGACCTTCTTTCGTTTAGCACCCGCTACGGCGGGCAAGGGGTTTATCCCCCCTACATCCAGATGTTCGTTGATCACGTGTGGCGGAAGGCCTCGAGAGGAGTGAGTTCCTATCGCTTCGAAGACTATCTTGCGGACGGCGGTATGGAGGGCGTGACCGGAGGCTACCTCACACGCCAGTTGGCTTACGCTCAGGACCCAGAGGGCCGGATGCGAGCGGTCCTGGTTTCGTTAGTACGGAGCTATGGCGTTAAAGCGCAAAAATCGCTCGCGGAAGTTGCAGCCGACGTTGGTTTAAATGACAGGGAATGTGAGGTATTGCTTGAAAGGATTATTGATCTTCGACTGGTCAGGCATATTAGGGACCTCTATGAAGTGACACATGACTTCTTAGCTCACGAGATCTCATCCAAGCTGGTAGATTCGGAGGAACTCGAGTTCAAGAGGTCACGCGAGCTGCTCGGCTCAAATGCTGCGGCCTTTAACGCCACCCGTTCCCTGTTGACTGCTAAAGAACTCCTCACGCTGTTTCAATTTAAGGAACGAGTCCTTCCCTCAAATGGGGAACTGCGGCTTATTTTGGCGTCATGGGCACGAGAGGCGGGCCCTGGTCTATTTTGGCTCTTAAACTCGCCGCCCACACACCTCTTAGAGATGATACGTGCCGAAGAAACCGAACCAGGTCTCGAGACAGAGAACCGAGCGGTGCTTGCGCTCCTGCGGGCAAAAGTCAGCGGCACGCAACTGCTGCGAAAAGATTGGTCACAGTTTCGGGCATACCGACTACGTATAGAATTAGCGGCGCTCCTGCGTGCCAAACCGCTCGACTGTCCCGACAACGTAATTCTATGGGCTCTGAGAAGTAAGCACAGAACAGTACGTGTCGCAGCATTCGAGGCTCTTGCCCAGAAAGTTGCAAATGGGCATCGGAAATGGATTGACGATCTTTGGAAGAGTTTGAGCCCCTTTAAGCGAAGGGCGTTCGAGCTGCTGTCGCTTCGCGAAGAAATTGCTGTAGCGCCTCTTAATGGGGGAGAGGCCGGCCGCCGGGCGATGCAAGAGTTCGGTCTTTTGCGGCAAATCGCAAGATCTCAAACGGTAGCCGAGCTGCGAAACGCTCTCAAAAATCTAAGGCGTTTCCGGCCAAAGGCTCGAACACGTTTTTTTGCCCTTGGTATGGCACTGCAACGAACACAGGGGTTGCCGCTCATCGTGAAGAGGTTACCAAGATTGGGGGCGAGTAAATGTGGCGTATTCCTCAGTTCGCTCCGAGGACCGGTGAGTGAAACAGACTGTGGCGTGTTGCTGACGGCGTATTTGCATTGGAACGGAAAAGAGTACGAACACGCTGATGTACTCAGTCGGCGACGGCGCGCCGTCTACGAAGACAAGGCGACGGCACTGTCCGACACTCTTCTTAGGGTAGCGACTAAGACCAATCTCCCGCTGATACGGGAGTGCTTTGAAGCCATCAAGCTTACGCCTTCCGCACAATACTATGTCTTAACCCTCTTGCGCCTTGGTAATACTAGTGACGTTCTCAGAATAATTAGAAAAGTCGAAATGGCCTCTTACGAAATTCGATACTGGTTTCAGATAGAGATGGGACAAGCCATCGAACGACGAATGGCAGAGTTTGGAGGGCCAATACCAAAGAGACTGATGCGCATTCAGGGAAAGAGAGGGTTCTGGGAAATCCGACGGCGCAGAGAGAACAGACCTACGCGCCGCGACCTGCTCCCTTTGGGTTATCAGAATAACCGAAGTCTCTACCTGCGTTTGGTTGCACATGCAATAATCGGAGCGGCTGGAAAAGACGACTCAAATCTGCTCAAAAAGCTTGCGCAGCACGAGTACCGCATGATAGCGAGGGCAGGAGCAATACGGTTGGCGGAGCTGATGGGGGATGCCGGGATCACGATGCTCCAGTCCGCTGCAAAGGAAGCCATCGAGCGGGGAACCGGGGAGTCTCTTGCCGTGGCGCTACGGGATGCCGAAATACACAGGTTCGGCTTGGTTGAACTCTGGTAGCACTTCCAATGTCATCTTGCTGTGGATCTGGGGCCGTAACGACTGTCGCCGACGGATGTCATGGATTCTGACGGTAAACGGCCGAACCGTAGAACTGCGTCCCCTGACTCCCTCGATGTCCCCATCGGGGACCCGAACCCCGTATCTGGGGAGTTAGCACTATTGCTGGTGGGAAGGGCGTTTATCGTTCCAAATCCGGCGAAGCACGCACTCAGCATAGTTTCCGACTGCGTCAACCGATCGCTATGGTGTAACAGAAAGCCGGCCCCCCCCGATTATAGAGGAGGCCGATTATACTGCGATTCAGACAGTAAGAAACCAGGCTGGGCGGCCGACCAGCGCTCGGTCTGTCAACAGGTCTATCCGATCCGCCCGCACGGCTCTTGACGGCCTTTCCGACGGCCAGTTGTCCACCT
>Ga0187868_1001402_pt1 | contig 17172 bp, 21 predicted proteins | sample June2016WEW_13_4_FD_133014 | JGI IMG/M metagenome (GOLD analysis project Ga0187868, IMG submission 133014) | Peatland microbial communities from SPRUCE experiment site at the Marcell Experimental Forest, Minnesota, USA - June2016WEW_13_40 | ecosystem: Environmental > Terrestrial > Soil >... | reverse complement strand
CCACTTCCCATTGCCGATCGGTCAACTCCCAGCGGCCATGCATGCGGCAGAACGGAGCATTCCAGAGCACACCCAGAATGCCACGTCCGACCGACCGAAACGTTTATGAGACTGGTTCTAGCCAAGAGGACCCTCAAAGACCTCAAGACTCGCTGGCCGGTTGAGCAAAAGATGCAGGAGGCTGATCTCGAAGGGTTTCGCGAGCGCATGGCGTATAGGTGGGGTAAACCACTCGGTCAGTTGCGTATGCTCCTCACCATGTCGCGCGAATGGTGCCAGAACATCAGTGTCCGCGAGAGTTACCGCAGAAACAGCAAGAACCATCAGTCCCGGCGGCTTCTAATTCGTCTGCTTGTCAGGGCGTGCCAAGTTGCGGATGAAATTCTTTGTCTGCTGGAAAATGGCTTTGCCGACGGCGCAATGGCCCGCTGGCGCACACTCCATGAGATCGCGGTTGTGGCCGCCGTCATCCTGCAGCATGGTGACGAGATATCGGAGCGTTATCTCGCGCACCAGCATGTTGAATCGAAACGAGCGATGGACAAGTATCTGGCGTGCTCACCGCAGCTCGGCTACAAACCGTTGTCCGTGCATGCACAGGCAAAGATTCAAAAAGCGTATGACCAAGTCATTGCGGCGTATGGCAAGAATTTCAGATCAGATTATGGGTGGGCCGCTCTCCACCTAAAAAAGGACAGGCCCACCTTCGCCGACCTTGAAGAGGCGGCCGGCCGAGCGGAGATGCGCTCGCACTATCAGATGGGTAATGACAACATACATGCCGGGATAAAGAGCATGTATGTCAGGCTCGGGTTGCTCGGAAAGTATGAAGGATTGCTCGCCGGCCGTAGCAACGCTGGCCTGATGGAACCGGGTCAGAATGCCGCGCACACGTTGACGCAGTGTGCGGTTCTCGTATGCTTTTCGAAGCCGATTTTCGATGATTACGTGATTGCCGACATGCTCACGACGCTCAGGGACGAGATTCCTCTGTCTTTCGCGCGGGTGGATGTTCAGATTCAGCGCGAAGACAAGGCGATCCGTAAGCAAGACTAAAAACAAACCACAGGCGCACAAAAAGACTGTGGTGCCGGGCCGTCGTCCCTGAATTCCGTTATTGCCAGTTGTTCCGAATGGGCCACGCCATTCTTGCGGTCACGCGGGGCACTATGGGCGATGCCAGGGAAAGTTGTGCGCCCTCTCGCCGGCGGCACGGACCCGTCGAGATGCGTCTGCCCCGAGACTGCGAGGTGTCGCTGGAGGACGGCAACCAACAGTCGAATTAGCAGTTGGACTTGCAACAGCGGTACAGAGTGGCAATCCCAATCCCCATATCGCGGGAGATCGCCCGCCACGACATTCCGGAAGCGCGCAGTGCCGCAAGTCTAGAGGCATCCACGACTCGCCGCGGCCGGCCGAGGCGCTTGCCTTTTGACTGAGCGTTCCTCAGACCGGCCTTCACGCGCTCCTGAATCAACGCCCTGAAAGCAGCGGAAATGACCCTTTTGAAACGGCTAACAGTTCCAGAAAGTCCCGCCATTTCAACCGTTTGTCTCAGGTCAACATTACTGTCCCTATCACAACGCCTCAGCTAATTCCTGCCGTAAGCGGCCGGGTCTAAACCAACGAAATCAACCAAACGACCGCCTAAAAGGTGTGGGGTTAAGAGACTAGGTACTTTCGTAATTTGGGAATCTTTTGTATCATTTGATACATCTAGATTGACAGGGACGGTTTCGTGGCCGTATGATGTGCGCTTTGATACCATAACCATGGATCCCGTCGACTACAACGATAAGGGACACTCCGCTGCGATAACGAAGGCACTCGACCTCCTGAGATGGCCTCACCATTGTCGCTTTACCGGACGAGCGAAGAAAGACCTCATCAAGCTGAAGCTGGCGTCTGGTGACGTCCTAGACTCGATGCAGGATCATCTCAAGGCTAGATTGCCGCTTTATACAGAAATGCAAACCATGTCAGAACTCGAGCCGATTGTCGGATATATCTTCTGTCCATTGCTAATCAGCAAACGTGATCTGCGAATTTATTGCAAGTACACGTTGCCGAACGTGTCGAGGGAAAAGGACGAGTATCTCTTGGTCCATGCGAACCATAAGCCAGACTTTACCTGTCCTGGAGAAAAGAAATGAATAACGACAGATGTCCAGTTTGTGGCAAGGGTCAGTTGCATGAGGAAGTGGGAGAGTTCCGCACGGACTTCATTGCGGATAATGGCGAGCGTCGGGATGTGATTGTTCCTCACGTTAAGAAACTTGTTTGCGATCAATGTAAAGAATACATTCTTGATCCTGAATCTGAATCTCGGATTTCGGCCGCGCAACGTCGAGCGCTTGGTCTGTTGGGCGCCGAAGACTTGGCGAGGTTTAGAAATCGCCTAATTAAATCGCAAGAGGGTATGGCAGAGCTACTTGGGCTTGGGAAGAAAACGTGGTGCAGGTGGGAGTCGAATGACTACTTCCAAAGCGAGGCATTTGATCGGTATCTGCGATTACTAATGTTCGCACCATCAAACGTACAAGCTCTTCAGCTGATTGACAAAGAGAAGCGCGATGGCGCCATCAACTTGCCGAATACTTTTCAATATGTCAGCGATGTGAAGTCGGCTGAGGCGTTTGCGGAGCAGTTTGAATCTGTTCTTCTAGACGGCCCATTCAACTAACGAGGAGCGGACGATGTTTACTGTTACCTTTTACTCATATAAAGGTGGAGTGGGCCGAACGTTGGCTTTAGCCAATGTTGCCGAGCGACTAAGTAACAGGGGCAAGTCTGTCTTCATGCTTGACTTTGACCTTGAGGCCCCTGGGTTGGCATCCTTTTTCCCTCTCGATGACCCCGACTCTCGTGGCATTGTTGAGTACGTGAGCGCATTCGCCGATACCGGTGTTGTCCCGCCACTTCGGGAATACGTGAGAACAGTGCCCACACCAGGTGGTGGGAATGGCCCCATTCATTTAATGCGAGCAGGGAGGCGAGATGCTGAGTATCAAAAGATGCTTGCTCATCTCAATTGGAAGGAGTTCTACTCGCATCGTCATGGCTACTTATTTGTCGAGAACTTGAAGGGATCAATTGAGGCAGAGTATGCACCCGATTACGTGTTGGTGGATTCCAGAACGGGGCTCACGGATGTCTCCGGAATCTGTACTATCCAACTTCCCAATGCGGTTGTGTTCCTTTTTGGGCTTAACGACCAGAACTTGGAGGGTATCTTTACAATTTATCGGTCTGTGACTGACAACAGGCTGAACAAGCCGATAGAGACGCTCCTGGTGGCTTCTCCTGTGCCTGATATACCCACGCGTGCAGAATTGAAGGAACAGAGGCTTGCGAAGGCTAAGCAGCTTCTAGGTAGAGATGTAGATCTAACGTTGCCCTATTCACCTTTTGTAGCTTTTTCCGAAGTGATTCTCCCACGGCACTCGGGTACTCATTTGGGAGAACTTTACGACAAGCTGGCGGACAAAATTATCGATTTAAACAAGACGGATGTCTTGACGTTACTTAAGGAGGCTCGCAGGCTCCGGGTCGAAGGAGATCCCGAGCAGGCGACTGCGAAATACAAAGACATTCTGGATACTTACCCTACCAATCCAGAGGTATGGACGCAATTCGGGGTCTTTCTGCGTAGTACTCGTGATACAGAAGGCGCACTACATGCGTTTCAGAAAGCACTGGAGTTAGGTGGGACCAGCAGCAATTTGGCTGAACTGGCGATCACGTACTTGTTGCTCGGTCGTGAGAAGGAGGCCGAGTCAACTTTTCTCAGGTTCCTCGATCGGAGCCACAAACCGTCTCTGATTATGATGTATACGGACATGCTCGCAGCTCGAAGAAAATACGATTCTGCTATAGCGGGGTATACCCGCGCACTTGAGTTGTGCGCAGATGATCCACTCTCGGTTCATCCTCTTATCGGTCTGGGCAACCTGTATATGACACGGAAGGAGCCTGAGAAGGCGGTGCTGTTTTTCGAAAAAGCCGTATCAATAGAGCCATCGAACATCTCGGCAACCTTTAACCTTGGTTTTGCTCTCCATCTCGTCGGACGCACGAAAGACTCATTGCCGCTATTATCAAAGGCCGTCTCTATGTGCGAACAAGTCCCAAGGCGAATGTCACCATCACGGCGTGCAAACGTTGAACAGGCCGTCGGGAACGGATACCTGATCCTAGGTGACTACGAGAAAGCGCGCATTCATTTGGCCGAAGCCATCACAGCCTCGAAGTCTGTCTCGTCAAGAACTGTCTATTCGTCGATTCGATACGAGGTAATAACCGTAGACGAGTTTCGAGATGAGACACTGCGCCTCTTGCAAACTGCCGAGGGCCCTGAAGCTCGTAGTAGCTCAGAGGCTCACCAAAGCTAGTCTCCCAACCCACACCTTCTGAAACAGCCTACACTGCCTTCAGCCGACGACACAGCGTCCAGCATCAAGTCTCAGCTATTGCATCTTCATTTGGACGCCGGTACATCCCCCGCGGAAGAATTGATTGTGGAACCGTCTCCGAGCTCGGGGAGGCTTTCATCACCGCTATCGAAGAGGATGATTTAGAAGCCCATCTCGAATGGCGGCGGCGACGTATAGCGGAACGTCAACCGACATGCACAGGGGCCACGGGGCAGCACGATTGGATTATCCACAAAGAAATTCAGCGGCTTCCTTAAGCGGCTGATGGGCGACAATCGTAATTCCCAGGGGAAAGAATGCTTGACGTCCGACAGATTTGCTTCAGCGCTGAATTTTGACACGCGGGTCCGCGACGAGGAACGATCTCAATCATGTGTCACAGCCCAGCATGGTGCGGCATCGCATCGCCTCAACTGGATAGAGCATCAGACTTCGGATCTGAGGGTTGGGGGTTCGGGTCCCTCCGGGGTGGCCATCCCGGGGAAACAATGGCAAATGATGTCCTCCAATCTCGGCGTGTAGGGCGTCTCCCTTTTCCGGAAATTTCGCCGTTTCCCGAGTCACGGAGACGGTGCAGCGGTCGAACCGGTGCCCACGATGGGGCTCTAGCCTGGCCCAAAAAGGTCTGGCGGCTTTCCAACCAGCATCGGTGACCGGTCTTACTTCACAAAAATTCTGTCGTTTCCATTAACTTGAGGCGGGGTAAAAACGGCGAAAATCTTGAAATCGTCGCTTACCGGCCGGATGCCGTGGATGAAGCCGCGCGGATTGAAATGGATCTCCCCGGCTTTGACCTTTACCCATTCGCCCTTTACGAGCATCTCCCCCACGCCTTTATAGACATAGATAATCTCGTCCGACGAGCCATGGTAATGAGCGTCAAGCTTCGGCTTTTGCCCGATCGTCATCTGGAAGCGCGGAGTGCCCACCGGCATATCGACCCTCATGCTCTCGCCCGCTGGAATCGGATGGGAGGCGTACCATTCATCCAGTTTAATGATCATGCCTTTTTTAAACTGAGTGTCGATCAAAGACCATTCCGCAACCACATCACCGGATTTGGCGCTGGTTTTGCCGCTGTCAAGAAACACCCTATCGGTGTCTCCAGTAACAGGAGTAAAGAAGTGAAGCTCCTGGGCCTCGCCGTCGCACTGTGTACCATGAATGACTCCACGGGGATTGAAATGAACATCTCCCGCATGCATGGCTATCCATTTGCCATCGACATACTCTTTGCAGTTGCCTTTAACCAGAAGCACAAGCTCATCGGCGATTGCGTGATAGTGCAGCCCGAAAAGCTGGCCCTGGTTGGTGATGGTGGCCACCATCACGCGCGGTGTCTGAAACACCACGTCAAAGCGCATCTTTTGATTGTCAGCCGGACGGTGAGTGGCGAACCACTCCCCAAGGTTCACATTGAAGGGGCCGTCGTACTTCGTGTCGAGTTCATGCGCGTCGCCAACAAAATTGACCGGCGGAGCGGCCGCCAAGGTCAACACGCCCAGCGTTAAAAGACCAAAAACAGCCACAATTAACTTATATTTCATAAATCATTTCTCCCTTTTCTCCTAAAGGATTCTATTCGGCAAAACGCTACTCGTGCATTCCGTCAGGAATGCAGAAAGTGCAAAACCCATCCGCATTTCTCCTTACAGGCCTGCGCAATTGGGGTGGTGCCAAGCGCATTCTTGCCTAATACTTTTTAAGCACAAGATAATACCCGCAAGCCGTGCCCAGGAATCCGAATACTACCAGGTACATCAGACCCGCGGTATACGTACCCGTAGCACCGATCAAGAAACCGACGATCATGGGTGAAAGCCCACCGACGAGCTGCGACGAACCATTTTGCAGTCCGGCCGCCTGACCAATCATGTTGGCGGGGATGAAAGCTTCAAGAACTGTCCAAGCCATTGGCAGCGAAACGCCTTTAAAATAAAGAGCAATACAAAGGCACGCTGCGCTTAAGTAATTGTTATGAACCATGGCAGCAAAAAATATAAAGGTGGCACATCCGCCCAGTCCGATACAATTGATGACAGCCGCTCTTTTGAGTCGGTCTGCAACAATGCCGGCAGAAATCAATCCCACCAGACCAAAGACAAATGGCAAAGAAGAGAAAACCCCCATCTTCGCCCAGGAAAAACCACGCGCGACCCTCAGATACTGAGGCATCCAGGACATGATGCCCCACCACATGCTGACCGAAGCCCAAAAAGAAAACGCAGAGCAGCAAAAATCAGGGTTCTTGATCAGCAGCACAAAATTCTGCCAGGCCGTTTTGGTCTGAAGACCCTTATCTTTGGTCGCCAGGTCCTGGCCTTTGGCGATGTACTCGATCTCAGCCTTGTTCACCCATGGATGCTGGTCGGGGCGATCTCTGACCACAAACGAGATGAGCGGGACTGCAATGATGCTGAGGATGGCGCAAAGCCAGTAAATAGAACGCCAACCGTATACGGCAATCACCGCGGCGAACGATGACATGCCCAAGGCTGGCCCTACCATCTGCCCCAGCAGCCAGGTCGAGTTGGCCTTTCCCCTTTCCTGCCGGGGAAACCAGTTCTTGACGAGTGCAATCTGCATCGGGTAATGCAGCGCTTCTCCAGCTCCGAGAATAAACATGGAGGCGTAAAGAACCGTTACGGTCTTCGCCGTGGCGGCGATCATCAGCGGCACCGCCCAGGTAACCAAGGCTATGGTCATGGCTTTTCGCGGCCCTAGCCGGTCTCCAACCGGGCCCAGCAGAACATTGCCTAACCCGTAAGAGACCAGGAAGAAGGTCATCAATAAACCCTGCCCCACTGGATTGTTCTTGAGCCCCATTTCTTCCAGGAAAGGGGGAAAGGCGATTAGAATGGAGACATTCACCCGATCCAGATACGCCACCAGGACCACGAAAGCCAAAACGACCGCTATCCAAACGCGTATCTTGCTTGGAGCTTCGATTTGGGTTGCTGTGCTCGGCGCCCCTTCGCTATGGAATTGAGGTGTTTGGGTACTCATTTCGTCCCTCGTATTGCGCAATGCTACTCAGCCGCCTGCAGAGCTTGCTGGGCAGAGAATTGCCCATGGCAATTTCCCAGGAAACACAGCGGGAATCAGTATCTAGCCACGGCCTCGGCACTTCTCAAAAAGTCCGCTGCTCAAAGACAAGCGCTGACCATTGATTCCCGCACTCTGCGTCGCGCCCGTTCAGTTCTGTTTAAGCGCCGCTTTCACGCGATCCGGCGTCATCGGGAGCTGTAGCAGTCTGGCCCCGGTGGCGTCATGAATCGCGTTTGCGATGACCGAGCCCATGGTGATGATCAGCGGTTCTGAATCGCTTGAATTGTACTGCTCGGGAGCCGTTTGGCAAGGTAAAACTCCCTACTTACTGAGGATGGCGTCAGCCCAACCTGACCAACATAGTTGAAATGTTCGCCAGGGTCATCAGCAGGCCTGCCGAATCCTTCCAAAGCACAATGCCAGCCCCTGCACAATTTCAGACTGGTTTTCTATGTTGTTGGCAATGTATCTTGTTTCGCAGTGGTGGAAAGGAAAGGAAAGATGGATACAACCAAACTTATAAGGAATCTACGGGGCGAAAGGGGACGAATTGAGCGGGCGATTGCTGCTCTTGAAGCATTGAGCAGCGACAGCACGGGCTCCCAGACTAAGCGGACTGCAGGTGCAAATAAGGCTGGCCGGCGCAGGATGAGCGCCGCAGCCCGGAAACGCATCTCGATGATGATGAAGAAACGGTGGGCGGCAAGACGGAAGGCAGCAAAGAAGGGTTAAGTTGCCGAGCTTGGCCCCGAAGAGCATCAGACTTCGGATCTGAGGGTTGGGGTTCGAGTCCCTCCGTGGGTCGCCATTCCGGGCACTTAAAGGCAAATAGTGACATCCACTCGCGGCGGGTAGAACATCTTTTAGTGAGAAATTTCACCGCTTCCCGGCCCGCGAAACCGGTGGAGCGGTCGAACCGGTGCCGGCGATGGGGCTCTAGCCTGGTCAATAAAGGTCTGGCAGCTTTCCAACCAGCATCGGTGACCCTGAGCCTGGCTTGCCTCTGTCGCTTCCCCTTAGGGACAGTCGAAATGGGCCGTTCCGCACTTTATCTCGGGGATGGCGATGAATGGCACGAGGGCTGGCGTGTAGCCCTTCGGTAACGTGGTGTGCGTGATCAGTCGCTTCTGCGTGGCACGCGCAGCACTTACTGAGGATTGACCCCAGCAGTAAGTTTCTTTAGCGCTACTTGTACGCCTTTGCCTCGGCGACAACCTTGCTCGCGTCGAATTTGTTGATGTCGTCGATCAACTCGTTGGTGACTACATCCTTGACGTCGACTTTCTGCTTGATTACTCCCCACTTGAGCAGAAAATCCATGTAGCTGGCGTAATTGAGCTCCGAGTTCTCTCCCCACCGCTTTACCCCGCCTCTCTCGGGGTTCCAGGTTGGAATTCGTGCCTGCAACACGTTGATGCCTTCCCTGATAATCGTAGCCTCATCCTTCCCAGTCGGTTTGGCATCTGGATAGACTTCGTAAAATATACGGACAGCGGCCTCGGGGTTGTTGATGGCGAAGATTGTGCCTTTCGCATAGGCCCGCGCTAGACCGACTGCGTCTTTCCTGCGCGTGCGGAGCGTCTCTTCCAGCGCGATAAAACCGTTGGAGGGATAGCGCTCGATCTCCTTGGTGTCGAGCAGGCGCAGCTTGATGCCAGCGTTCTCAACCAAAGCGTATTGAGTGTCAAACTGGCTGAGAGCATCCACCTGCTTGTTGCGCAGCATCGCCGCAGTCTGTGCACTCTCTCCTGCCACCACAAACCTGACATCTCTCTCCGGATTCATCCCGGCCGTCGCCACTATCGCTTTCCCCACCAACAGCCCCCCGCTTCCCATCGAGGTGAGGCCGATAGTCTTACCTTTTAGATCGGTGATTTTAACAATGGGACTGTCAATCGGGACTGCGATTCCGTAAGTGTTTCCCTCGTACGCGGTGTAGTAGGTTTTGGCTTTGACTCCCTGAATGCGGGCCGCCGCCAGCGGCTCCACGCTCGGCGCAGCGAACAAAACTTCCTTGGTGGCGACATTCCTGACGCAATCCCCAGAGCCATTGAGGGACACTAGGGTGACGTCGATGCCTTCCTCTTTGAACCACCCCATTTTTGTGGCGATTGCATAAGGTGCGATGGCGGGAGACATCGCTTTGGAACAGAATGCGACTTTCACCTTCGAAATTTGTGCATGGGACATTGCGCATGAAGTTGCAATCACCGCGCACGTGAGGAGTACGAGCATCGTACGTTTCATATGGTCACCTCTTGTCTTTCGAGTCGTTCCTTTTCCGATGGGTCCCAGAAGAGAACTCGCCGGCGGATCAGATGAATACATCGGTTTAACAAAAGTCCCAGGATCGAGAGGATTAGCAACACCGAGAACTGTCCAGCAATATCCATATTGAAATTCATGCTCTGAATCAACATGCCGAGCCCTGCCTCCGCCCCCACGAACTCGGCCACGATCGCGCCGATCAACGCAAAAACCATTGCTACATCAACACCAGCCATGACGAACGGCAGGGCGTTTGGCACACGAAGCATCCAGAAGACCTGGTTCTTGCTGGCTCCCAGCGAACGGACCAGATTGATCCGGTCCTCGTCCGCCGACTTGAGCCCTACGATGGTGTTGACCAGGACTGGGAAAGAGGCCACCAGAGCCGCATTTACAACCTGAGCCTTAAGCCCGAGGCCGAACCAGACCACGACCAGAGGTGCAAGCGCCACCTTGGGAACCGACTGGAACATCACGATGTACGGGTATAAAAAATGCTCGACGTAGCGGTTCAACGCCACGGCCGTGCCCACCAGGAAGCCAAGCCCCGCCCCCAAAAGAAAACCGAGCAGCGTTTCCAAAAGCGTGTGTAGCAGGTTCTTCTGATAAACGCCGCTCGCGAACCCACGCCACAGCGCAATGGCGACCTGCGAGGGAGCGGGGAAGATATAGGTGGGCACCTTGAAGCCACGGATGATCAGTTCCCCTGTAAGGGCCGTAGCGCAGAAAAGAAGAACGGCAAGCGCAATGTTCCTCCGACTATGCACCGACCACCGCCTTGGCGTTGAATTGCGATCGGATAGAATCCACGTTGGCCCAAAACTCGGGTGAACTCATGGCATCCAGTCCACGCGGTCGTGGAAGGTTTACCTTCAGCGTTTCTATGATTCGGCCAGGACGCGGGGCCATCACGAACACTCTGTCGGCGAGAAAAACAGCTTCCGGGATGGAGTGAGTAATAAAGAGGACGGTATTCTTGCGTTCAAGCCAAATTCGCTGAAGTTCCAAATTCATCTGTTCGCGCGTCATCGCGTCCAATGCGCCGAATGGCTCGTCCATCAGCAACATTGCCGGGTCGTGCATGAGCGCGCGTGTAATGGCCACCCTCTGCTGCATGCCGCCCGACAGCTCCCACGGATAACGATTTTCAAAGCCTTCAAGCCCAACCAGGCTCAATAGCTCTCTGGCCTCTTTTACGTACCTATCGCGATTCTGGCGCTGCACGTCGATGGGTAACAGCACGTTTTCCAGAACCGTACGCCAGGGGAGCAGCACAGGTGATTGGAAGACGACGCCGATATCGTGCCGCGGCCCCGTGATGGGAATTCCCCATAGACAAGCCTCGCCTTGGGAGGAAGGCAGAAGACCGGCCAGTATCTTAAGTAGCGTCGACTTTCCGCACCCTGATGGCCCAACGAAGGCGACAAACTCGCCCTGGCTCACGCTGAAGCTGATCTGCTGGAGGGCACATATACTGCCCTCACGACTCGAATAGTGTTTTGAAAGCTCATTGACGGAGACGGTAAGACTGGAAGCTCGCTCCCGAATGGGCGCCTCCGGCGTACGAAACGCTCGGGCTAATCTTGTAATGCCGAACAGATCTTTAAGATGGGTCATTTTGCCGTTTACTTTGATTCCCGCTTGCGAATGGGGCCGTAATGATCGGAAACAAGGCCTAACGAAGTGGCTAGATGCCGGTGTTCTCGACAAGGGTTGCTGATTTGGGTGCTCGAAATCTGTAAAATTTCCCAAATTGACACAATACGATTGATTCCGCGAACTGCGGGTAAAACCCGCCTATAGCCAAGAAGAAGTGACTGGCTTTGATTTTCAGCGCAGCACCCTGCGCAAAGTGCTCGCGCATGATGGAATCGAGAAGCTCGGCAAGATACTCAGCAGTGAACGCTTTCTCCTCGTCATTCTGACAAAGAGAACATTCTGCGGGCTCACCCTGTTCCCGAATGATCTTCTTAAGGTATTCATCGTTCATAACAGAAATGGCGGAGCGCAGAATCGATCTGTCTCATCAACCCCGACACCCGTGCTCCGCCTGATACGGCACCAAGCCCAGTTCCGGCTCATTTATCTCGTCTCCGAAACGAGTCAAAACGGGCGATAGCACGAGCATGAGTACTGGATCATCCTCCTTCTCTTTACAGCGACGGCGGAAGACTCCAGTCAGGATTTAGGGTCACATTTCCAAGGGGTGCTGGGTCTTTGGGAGCAGGAGTGGCTTGCTCATCGGGTTTCCCGGCAGTCTGCTGAACGGGCTGACCTATCTGGTAGTTACTGGCGTCACCTACTGCGCCTTCGCCCTGCTGTCCGGACTGACCTATTTGGTAGTTACTAGCGTTACCATTTTCACCTGTTGTTTCGGACTGGGCCTGCGCACCCATGGCGAAGCCGAGCACCAGAATTGTCTCAAGCGCGAGAAAACGGATTTCCTTCATCGGTGTAGCTATCCTCCGTTCTAATAGATGAATTGCGAAAAGCCGAAGTTGGCGAAGCGCTACCGTTCGCCCCGTAGTCCGAAACCGTTCAGTCCGAGAAATCGATGCGATCGCTGTACGAAGGTTCCCCGTTCTCGATCTTCACAAGGTTGTAGCCGTGCAGTCCGTCGCCATTCTTGTCGAAGGTGTAAGTACCCTCCGCGCCCTTGTAGTCTCGAACCTTCAGGATCGCTTGCCGGATCTTCTCCGGGTCGGTGCTCTTGGCATCGTTGATCGCCATCGCGATTACATGGACCGCGTCATAGGACCAAGCGCTGAGAAAATCTGCCGGGGTTTTGTACGCGGCTTGGTACTTATCCGAATAGGATTTGGAGCCGGGATTTGAGTCCGGATGAAAATCAACGACCGCATAGACACCGTTGAGCGCCGGTCCCGCGAGCCTGCGTGCGGTGACGGCTGCGAAGGCCGCCCCCGAATTGATTCCAAACACCGACACCGCAACTGCGATCGCCAGTTCGAAGTTGTTTGAGGCTGCCGTGAATGAGAGTGTCGCCGTCTTCGAGTAGTCCGCACCGAGCTTCTTCCCCATGTAGAAGGAGACCAGGAACATTGCTAAAGTAGATCAACAGAGGAACGGCGATACGGACGACGTCGAGTGACGACTCGCCTCCACCCCATTGATAACGATTCGAAATCAAGCCCTCGGCTGTTGCCGGTTCACGCGGCGAGCTGTACATTGTAATGCTGAAAAATGATCCTGGTATGGCAAGAACAATTGGCGAGGGGTGATACAAGGAGTTGAGCACTATGGCGATTCTTCCGTCCTTTAATCGTATTCTCCTGGTCACAGATTTTTCGTCTAGCTCAGAAACGGCGGTGCCGTTTGCCCGTCTACTGGCTGAACATTACGGAGCAACCGTGTTCGTCGTCCATGTTATCCCTGAGTCGGCTCCGAAAACTGTTGTTCCATCCCCCGCGGCGGCGGGCGAAGGGGACGAGGCCCGCGGTGCTGCGGAAGCGCAAATGCGAAAGTTCCTCGCGGAGAATGCGCTTGGAGAGGTGCCCGTCGAGACCATCATTGGACAGGGTCACGTCGCGGATGTTCTCGCAACCGTGATCCAGGAAAAGAAAAACGATCTCGTCGTGATCGGGACTCACGGTCGCAGTGGCGTGGGTAAGCTGGTACTGGGCTCGGTCGCGCAGCGCATCTTCAATATTGCATCCTGCCCGGTGCTGAGCGTGTCCGCACGCGCCCGCAAAGCCTGGCATGCGGCAGAGAAATTCGCGAGAATTCTGTATGCTACCGATTTCTCTGCGGATTCTCTCCAGGCGCTGCCGTATGCGCTGTCGCTGGCCAAAGTCGGCGATGCCGAGCTGCTGGTATTGCATGCCTCGGCCGAGCCGCTTAGGCCTGAGGTGCTGCGGGAATATGACAAACGCTTAAATGCTTTAGTTCCGCCGGAAGCGAAAATCTGGTGTAAATCTGACACGATCGTGCTCGTCGGGGATCCTGTGCATAGCATCCTGAAGGCGGCAGCGGAGCACAACGCCGATTTCATTGTCATTGGTGCCCACCCCGCCGCAGGTACGCTCCATGTGCCGCTAACGACTCCCTACCAGATAGTCGCGCATGCGCACTGCCCGGTGCTGCGGGTGAGAGCCCCTGATGCGGAGATGTGACTTAACGATCGTATATCCCATAGGTCCTCTTATCGTGTGCTCTTATGATGTCCTGCCAGATTCTACGATGTCCTGTTAGATCTTTGCCCCCAGGCAGCGGACGACTTCGTCCATCCGCAAGTTCAGTTCGTCAAGCGTGCCGGAGAGGCGAATTTCGCCTTTTTCCATGATGTAAGCCCGAAGATTATCGGACAGCCGCATGGCAATCTCCACGTGCTGTTCCACCAGGAGGATGGTTACTCCGTCCTGCTGGAGCTTCTTGATGATCTCCATGATTTCGTGAATTATCTTTGGCGCCAAGCCCTCGCTGGGCTCGTCGATGAGCATCAGCTTGGGAGCGGCCATCAGCCCCCGGGCGATGGTCAGCATCTGCTGCTCGCCGCCCGAAAGGCTTCCTCCTTTTTGCCCCAGCCGTTCTTTGAGGCGGGGGAAATACGCGAACGCGGTGTCGAGCTTCTCCTCCCAGTTATCGACTTTACGCCGGACCAGCGATCCCAATCTCAGGTTCTCATACACGGTCAAGTTCGGAATCACGCGCCGGTCCTCAGGGATCAACGAGATTCCCTTGGCAGCAATCTTGTAAGGTGGAAGACCCGTGATGTCCTCGCCCAGGAAGTCGATGCGGCCGCTCTTGGGCGGCTGAATGCCCATGATCGACTTCATGGTGGTGCTCTTGCCCACCCCATTGCGGCCCAGCAGCACCACGATCTCTCCCTCTTTAACCTCCAGGGAAACATCATGCAGAACGTGGCTGTAACCGTAATAGGTATTGACGCCGCTCAGGTGGAGCATGCCTTCCTCTCTCACAGGTAGACCCTCTGCACCTCTTCATTGTCGCTCACTTCTCTGGGCGTTCCTTCCGCCAGCAGACGGCCTTCGTTCAAGACCACGATCCGCTCGGAGATTCCCATCACCACGCTCATGTCGTGTTCGACCAGCACAATCGACAGGTTGAGGGTCTTGTTCAGCCGCTGAATCAGTTTGGCGCAGAGGTTGGTCTCGGCGCAGCTCATCCCCGCCGTGGGCTCATCCAGCAAAAGCACCTTTGGCTCGGTAGCCAGGGCGATGCCGATCTCCAGATAACGGCGCTCGCCGTGCGAGAGCGTAGAGGCCAGCCAACTCCTCTTGGGAAGCAGATCGACTTGCTCCAGTAAGTTCAGCACCCGCTCATTGAGCTCCGCCAGCGAGTGGGTCGTGCGCCAGAAGTTGAAGGTCGTCCGCCGCGACTGGGCGGAGATGCGCACGTTCTCAAATACGGTCAGGCTGGGAAACAGATGCGTGATCTGGAATGTCTTGGTGATGCCGAGCTGCGAGGTGCGATGGAGCGAGAGTCGGCTGATGTCGCGGCCCTCGAAGAAGACCCGGCCGCTGGTGGGCTGGAAGAGCCCGGCGATGAGATTGAAGAGCGTGGTCTTGCCGGCTCCATTCGGCCCGATGATGGACTTCAACTCGCCCTGTCTGAGGACGAAGTCCACCTCGTCGACCGCACGCAGGCCGCCGAAATGCTTCGAGACCTTCTCCGTGCAAAGTAGCTTGTTCATTCGCCAGCCCCAGCCGCTCTGTGCTGCAGCTTCGACATTTTGCGGTTCATGTACTTTTCCCGGATGGTCCCCACGATCCCGCCGGGAAAGACCAGGATGATGATCACGAACAGCGAGCCGACAAAAGCCTCCCAGCGGGGCGTGTACAGGCTGATTGTGTTTTGCAGGAAGAGGAAGACGCCCGCGCCCACCAGCGGCCCGAGCAACGTTCCCTTACCTCCCAGGATAGTCATCATGACAATAGTTCCTGAGGTGAGCCAGTACAGGGTGGTCAGTGGCACGTAGCTGAGGTACAACGTATTCAGCGCCCCGGCCAGTCCGCCGAATAAGGCGGAGAGCACCAGCGAGGTGAACTTCACGAGCGTCGTATTGTACCCGCAGGCCCGGGCCCGGTCTTCGTTCTCGCGGTATGCTTCCAGAACCTTGCCGAAGGGTGACTGCAGGACTCTCCAGGTCAGGTACAGCATCAGGACCGTGACGGCAAGGACGAAATAGTAAAGATTTCTCGGCTTGTCCAGCGGGATGGAGAAAAACGCGACACTGGGAATATGGGTAAGACCGTCCTCGCCCCTGGTGATCTCCTTCAGCGGGGAGAGAGCAATGAAGTAGAGCATCTGGGCGAAGGCCAGCGAAATCATGGCGAAATAGACGCCGCGGCGTCTGATGGCCAGAGCGCCAATAAAGCATGCCAGCAGCATCGCGGAGACGATGCCGATGGCAAGGCTCGCGAACAGCCCCACCTTCCAATAGCGCAGGGCAAGGCCGGCGCTATAGGCTCCTAGACCGAAATAGGCGGCATGGCCGAAGGAAAGCACCCCGGTGTAACCCAGCAGAAGATTGAAGCCGAGCCCCGAGATTCCCCAGATAAGAATCTCGGTCGCCAGCGGCACCGAGATGACCAGCGGCAGCGCGGCCAGCGCCAGGGCCGCGATCCAGACGATCGTCGAGCGCGGCCCTGGCGCCACCTCTTGCAACATCTTTTGTCTTTCCGCAGGATCGATCATTCCGGCTCCGCTATTCGCGCCCTCTTTCTCCGAACAGCCCCCTGGGTCGGATCAGAAGGATGACAGCCATGCAGAAGTACATGGCGACATTCGAGTATTCCCCGGCAAATAGCGATGTGAAAGCGACGATGACGCCGATCAGCAGCCCCCCGACAATGGCTCCGCCCAGGCTTCCGAGGCCGCCCACGACGGTTACCACGAAAGCCACCATGGTCATCTCCACCCCCATGTCCGGCGTCGCCGCCATCATGGGAACGGAAATGGCCCCGGCGAGCGCGGCCAAGCCGATGCCGATTGCAAAACCGATCGACCAGATGCGCGAGGTGTTGATGCCCAGCACCTGTACCATCAAATTGTCGCGCGTTGCCGCCCGAATGATCATCCCCAGGTCGCTCTTCTTCAGGAACAACCAGAGCGAGATAAGGATTGCCAAGGTAAAGAAGATGACGAACAGTCGGTAGTTCGAAAACGTGAGTGGACCGAGGGTGGTCGCTCCGCTCAACGCCTCCGGATAGGAAACGGGCTTGCCGATCAGCCCGAAGATGATTTTCATGAAATCGGGAATGGCCACGGAGAGACCGAAGGTCAGCAGCAGCGGCAGCAGGGGATCTTTCCCATACAGCGGCTTGAGCAAAACGAACTCGGCCGCCATGCCCAGGACCGCCACCACCACTACAGCGCTTGCAATACCCACGGCAAAGCTGCCGGTGAGAGTCACTGCCAGAAAGACTGCATAGGCTCCCAGCAT
>Ga0187868_1001393_pt1 | contig 17223 bp, 12 predicted proteins | sample June2016WEW_13_4_FD_133014 | JGI IMG/M metagenome (GOLD analysis project Ga0187868, IMG submission 133014) | Peatland microbial communities from SPRUCE experiment site at the Marcell Experimental Forest, Minnesota, USA - June2016WEW_13_40 | ecosystem: Environmental > Terrestrial > Soil >... | reverse complement strand
CGTCTATCTGGCGCATCGCGCCGACGGGCAGTTCGAGCAGAAGGTCGCCATCAAATTGATTGACCTGCCCCTTGCGACCGACCTCTTCCGGGAGAGATTTCGTCAGGAACGGCAGATTCTTGCCGGACTGCAACATCCCTTCATTGCCCGCCTGCTGGATGGCGGCGTTACCCATGATGGCGATCTCTATCTGGTGATGGAGTATGTGGATGGAGTTGCCATCGATCGCTTCTGTGAAAAGCAGCGTCTTTCTGTGCCCCAACGACTCGCGCTGTTCATGCGCGCCTGCGAAGCCGTCCAGTTTGCCCACCAGAACCTCGTAATCCACCGCGACTTGAAGCCGGACAACATCTTGGTCACCGAAGACGGCACTCCCCGGTTGTTGGATTTTGGAACGGCCAAGCTGCTCTCTCCATCTCTCGCCCGGCCGGACAGCAAGCTTACACGTGAAGGATATCTGTCCTTTACTCCCCAGTACGCCAGCCCGGAACAGGTGTTAGGCAATCCCATCACTACGGCATCGGACACCTACTCGCTCGGCGTTCTGTTGTATCTTCTGTTAACCGGAACTCTGCCCTACGAACTGAAGGAACTTACTACAGCAGAGATGCTGCGCGTGATCTGCGAAGAATCTCCTCGCAAGCCGGCTCAAGAAGCGGCATCCCGCAAGCGGCTCGATGCCGACCTGGAGGCGATCCTGCTGAAGGCTCTGCGCAAGGAACCGCAGGACCGTTATCTCAGCACTGAGCAAATGGCCTCCGATCTTCGTGCCTACCTCGAGGGGTTGCCGGTTGCGGCGCGCCGCGGCACGCTTCGGTATCGAGCCGGTAAGTTCATCCGCCGCCACCGGTGGGGCCTGGTGGCAGCGGCCCTGCTGGCCGCCACACTGGTTGCGGGCGTTGCAGGCGTGTTGTGGCAGGCCAGAGTGGCCAATGAGGAACGGCGCCAGGCTGAGGCGCGCTCCGCGGACCTGCGCCAGTTGAGCAACAGCCTGCTCTCCGAATTGGATGAGGCGATCAAACAATTGCCCGGCTCCACCGGCGCACAGAAGCTGCTGGTCGCGCGCGTGCTCGAACACCTGGACCGCATGGCCAGGGACGCACGGGGTGACCGCCAGACCCAACTCGATCTGGTGGATGCATATACACGGCTGGGGAATATTCAAGGCAACGCCTACGATCAAAATCTGGGCGATCCGGCGGGGGCGCTGGTCAACCTCGGCAAAGCTCTCGCTATCGCCGGGCCGCTGGCGGCCTCTGACTCCAAGGACCGCGAAGCCTTCCGGGCGCTGGCGCTGGTGCAGCAATCACGTAGCGAGATCTTGTGGCAGACCGGCCGGACGCCGCAAGCGGTTCCCGTCATGCGCGAGGCCCTGAAGAGCTTTGATGCGTTGATAGCGGACCCGCATGCCCCTGCCCCACTGGTCTGCGACGTGTCCTCCGCCTATGGCACGCTGGGCGACGAGTTAGGGCAAAGCGGCACAGCCAGCCTGGCGGATTCTACTGGGGCGGCCGCCGCCTATCGCCAGTCTCTGGCGCTGGATGATCGCGCCCTCAGGGTCGATCCGAATTTCTTGCGCGCTAGACGGGGTCTTGCGATCAATCGGATGAAGATCGGCAGCGTGGAGATGGAGACCAATCCAGCGGAGGCGCTCAAGGAGTTTCAGGCTGCGTTGCAGGGCGCCGATGCGCTGCCCAAGTCCGAACAGGCCAGCCTTCCCGGGGTGCGGCTGCGCCACATGCTGCTGCGCAAGCAGGGAAACGCCTTCGAGCGATTGGGAGCGTATGCACAGGCGGTCCCGCTCTTCGAGCAAGCCCTTGAGATCACCCAGCGAATTGCCATCCAGGACCCGAAGGATTCCCGGGCTCTTTTCGACGTTGTAACCGTACTGGACGATGAAGCAAAGAGCTATGAGGATGCAGCCGATCCGGTTCTGGCTGCGAAGCCCGCCGATCGACGCGTGAACCTGATCCTTGCGGAGAAGACGCTCGCGCAGGCCGCTGCCGACCTTGAGCGGCTGTTGAAAGAGGATCCGGCCAACGATGTCTGGAAGGCATTCCTTGGCCTCGCGCAAGTGCGAATCGGCGCCATCAGAAGAATCCTGCACGCCCCGGGAGCTTCAGACGAGTTATCGAGGAGAGGCCTCGCGGCCTTGAAGGAGGTGGCCGAGAAAGATCAGGCCTCTCCAATGGTCCTCGACCAGGCGGCCAATGCCTTCTTGACGGTAGAGCCGGCCTCCCTCAGAAACCCGCAGCTTGCCGTCTCATGCGCCGAGCGCGAGGTGGCAATGAGCCATGCAACGACGCCCTCCAGTCTGCTGACCCTAGCCCAGGCCTACCGGGCCTCCGGCCAGATCGAGAAGAGCCGCACCGCGGCAAGAGAAGGCATGGCGCTGCTGCCGGCCCTCCAGCCCGGAAGCGTGAAGCCGAACATCCGCAAGCTGCTCGAAAACGTAGCGCAGACTCGCCTCTGAACAGTTGTTTGCCATTCCTGCGCGCAGCTTGTGGAGCAGGCCGCGCGGGACCCTTCCCCCCTGTGGTGAGAGGCGGGACAGGACGGCTTGGGCCGGTCCCGCCTTGCGGGACCGGCCCTACATCCCATATTAGGACACTACGCAAGGAACCATGCTTGCACTTTCCAATGGCAAGCGCTGAATTCCTCGAGACCTACAAACCGGCCCAGAGCATCGGCGCGGGAAGCCCTTACAAGTAGGCGGGCCAGTAGAACCCTGGTGTGGTGCACTCAATTTTTTACAATCGCCGCTGGATAGCATGAAGCCTTGACTTTCCCGCGTCCCGGGTGTATGCCTTCGTCACGCTTATCCTGTGGTAGCCACCCGGCGGACGGTCGGGTCCCCCGGAGCGCAACGGGCCTGCCACCCGCCTCTTGCCCAGGCAAGGAGGAAGCCGTGGACTATAACCTGCTCGAAGAAAAGTGGATTCCCGTTCTGTGGAAAGATGGGAATAGCAATCGCGTGGGCATTATTGAGGCGCTTGAGTGTGCGGGCGGAATCCGTTGCATCGCCTTGGCAAGTCCCCTTGACCTATTTGCCGTGCATCGCTTCATGCTTACGCTGCTTTACTGGAAAGCGGCCTTAGCGGGAGGTGTGGAAGGGGTTCGGGAATCACTGTTGAAGGACGAAAAAACTCCGAGCGCGGTGCTCGACGGCATCAGGACAGAAGCGCATTGCTTTGATCTTTTCGACGAGGAATCGCCATTCTTGCAAGACCCTTCTGCACGCGCTGCGAAGGAAAAAGAAAAGAAGTCGGCAGGTTCTTTGTTTGCCGAGTTAGCTACGGGCACTAACATAGCTCATTTTCATCACGGCGACGACGAGGACATGCGCCTGTGCCTTCCCTGCGCAGCGCTTGGAATGCTCCGCCTTGTGCCCTGGACCCAATCCGGCGGCGCAGGACTGACCCCCTCAGTTCATAATGCGCCGCCGATCATGGCAATTGCGACAGGAGATGATTTAGCGGCCACTCTCGGCCTGAACCTTGTACCACTGGATGTCGAAGCCGGTGAAGCAAAGTGGTCCGGCCACTTTAAGCCAACTGACTCGACCAAGCCGATCCCTTATCTCGAAGCGCTTACGTGGAATCCCCGCCGCATTTACCTTTCCTCGCCACGAGCAGGCGTTTGCTGGTACTGCGGCAGCAGGAACATTCCTACTGTCGGGAAGATCGTCTACAAGAAAAATGAAGGCACCAAAGCCAATGACCAAGAGGGGAAAAGAACTCCGTTTATTTGGAGAGATCCTTCAGCTTTTTACTTGGATAACGAGTTTAAGTCGATGAACAGCACCAAAGAAGACCAGGCTGCGGAGAATAAGGATTTGGAACGGCTTATTCCCGTAAGGTCCATTGTCGCCATGGAGAATGAAAACCACCAAGGCTGGTCTCTTGTCGTTCCCACCACGAACCCCAAGAACAACAAGACGTTCGACCACCGACAACTGGAGCTAAAAGATTTCTCACCAGAGACAATTCGTGCCCTTATGCTTGCTAAACGTTCATCCGGCAGGTCTGAGGGTTTCAATGGATGGGATAAACTCAAACCGGGTCACCCTGCCGGGATCAGGCTCTTTGTGCAGGCAGCTATCAAGGTTCTTACATACGCCGATTGGGCCGCACTATCGAACGCCGCCTACCGCGAGATGCACGATTCCCCAGCGGCTTTCAATGTCTTTGCCGGTCTCTATTGGGGACTCCGTGATAACAAAATCGGAGGGCTTCCCTCGCGGAATGTAGCGTGGCTGCTGCTGAAGCTCATGGCGGCGGTGCCTGCTCACGTGCGCGTCCTTTACCCAGGCGCCAAATTCTACCCGCTAGACCTGATACCAAAACGGCAGCTCAATGAGCGCCACCGCACATCTCCCTACCCCGCGTCTTTCCCACTCGGGGACCGGTTGGAGAGCGCTCTGCGCGGCGCGGTTGACAGCAATCTACGTAAGAGAAACCCAGAGCCCGTAGACTGGATAGGGCTCTGCCACGATCTTGACCAATTACTCGATTGAAACCCACGAAAGGAGAATTCACATGTTTGTACAGATTCATATGCTCCAGAGCATGCCCCCGGGAAACCTCAACCGGGACGATACCGGGCAGCCGAAGAAATGCATTTTCGGGAGCGTAACGCGCGCCCGTATCAGCAGCCAGTGCCTCAAGCGCAACATCCGCCATTCTACGCAGTTCAAGGAGGCGTTCGGTGACGCTCTCGCCGACAGAACAACCTATCTGCCACGCATGGTAGCTGACGAATTGAGGAAGATAAAACCCGATATTTCCGAGGATGATCTGAACAGGATCAAGGCAGTCCTCGCCAGTAAATTTAAGGCCGAGAGTCACGGCGACTCAGAAAACACAGAGGAGGGTAGCCAAGGCCATCCTCAAAGCGACTCCCCTTCCAGCGGCAATGTAGATCAAACGGGCCAACTGGTGTTCTTCCCCCCGCCATTCGCTAAGGAAGTTGCCAAGCTGATCGTAAACTTGATGAGCAACAAGGATGATGCTTACAAGGCATGGGTCAACGGCAAGAAAAAGGAAAGGGATAAGTTCAAGGATGACATTACGGAATTCGAGCATGAGGTGTTCAAGAAAAGCGGGTCCCTCACCGTCGACATCGGCATGTTCGGCAGAATGACCACCAGCGACCTGGTTGTGAACGTTGAAGCGTCCTGCCAGGTCGCACACGCCATCAGCACGCACGAGGTGTTTATCGAGAGCGACTACTTCACTGCCATGGACGACAAGAAGGCTGAATTCGCGTCGACTCAGACGGAACGGGCAGGCGCCGCCTTTCTTGGGTCCGGCGAGACCGAAACATTTTTCGACTCAGCCGTCTATTACAAGTATCTCAACCTCGATGTTGACGCCTTGAAGAAACACCTTTCTTGGCAGAACGACGAGGGAGCTGGCGCGGCAGCGGCCCTCGTCCGTGCAGCGGTGAGCGGCAATCCCACCGGAAAACAGAATAGCTTTGCCGCGCACGGCGTGCCTGCGCTCATCCTCGTCGAAGTATCCAAGGCGAAGTGTCCGATCAGCTATGCCAATGCCTTCCTGAAGCCTATCGAAGGCGCCGATCTCATGGCTGAATCTGCAAAGGCGCTCCGCGGGTACGTCGATGCCGTTGCAATAGCCTTCTCGCCGGCGGACATGCGACGCGTGCTCCTGGCTGTAGGGTCTGCTTCAGTTGATATCAGAGGAGCGAACCGCGTTGACACACTCGATGCCCTTGTCGATTTGGTCGCGGGATGCGTAAAGAGGGGGGATGCCGCATGAGCAGCGACCATAATACTCTGTTCTTGCGCCTCTCAGGTCCCATGCAATCCTGGGGGACCTCGTCGCGATTCCAGTTACGACGCACCGATGCTTATCCGAGCAAGTCGGGCGTGCTTGGGATGATCCTCTGCGCGAAGGGCGTTCGTCGTGAAGATTCCTCGAAGGAACTTGCGGTGCTTTCTTCAATCCTAATGGGCGTGCGCATCGACCGCAGCGGAACCTTGGATTGGGATTATCACACGGCGGGGGCAAAAATCGGCATCCGAAGCGCCGACGGAAAAATCAAAAAAACCGCATCCACCGGTGAATACGAAGCCTTGCTTTCCCGCCGTGAGTATCTCTACGATGCGTCATTCCTTGTCGCCCTCCAAGGCGACAAAGATGCAATCGATCGCTGCGCTAACGCCCTGCAAAACCCCATCTGGCCTTTATTCCTGGGTCGAAAGTGCTGCGTCCCCGGCGAGCCGGTTTTTGCCGGTACCGGAAGTTTCCCGTCGTTGACTGAGGCACTTTCCTCAATTCCCTGGCGGCCTCGGATCGACGCCATTGATCGGGACGAGAGGGGAACAACACGAGCACTCGACATTTACCAAGAACATCCGCCCGGTTCGCCGGCCCCGGCGGATGCGCGGCTCGTCTACGATGTTCCCCAGGTGTTCGGTTACTACAGTTACCTCGCACGCTGGGTCGTCGAGGACCATGTGACCGTGACCGTCGGAGAGCCTACACAAAAGCTCCCGCCTGGACCCTACCCGCGGCGGGTTGACTACAACTCCCCGCAGTGGGAGGCCGCAAGGCTCAGCCGCCTAAAACTGGACCACGGTCTCTGCGTCTTCTGCAAGTCACCCACCGACGAGGTGCATCATGTGAGCTATGAAAACGTCGGACACGAAACTGACGCCGGTCTTCGCTCGCTATGCAGGATATGCCATGACGCCTGCACGATGCTGGAATATGGTCACGACATGCGAGCACACCGAATTGACCCTTCAGACCCTGCCCAACGCCAAACCATACTCCGTCAAATCAAGCGTAATGTTGCGGAGCAACGCCTTGGCCGGCGGCGCGAATTGCTTAGAACCGCTCGTATAGCGAGAAGCGATTTCTTCGACACTGCCACCGGGGCAGCGCCAGATGGAGGGCGCTAACGTGTACTTATCTCGTCTCACGATTGATGTTGGCAGCGATGCCACGCGGGAGCGGCCCGGGCGGCTGTGGCTGCGAAACCTTTATCATGTCCATCAGCGCCTTTGTATGGCGTTTCCGTCCAAAGACCAAATATCCCAGGATGAGCACTTCCTGAAGCCCTTCAAACCCGAGGACTTTGGCAACAATCAGGTCCATGTAAAGCGGGGGGCCGATTCCGGATTCCTCTTCCGAATCGACCCCGGACCCAAGGGCGCGGTCGCGATTCTCGTGCAATCGGCTGTAGAGCCCAACTGGGAATACGCCTTCCAGAACGCCCGTTGTCTTCTAGTCGATCTCGGTCCAGATCGCGATCCCTGGGAAGTCAAGCCATTCGATCCGTCCTTCACGGTGGGGCAGCGTGTTCGCTTCCGCCTTTTGGCGAATCCGACCAAGAAAATCGACACCCTCCGACAAGAGGATCGGCAGCGTTACACGAAGGAGGAATTAAGGCAAATCGAGGGCCGGAACGGTAGGCGCGTTCCCGTGCCGAGCTCGGAGGAGCTTAGCGCGTGGCGCAACGAGCATCCCAACGGAGATGCCCGGGCGTTCATCTGCCGCAGGCTCCTTGACTGGATTGAGAAAAAGGCTGAGCCCTCGGGATTTTCTTTGGAGGACGTCTCCGTTCAACCAAGCTACACGTATTGGAAAAAGCCCGAGGAGCGAAACAAGAACCGGCCCGAGGACCACAAAATAGACACCGGCCGTCGGCGCTCCGTCCGCTATGACGGGACTCTCGCCGTCACCGACCCCGCCGTTTTTCGGGAAACGATTATCCGTGGAATCGGGCCAGGTAAGGCCTTCGGCTTCGGCCTGCTTTCCGTTGCTCCGGTTCGAAGCGCGTAGCCCCGGGCTTCAGTTCGGCATGCCGCCCTGAAGGGCGGCGCTACTCGAGGCGAGGTGATGTGAGAATCCAAGATCTCCACGTTTTACCGAAGTTCAGCGACGGATGGAGTTATCTCTACGTCGAGCACTGCCGCGTCGATCAGGAAGAGCGGGCCATTGCCGTCCACGATCAAGCCGGCAAGGTGCCGGTCCCCTGCGCCAATCTGGCTCTGTTGATGTTGGGTCCAGGCGTCTCGATTACTCACGCCGCCATCTCCGTGCTCGCGGACCATGGGTGCCTGGTGGCCTGGTGCGGGGAAGAGGGAGTCCGCTTCTATGCGGTGGGCATGGGCGAGACGCGCAACGCGGCCAACTTCCTGCACCAGGCGCGGATGTGGGCGCACACGGGTTACCGCATGGAGGTGGTCCGTCGCATGTACCAGTTGCGGTTTTCCGAGAAGTTCGATCCCGGCCTCACCCTCCAGCAAATTCGCGGCATGGAGGGGGTACGAGTTCGCGACGCATACGCCAAAGCCGCCCAGGACACCGGCGTCACGTGGTCAGGCCGGAGCTATCGCCGCGACGAGTGGAGCACCGCCGACCCCGTGAACCGGGCCTTGTCCACCGCCAACTCCTGCCTGTACGGCATTTGCCATGCGGCCATTGTCTCGGCAGGTTTCTCCCCCGCCCTGGGGTTTATACATACGGGCAAAATGCTGTCCTTCGTCTATGACGTCGCGGACCTTTACAAGACCGAGGTTACGGTCCCCATCGCATTTCGAGCCGCCGCCGAGGGGAAAGGGCCACTGGAGCGGCAGGTGCGCATTACTTGTCGCGACCAATTCGTCTCGACACGCCTTCTGGAAAGAATCATCCCCGACATCCAGACGGCCCTGATGACGCCAAAGCAAGGAGCGGCCAGCGACGCCGCGCCCTTCGACCAGGATGCCGCCGCCCCCGGCTTCCTGTGGGACCCTGCGGAAGGAGAAGTCGAAGGCGGGCGTGTGCAACCTTCGGAAACCGGGGAAACGGAGCCCAACGATGGTGGTTCTCATCCTTGAGCGCGTCCCGCCAGGATTGCGCGGCGAACTGACACGCTGGTTCCTGGAACCTCAGGCGGGAGTCTTTGTGGGTCGCGTTTCTGCCCTGGTTCGCGAACGACTCTGGGAAAAGGCGTGCTCGCAGGCCAGAGAGGGCGGCTGCCTCATCATCCATTCGAGCGACAATGAGCAGGGGTTCAAAGTCCGCACCTGGGGCCGAACGGCACGGTCGATCGAAGACTTCGAGGGCCTTTTTCTGGTTCGAGTGCCGTAGAATCAACAGCTTTTCCAGTATTGTCCCCACGCGCGTGGGGGTGAACCGTATTCTCCGCTCGGGCAAGTCACCGCCTCCACATTGTCCCCACGCGCGTGGGGGTGAACCGAACATCGGTTACATCGACTGCTTTGCCACACAATTGTCCCCACGCGCGTGGGGGTGAACCGAAATACTGTCGTGGAACAACGTGGCCGATAGAATTGTCCCCACGCGCGTGGGGGTGAACCGTACTCCGGGGGATTTGACCCGGCGAGCGAGGGATTGTCCCCACGCGCGTGGGGGTGAACCGGCAATACAACCCACCGCCCAACCCCGCCAAAAATTGTCCCCACGCGCGTGGGGGTGAACCGGGTCGCGGGACTGGCCGGAGGATTGGGAAATGATTGTCCCCACGCGCGTGGGGGTGAACCGTTAGCAAAGAGATTCTGAAGGCTCTTACAAAAATTGTCCCCACGCGCGTGGGGGTGAACCGTACGCTTGGCTGCCCTCGCCTTGATCCGTCCAATTGTCCCCACGCGCGTGGGGGTGAACCGCTGCAAGTACGTGATCCACAAGCGGACGGTGAATTGTCCCCACGCGCGTGGGGGTGAACCGGATTGAGGAGCTTCAAATCCTGGACGGATGGGATTGTCCCCACGCGCGTGGGGGTGAACCGAGGATTGGGTTCTCGATGTGCGCGATCAATGCATTGTCCCCACGCGCGTGGGGGTGAACCGTTGGTTATCATCTTGCGCGTTACGCTGTCGTAATTGTCCCCACGCGCGTGGGGGTGAACCGAACCCCTGGCTTACTCAAACAATGCCTATCATATTGTCCCCACGCGCGTGGGGGTGAACCGTGACAGTCAAACTGTCAACAGGTGAGGAAAAGATTGTCCCCACGCGCGTGGGGGTGAACCGTTATGGGAACCAAGAAATAATTGACCAATATTATTGTCCCCACGCGCGTGGGGGTGAACCGCTCAATTGGTCCCGCCGAAGTGAGACCCCAACATTGTCCCCACGCGCGTGGGGGTGAACCGCCAGGTATGTACCTTCGGAAGGATACCCTAGCATTGTCCCCACGCGCGTGGGGGTGAACCGCCCCGGCCCGTTTTCAGCTTGGGTCCAGTTGCATTGTCCCCACGCGCGTGGGGGTGAACCGGACACCCACTCATCCAGGATATTAACTAGGCTATTGTCCCCACGCGCGTGGGGGTGAACCGCTGACGTACCGAGGCGTACCCGGCAACCCGTGATTGTCCCCACGCGCGTGGGGGTGAACCGGTGCCTGGCGGATAGCTGGTGGGAAATTGGCCATTGTCCCCACGCGCGTGGGGGTGAACCGCCAGCGGCGCCACGCTGGCCAGCTTCTTTGGCATTGTCCCCACGCGCGTGGGGGTGAACCGGTCACAGCCCTTGTGAGCTGACTTGTCCATTAATTGTCCCCACGCGCGTGGGGGTGAACCGTTCCGCCTCTTCGTCGTAAGGCTGCGCCCCGTATTGTCCCCACGCGCGTGGGGGTGAACCGATGAGGGAGGAAACCGCTTGCGGCTCCCTCCCATTGTCCCCACGCGCGTGGGGGTGAACCGCGGATCGAGCTGGAGCAGCACCAGCAGGAAATATTGTCCCCACGCGCGTGGGGGTGAACCGGCACCGAAGACTGCGCCGAGGCTGGCGGCGGCATTGTCCCCACGCGCGTGGGGGTGAACCGCGGAGCGTCTCGCGTGGTAGCGAGGGAGGCTAATTGTCCCCACGCGCGTGGGGGTGAACCGCGTTACGAGTTAAACGCCAACACTTAGCCCGCATTGTCCCCACGCGCGTGGGGGTGAACCGGTCAGAGCTGAGCGCGCCGCCGCCTTGGAGGGATTGTCCCCACGCGCGTGGGGGTGAACCGTTCGCAAGGCCGTCTATCATGGGCAATGCGCCATTGTCCCCACGCGCGTGGGGGTGAACCGGAAAGGCGACCCAACCGAAGAGGACATTTTGAATTGTCCCCACGCGCGTGGGGGTGAACCGTCACCACCCCCAAAGCCTTTCTTCTTGATCAGATTGTCCCCACGCGCGTGGGGGTGAACCGACATTCGCGGAGGCTGGCGCGAATATTTGAAAATTGTCCCCACGCGCGTGGGGGTGAACCGCTGCGATGCGGTGGTTCAAGGCTGCTCTAAAAATTGTCCCCACGCGCGTGGGGGTGAACCGTGGTCAAGCGCACGATTGCTGTGACCTCGCCATTGTCCCCACGCGCGTGGGGGTGAACCGTGGGTTTGCAGACGCCCGGCCTGTGGGCGCGTATTGTCCCCACGCGCGTGGGGGTGAACCGATCCCGGTTGTAGTGTTGTCAGACCGTATCTCATTGTCCCCACGCGCGTGGGGGTGAACCGGCTTCCCTCGTTTGCGTGTCGTAATAAAAATAATTGTCCCCACGCGCGTGGGGGTGAACCGGGGAACTACTATCGAAGGAAGAAGGCAAACTCATTGTCCCCACGCGCGTGGGGGTGAACCGCATGGCGCGAGGGCCCCACCACCGCCCTGGCCATTGTCCCCACGCGCGTGGGGGTGAACCGTAATAAACATGTCGGCCTCAACTTAGGTTTACATTGTCCCCACGCACGTGGGGGTGAACCGGTTGACGATATGTGCTCGCAGTATTCGGCACTATTGTCCCCACGCGCGTGGGGGTGAACCGATGAGCCCGAGCCTCATCACCGCAACCACCGAATTGTCCCCACGCGCGTGGGGGTGAACCGACCGCGTGAAGCTGCTCTCGGCGGCTACCTTCATTGTCCCCACGCGCGTGGGGGTGAACCGGAGGCCAAGCCGCAGCGGACAGACCTGAAACCATTGTCCCCACGCGCGTGGGGGTGAACCGACCCCAAGCTTCAGCCCGCACTCGAACCAATCATTGTCCCCACGCGCGTGGGGGTGAACCGCCGCGGAAGGGGACACCCTAAGTGAGGAGCGGATTGTCCCCACGCGCGTGGGGGTGAACCGCGCCTTTGCAGCGCCGTTCCTAAAGGCACTCCATTGTCCCCACGCGCGTGGGGGTGAACCGCTGGTCTCGCTGTGCAAGGCGCATGACATCGAATTGTCCCCACGCGCGTGGGGGTGAACCGTCTGCGCCCAAAGCGGCACCGCCCTCCGTGGCGAGAGATTCGGGCTACGGGCACGTCAACATATCGCCGGCCTGTGCGAGAAGTGACCGAAGGGCTCGAGACGGCGGGGTCGTGGAGGTAAATCCCTGGGTTACCCAACGAACGGTAGTGTCCCAATTTGAATGTAGTGCCGCCTCTCTCCCGCCATGGCGGGACGGGACGGCTTGGCCGGGGCAAGCCCCGGCCCTACATCCCATATTAGGACACTACGCAAGGAACCATCCTTGCACTTTCCAATGGCAAGCGTCCTCCCTGTCGTGCTGAGCCTGCCGGGCGCTGCGACCTTGCCGTGACCCAAAGATGCACGCTGGGAAAAGCTTGACAAGCTCCCAACCGTTGGCTAGAATACTAGCGTATGGCTGGAGGCGCGAAAGGGGGTAGGTGGTATTGGGAAGGTTCCAGGTGGGGGGGCTAAACCAGGATTCAGGAGTCAGGAGTCAGAATGAAGAGCATCTGCTTTCCGCCTTCTGCCTTCTGCTTACTGCCGACCGCCTGCTTTGTTTGAGGGAGCCGGGATGGAGAGCTCTCTTCACAGGCGTTCCAGCTTTGGACAAGATGTCACTGCCGGCAGGGAAAGAAAAAAGCAGTAACTTCAAAAAATGAACGAATGAAGCGGGGATATCTATGAAAACAAAGGACCGCTGTGGAAAACCGGGGGGCTAAGCGGGAATGTCTATGAAAACACAAGTACTTAGCCCCATTAAAGCGGGAATGTTATTGAAAAGAAAGGGTGTTAGGTGTTAGGTGTTAGGTGTTAGGTGTTAGGCGGTAGGCGGTATGTAGTAGCTGGTAGATGGTAGGTGGGGAGATGACATGCTCTGCAAAGCTTATCTCTGCGTGGATTCCCATACCTTTGGGAACACCTGCGCGAAACCTATCTTGGCAACCGCGTCTTCCCTTCGCTGCGCACGGGGGTGGACTGCCCCTGCCGAGGTTTGAGCAACTTGGACAGCCGGCCGGAAGTAGTTAGATCATTCACTTCTTTCGACGGGATTAAAGCTTTACAGTTGACGTAGAAATGGTATGAGCTGCTTCAACGAGTTCTTCTTCGGAAGCAGTCCCAACCTGCCGGCTCGAGCGTGTGGACGTTGCCTTCGGGCATAGCCAGCTTTATGGCTTTGGAGGCTTCAATTTCTCCGATGTGATAAAGAGGCCGTCCCTGGAACTTCAAGGGAAGACGCAAAGCCTTCCGCGGCGGGACGGTGAAGAGCAGTTGATAATCTTCGCCCCCGTGGAGCGCCAATTGAAGGGAATCCACAGCCTCAGGCAGGTTGGGGGTGGGGATCTTCGCGGCCCACAACCGTGCCCCCACGCCGCTGGCAGCGCAGAGTCGGGAGAGGTCTGTGGAAAGTCCGTCACTCAAATCTATCAGCGCCGAAGCCATGCGGCGCTCGGAAAGAAATCGCCCCAGCGCACATTGTGGTTCTGGATAGAGGTGAGCATGCACGGCCTCCCTGGCTGCCGCCTTGGCGGGAACACGGGAGCCGCCCCGCTTGCTCTGGAGCAGGCGAAGGCCGAGCGCTGAAAGCCCCAACCGGCCGCTTACAAAGATCTGGTCTCCGGCGCGGGCGCCTGACCGCCGCAGTGCTTTGCCACTGGGGATCTCCCCTGCTACCAGCACGTCAATGAAAGTCCTTCCGGGAACCAAGGCAATATCTCCTCCGACCAGTCGAATGCCGAAACGATGCCCCAGCGCCAGCATTCCACGGTAGAACCTGGAAACCCAGTGGCGCGATACCTCTTTCGAAATGGCCAACGACACCAACACGTAGCGGGGGACGCCACCCATCGCTGCCACGTCGCTCAGAGAGCGGGCAAGCGCCCGGTGACCTACGGCCTCCGCGGGGTGCAACCGGCGGGTGAAATGGACATCCTCGATCGACATGTCGGTGGTCAGGATAAGTTCATGCCTGTTCTTGACCGCCACCAGCGCGGCATCGTCGCCAATACCGAGTTTCACCCCTTTTTCAACCCCTAGCGGCCGCACCCTTTCATGCCCGTGTGCGGGGGCCGCCAGTGCCTGGAGCCACTGTACGAATTCGTTTTCAGTCCGAAACAAGTCTTCACCCCTAAGACAATTGCGAGCCAAGCGCACCGGCCTTGATAACCGGGCGGTGAGAGGTCAGAAGATAGAATACCGCTTTTCGGGCACAGTCGGAATCTGGTTGCTGCACAAAAGTCCCGCGAACTTCAAGGGCACCTTGCACATGTTACAGGATTGCGCGAAGGAAGCAGATGCGGATAATGTTAGTCCAGTCAGACTTAAATGAAGTCATTTTACTCCCCTTCGAGAAACTGGACATATTGACCTCATGCATTTGTTGTAGGGGTGCCTACTCGTCTTGCTGTATTTGACGCTTGACATACGCTCTCATCTTCAATAGGATTCTTGCCGATGTGCCTAAGTAAGACTTTTTTAAGGTCCGTCCCCGACGCCCCTAGCGGCTAACCGATAGGGAATTCTTAGCAAGAAATAATCTCTCGACGGGAGAACTCATAAATGGAAAAGAAGTTTTATGCCTTTCTTTTTTTTCCTGGCGCCCATGGCAGGCTGCACAAGATTCAAATGCCATTTTACATCATCCATTTCGTATTGGCTTTGAGCGTGGTTGGAATCATGACCGTAGCCGCATTGGCCAACAGTTATGCCAGAATGCTTCTGAAGGTTTCAAATTACAATAGTCTTCGAAGTGAGCGCGAAGCGCTAAAGACGCAATACCGGACGTTGGAAAGCACTGTAACCAGTACCAATGCCAAGCTGGACTCATTGCAGTCGCTGGCTGCGGAAGTAGCGCTGACCTACGGGTTTGGAGACGCGCGGCGGCCACGCTTCCCCGAGGCTGTGCTGGCCCTCGCGACCCAGACTAATGCAACCGTGGACTCCAGTTTCCGCGCCTCATTATATGCGTTTAACCTGATCCGTAGGGCTTCCCTGGAACCGGACGGGAGTGTCACGGGGCGCGGTATGTTTTCGAATCCCCAAATAGATCGAACCACCGTGCCGTCACTCTGGCCTGTGCGTGGGCAAATTACCGCAGGCTTCGGGCAACGAATGGATCCTTTCAGTGGCGAGGGCGCATTTCATGCTGGCGTGGACATCTCTGTTCCCTTCGGCACCAGGGTGGAGGCCACTGCCGACGGAATTGTCCTGGAAGCCGGTCCCGAATCCGGTTATGGTAACGAAATCCTGATCGACCACGGCTACGGGTTGACGACCAAGTATGGGCACCTGAGCAGGATTTTCGTAGTGGTCGGCCAGGAGCTAAAACGCGGGCAAGCCATTGGCGCCGTGGGCATGACCGGGAAGACTACAGGACCACACCTCCACTACGAAGTGCTCATTCACGATACGCCCGTGAACCCAACGAAGTACCTGCACGGCTAATCGAGCTCAGGAAGCCGCATCATTTTCCAGCCGCCCAAGATGTCGCTTTGGTTCCAGCTTTTGCTGGCTCTCGTCGCCACGGTTACCATTCCGGGCCTAGGCGCAGGACAGTTCCCAGCCGTCCAGCCTCAGGAGCGAGCTAGCGAGGATCGCGTGGTCATCGCCGTGGGGGGTGACGTCCTGCCGGAATCCTCCTGGGAAGGCTCCCAGGACATCTCCCACTTCCTCGACGGTATGCGGGCGCAGTTTGTCCAGACTGACTTGGTATTCGTTAATCTCGAAGAGCCGATCACGAGTTCCCCCCAAGTGACGCCCTTCAAAAGTCAGTCGGAGGTGGCGGCGAAACGCGATTACATCCTCAAGGCGCGAAACCCCGAGATTCCGATGGCGTTGAAGCAGGCAGGGGTCGGCCTGGTGGGGCTGGCCAACAACCATATGATGGATTACGCCCTCGCCGGCCTGCGCGACACCTTGCAGGCCTTTCGCCAAGCCGAACTCCCCGTGGTGGGCGCGGGGTTCAAGCTCGATGCCGAGCGGCCCTTCATTCTTCAAAAGCACGGCCGCCGCGTGGCGCTCCTGGCCTTCTCGGATGTGGTCCCGCGCAATTCCGGCGCCACGGAAACTCACATGGGGATCGCTTCTGCCAAAGACGAGTCGGACTTGGTCGACGCCATTCGGAGGGCACGCCGCCGGGCGGACTTCGTCGTTCTGATGATGCACTGGGGTGGCCAGGGCAACCACCTCATCATTCCCCGCCAGCGCCAACTGGCCCGTGCAGCCGTGGAAGCGGGGAGTGACGTCATCGTGGGAATGCACCCTCACGTCCTCCAGGGCATCGAATTCATCGGGCACGTTCCGGTCCTGTATTCCATTGGGAACTTTGCCTTTGCATCCAAACGTCCCGCCTCCCAGGAAACTGTGCTGGTGAAGCTAAAGTTCAGTCCGGAGCGCCTCGTGGAAGTGGGTCTGGTTCCCGTGGTGATTTCCCCGTCGGGGGTACCTACCCTGGCAGGACAGCAACAAAGCAAGGAAATCCTCGGCCACTTGGACGGCTTTTGCCGGATGTTTAATACGCAGGTGCAGGAGGGACGACTCATGGCCTCCTCGCCGCGCGAGCGGCTGGTTTACGAGCGGACAGAGCAAAAGGGCATCCATCCTGCTGCCCGGAGGTCTCCGACGCGACGGCCATCAAGCAACAAGGGCAGGGAGAAAAAGTCCTGAGCGGCCTGGATTGCAAGGGGTTGGTGGCCAGTGAAAAAAATGTATTGTATGCCTTGCAATTCGGAGTCCGATTAGCTATAATAATTTGGTTTAGGCGGCTGGCGTAGCTCAGCCGGTAGAGCATCTGATTTGTAATCAGAGGGTCGGGGGTTCGAATCCCTTCGCCAGCTCCAGCTCGAGCGCACATAGCCGCGAGAATGGCCGGCGGCGCTGGTCGAAGTTTCGGGAGCGGGTTTTATCAAATCTGATAAGTACTCAGCCTTGCGCGGGAATGGCGGTGTGCCCGCGTCCAACCGCAGACTCGAACTACTTGGCTCAAACCAACGAGACCCGAACACGGAGCGAAAGGGCGTGCCTGTCCTTGACAGCGCGTGCGG
>Ga0187868_1001388_pt1 | contig 17250 bp, 13 predicted proteins | sample June2016WEW_13_4_FD_133014 | JGI IMG/M metagenome (GOLD analysis project Ga0187868, IMG submission 133014) | Peatland microbial communities from SPRUCE experiment site at the Marcell Experimental Forest, Minnesota, USA - June2016WEW_13_40 | ecosystem: Environmental > Terrestrial > Soil >... | reverse complement strand
TCGGCGCCGATGCGTTCGTGGCCGTAAAAATGGAGGGTGCCGGTGTCCGGGTCTCGGGAGGCGGTGAGGGGTTTGGCGACGTCGTGAAGCAAGACGGCCCAGGGCAAGGAGGGGGCCGCATCGGGCGGCATTTGTGCGAGCATCAAACGCAGGTGGTCGAAGACAGTGCCCTCGGGGTGAAAGTCGGGAGATTGCGCGCAGGAGACGGTGGCGGCAATTTCAGGCAGGACTTGTACGAGGAGGCCGCTTTGACGCAGCAACTCGAGGCCGCGCCCTGCGTGTGGAGGGCGAAAGAGCTTTAGCAACTCGTCGCGGATGCGCTCGGGGCTGATGGCCTGGAGGGCAGGGGCGCCGGCTTGGATGGCCGCAAGGGTGAGAGGCTCGATGTCGAAATCCAATTGAGCGGCAAGGCGCGCGGCGCGGAGCAACCGCAAATGGTCTTCGGCAAACCGCTCAGCGGGCGGCCCGATGGTGCGGATGATTCGGGCGCGCAGGTCGGCCTGGCCGCCGACCCAATCGTGGAGGGTTTTGTGAACCGGGTCGTAGAACAGGCCGTTGATGGTGAAATCGCGGCGGCAGGCATCGGCCCGGGCATCGCCGAAACTGACCTGCTCCGGATGACGGCCATCCCGGTAATCGGCCTCTGAGCGAAAGGTAGCGACCTGGAATTGGTGGCCGCCTTCGACGACCACGACCACGCCGAACTTTCGGCCGACCGGGATGTTGTGGGCAAAGAGCTTCTCGACCTGGTTGGGCAGCGCGGAAGTGACGATGTCGTAATCCCCGGGCTGGCGGCCGAGCAGGACATCCCGCACGCACCCCCCCACCCAGAAGGCCGGGAAACCGGCCCGGCGCAAAGAGCGGACGATTTCTGTGGCTGTGCGCCGCAACGAAGGGTCCCTGGAGAGGCCGCCGCTCAAATGTCTCCCCAAATCTTCTTTATCACCTCCACTCCGCTCCTGACCGCCTCGGGGGTGAGGGAGGGGCCCAACTCGAAGACCCGGATATGCTCGGGTTTCACAAACGGTTTGAGCGCGGCGAAATCGATGGTGCCGGTGCCGGGGGCGTGGTGGTCCTGGCCTGGAAAGCCGACATCATGGATATGAAAGCCGAGGAGGCGCTGGCTGAGGGACTCGAGGTGCATGGGATGGTGGATGAACCCGAGATTATGTTTGATCTGGGCATGGCCGGTGTCATGCCAGTAACCGAGGGAGGGACTGGGCAGGTCGCGGAACAGGAATTGGAAATCGGCCTCGAGCGGCAGTTCCTCGAGGGCCTGGCGATTCTCGGCCCCGAGCTTGATGCCGCGCGACTCGGCTTCCGGCAAGATCTTGCGCAGCACCTCTTTGGTTCGCTCGAAGAACGGCTCTTTGCGGGCCTCGAGCTTTTGGGCCACATCGGCGCAAAGCTTCTGGTATTTGGGGGTGTCCTGTCCGCCGCGTTCGAGCATGCCAAGGAGCTTTTCGGTGTAGTCCTTCATCTCGATGCTGCCCAGGTGCAGGACCACCGCCGGGGCCTTGACGCGCTGGGCGAATTCGAGGGTCTTGAGCGTATAGCGCAGGGCCATCTCGCGCTCGCGGGGACGCTCGGAGGAAAACTGATAGATATTCGGCGCGGCGTGGATGACGCCGATAGGCAGGGGGCAGAAGTTATGGAGGCTGGAAATCTTCATCTCCCCGGCTTCGACTGCCTCGATGATGCCCGGCAGCAGGCTGATGCGAGTGCCGTGGCTCAACTCGGCGTAGTCAAAGCCCAGCTCGCGGATTTCCCGCAACATGGCCCGGCCATCCGTGTGCCGGTGGGAATTCCAACAGGTGGAAAAGGAGTACATAGATAATGGAACACCGACTTCGTCTTCAATCGCCGCAGGGCCTCTTAGGGATCGCGCAAATCTTTCTCAATTCCTCTCCGATGACCTTGGCATGAAGGCAGCCTTTATGGCCGCCCTCCCCTCGGGTCAGGCAGGAAAGGGTATTTTCCCTTGGGCCGTTGTCAACGGGCAAATTTGGGAAATTGACGGCGCCTGGGGCTGATTCAAGATTCTGTAGGAGCCGACGTGAGTTCCGATTCGGAATCGGGATGATTGCTGCTCTTTTAAAAAAGTGAGCCTCCTCACGTCGGCTCCTACATTCTGGGGGAACCTTGAATCAGCCCTGGACGGCGCCTGGGCCAGGGGGTTAAGCTTCCAGCATGGTCAGTTTGACTGAAACGCAGGCGCCGGGAGTGGATCGCTTCCCGGTAGTCCGGCCCGTGCCGCGCGAGCAACCCGATGCCCTGTCGCGCGAGATTGCCGTTCTAAAAAAGCAACTCAACGCCGTCATCCTGGCCCATAATTACCAGGTCCCGGAAATCCAGGACGTGGCCGATTTTGTCGGGGACTCTCTCGGGCTTTCCCGGCAGGCAGCCCGAACGGAAGCGGATGTCATTGTCTTCAGCGGCGTGCATTTCATGGCCGAGACGGCCAAGATCTTGAATCCGAACCGGATTGTGGTGCTGCCGGACAAAGATGCAGGGTGTTCGCTGGAGGAAAGTTGCCCGGCAGACAAACTGGCGGAGTTTCAGAAGACCAATCCCCGTTTCTATACGATTACCTACATCAATTGCAGCGCGCAGGTCAAGGCCCTGAGCGACGTCATTTGCACCAGCGGCAACGCTGTCAAAATCGTTGAGGCGGCGCCCAAGGACCGGGATTTGCTCTTTGTGCCCGATGAGAACCTGGGGGCCTGGGTGATGGAGCAGACGGGCCGGCCGATGACCCTGTGGCGGGGCAATTGCTATGCCCACGTCGAATTCCGCCAGGAGAGCCTCCTGCGCCTCCGCCGGTCGTTTCCGGACGCCAAAGTGGTCGCGCATCCGGAGTGCCTGCGCGAAGTGCGCAACCTGGCCGATGAGGTCTGCTCGACCGAGAGAATGATTGTCTATTGCAAGGAAAGCCCGGCCAGGCAGTTCATCGTCGTCACCGAGTCGGGCATCCTCCATCGGATGAAAAAAGAATGCCCGGGCAAGGAATTCATCTGCGCCCCGGTTTTCGACGCCATCCGCGCCCCGACCGATGCTTGCCGCTGCAGCGAATGCAAGTTCATGAAGCTCAACACCCTGGAGAAGCTCCGGGATTGCATGAAGCACCTCGCGCCCCGCATCGAGTTGAGCCAGGACCTCATCCGCCGCGCCCGCCTGCCCATCGAGCGCATGCTGGAGATAAGCCGTTGAAAGGGCCCCGGTTGGGCATCGTGCCTGTTGCCCAGGGCGGCCTCCAGGAGGGCGCCGCCGGCCAGGCAAAAGTGGGCCACCCATTTGACCAGGGCAAAACCGCAGCCGGCGGCTTGGTGGTCGGCCCGAGAATAGGCGGCCTTGTCACTGGGCGCGTTGCAACCGCTCAGGACACCTTGCCAAGCGTGCGCGCCAGGGATAGAGTGTAGGAGTACCGATGTTCTCCACACAAGAAACTGATATAACCTCCGGCGCCGGCGGCAGCTTTCCCACGACCCAGTGGAGCCTCGTGCTGAGCGCCGGGGGGGGCCCGTTGCCCGACGCCCAGGCCGCGCTGGAGCGATTGTGCCGCGCCTACTGGTATCCGCTTTACGTTTATGTGCGGCGGCAGGGCCGCGGCGTGGAGGAGGCGCAGGATTTGACCCAGGAGTTTTTCGCCCGCCTGCTGCGGAAGGGATATTTGCGCCTCGCGGACCCGGCCCGCGGCCGTTTCCGCACCTTCCTGCTCACGGCGCTCAAGCGGTTCCTGGTCAACGACTGGGAGAAAGGCCGCGCGGCCAGACGCGGGGCAGGCCAACCGGTCATCTCCTGGGACCAGCGTGAGACCGAGACCCGCTTCCTGGCTGAGCCGGCCGACCAGTCCACGCCGGAGAAGGCCTTCGAGAAGCGGTGGGCCGTGACCGTGCTCGAACAGGTGCTCGGGCGGCTGCGGGAGGAGTTCACGGCCAGCGGCCAGACGGAGCGGTTCGAGCGGCTAAAGGTCCTCCTGTGGGGTGAGAAAGGTTCGCCCCCGTACGCCGGGGTGGCCGGGGAGTTGGGCCTGAGCGAAGGCGCGCTCAAGGTTGCGGTGCATCGGCTACGTCAACGTTACCGGGAATTGCTGCGGGTGGAAGTCGCCCAGACGGTGGCCCGGCCTGAGGAAGTGGATGACGAGTTGCGGCACCTGATCGCGGTCATCAGCGGCTGAGCCGGGGGCGGCCGGGAGAGAGAACTGACTCAACTTTGTCTGTGAATTTCGGGCCTCTTTCCTCAATCGCGGCATGGAAACCATGAGCACCGAGACTGGTTCCTCGCCGATGGCGGGACGCTGCGAGCGCTGTGGCGCGTTGCTGACCGCCTACGCCCCGGAAGGGCTTTGCCCCGCCTGCATGCTGCTCGGCGGACTGGACTTTGGCGCCGACGCCCCCGCCGATGGGCCTGGCGAGAACGCTCCCACCCTGGTGATTCCTGCAAGCGAGCAGCCCGGGGACCGTATCGGCCACCGCAAGCTGCTGCAAAAAATCGCCCCTGGTGGGACGGTGGTCGTCGCTGAGTCGCAGATCCGAAGCGGCCGCGCCCCGTCACCCCTTTCCACCCTCGAAGCAGGAGAGCCTGTCGGCGGTTCGTCCATCCGGGCGATGCTGGGCAAGACCATTTCTCACTACCGGATCCTCGAGCCGTTGGGCAGCGGGGGCATGGGTGTGGTCTATAAGGCCCAAGACACCAAACTGCCGCGCTTCGTCGCCCTCAAGTTCCTGCCCGAGGCGCTCGCTGAAAGCTCCCAGGCCCTGGAGCGATTTAAGCGCGAGGCCCATGCCGCCTCAGCCCTCAATCACCCCAACATCTGCGTGATTCACGACATCGGCCAGTTCGAGGAGCAGCCCTTCATTGTAATGGAGTTTCTGGAAGGGTGGACGCTAAAGCACCGCATCGCCGGAGGGCCGGTCCCGACGGACGAACTTGTGGAGCTGGCGGTCCAGATCGCCGATGGCTTGGATGCCGCGCACTCCAAGGGCATCATTCACCGGGACATCAAGCCCGCGAATATCTTCGTGAACGACCGCGGCCAAGCCAAGATTCTTGATTTTGGGCTGGCAAAGCTATCCGCGCCGCTGCAACGAGCGGTAGAAGGGACTGGGGCTGCGAATGCGCCGACGGCGAGCCGGGAAGAATACGAGACGAGTCCCGGGGTCGTCATGGGGACGGTCGCGTACATGTCTCCGGAACAGGCACGCGGCGAAGAAATGGACGCGCGCACTGATGTGTTCAGTTTCGGCGTTGTCCTCTATGAGATGGCCACGGGCAAGCCGGCGTTCCCGGGAACCACCTTCGCCGTTATCCTTGACGCCCTTCTCAACCGCGCGCCCATCCCTCCGACTCAGTTGAACCCCCTTGCTCCCGCCGAGCTGCAACGTGTCATCGGCAGAGCGATGGAAAAGCACCGCAATCAGCGCTACCAGAACGTGGCGGTTTTGCTTTCCGATCTGAAATGCCTTAAGCGGGACACCGACCGCGGCAGCCTGGCCGCCAAACCAGTCATCGGGTCCGGCGCGCGACCACCCTCTCCACGCACGGCCTTGGACTCGCTGGCGGTGCTGCCGTTCGAGAACGCGGGCCCTGACCCCGGTGCCGACTATTTCAGCGACGGCATCACGGAGAGCATCATTCAAAGCGTTTCGGAACTTCCCAAGGTCCGCGTGATGGCGCGCAGCACCGTCTTCCGTTACAAGGGGCGGGTGGCCGATCCCCAGGCGGTCGGGCGGGAATTGAACGTCCGGGCCGTGCTGACCGGGAGAGTCGTGCAACGAGGCGACAGCTTGATCATCGGGGTGGAACTGGTGGACACCACCAATGGGTGGCGGCTCTGGGGAAAGCAGTTCCAGCGGCCGCTTCAGGATGTGTTCACCGTGCAGGAGGAGATCGCCCGCGAGATCTCCGAGAGCCTCCGGGTGAAGCTGACTGGGCGCCAGAGGAAGCGGCTCGCCAGGCGCCACACCGCAAACCCCGAGGCCTACCAGCTCTACCTCAAAGGCCGGTTCTTCTGGAACAAACGCACCGAGGAGAGCATTCGGAAAGGAATTGAACTCTTCCGGCAGGCAATCGAAGCGGACCCCACGTACGCGCTGGCTTATGCCGGGCTCGCCGAATCCTATATGCCGCTCGGATACTGGGGATATGTTCCCCCGGCTGAGGCTTATCCCAAGGGGAAGGCTTGGGCCATGAAAGCGCTCGAGCTCGACGACCAGCTTGCCGAAGCCTATACCCCTCTTGCCGTTGTCCTCTTCCTCTACGAACGCGACCGCGAAGCCGCCCTCAAGACAGTCCAAAGGGCCATCGCGCTCAACCCAAACTATCCTCGAGCGCGCCAGGTGCATGGGGAATTTCTTGTCTGCCTGGGGGAATTCAAGAGGGCCGCCGAGGAAGTCCGTCAAGGCCTCGAACTGGACCCGCTATCGCTCACCCTTCACGTCGTAGATGCCCAAGTCTCCTTTTACTCGCGACGGTACGAAGAGGCCAGGCAGAAGTGCCGCAAGATCCAGGAGATCGAGCCCAGCCACTGCGCTTCTTTTTGGTTGCTGGGGTTGGTCTGCGAACAGATTGGCTGCTTCGAGAAGGCCGTTGGGCACTTTCAACGTGGCCTGGAATTGAGGCGAGAAGACCGGGTCCTCCGGGCCGCACTCGCTCGTGCATACGCGCTCTGGGGGAAGGAAGACAAGGCCCGGGAGCTTCTCCAGGGACTGGAACAGACCAGCCGGCAAAAGTACGTCCCCGCCTATTCTATGGCGGGCATCTGGGCGGGCCTGGGCGACCGCGATCAGACGCTTGTGTGGCTTGAGAAGGCATGCGAAGAAAGGACGTCGAGGATGCCGTTCCTCAACGTGGATCCGGCCTTTGACGCCTTTCGCTCTGACGCCCAGTTTCAGGAAATGCTCCGCCGCGCCAACCTGCCGGCGCCAAGAACGCTCTATGAAAGCTGAGACTCACCGATTCAAGATCGGGGCTTTTGATTGCCTGGCTGTAAGCGACGGCACCTTCGCCTACCCTGCCGGGCTGTTCTTCGCCAACGCCCGGAAGGAAGAATACGAACAGGCGCTGCGCGAGCGCCACCTTCCGCTGGACCAAATTACCACGCCCTACGTCTGTCTTTATCTCGATACCGGCGAGCATCGGGTGCTGCTGGATACCGGCGCCGGCAAGCTCGCGCCCACGACGGGGCGGCTGGTCAAGAACCTGCGAAGTGAAGGCATCGATCCCGGAACCATCGATACCGTGATCCTGACGCACGCCCACGCTGACCATATTGGCGGCAACCTCGACTCCAACGGCAACCTGGCGTTTCCCAATGCTCGCTACGTGATGTCGAGGGTCGAGTGGGACTTCTGGACCTCGAACCCCGATCTTTCCAGCTTGAACTGCGGCGATCACCTCAAGCAGTTGCTGCTTCAATGTGCCGCCGACATGCTGCCCCCGGCCCGGCGCCGGCTTGACCTCGTGGACGACGAAGCAGAGGTTGTTCCCGGTATTCGCACGATCGCGGCGCCCGGCCATACTCCCGGCCACGTGGCCCTCGAAATCAGTTCCCAAGGAGAGATGCTCATTGACGCCGTCGATACGTTCTTGCACCCCATCATGATCGAGCGGATCGAGTGGTACTCAGTTGTGGACGTTTACCCGGAGAAGGTGCTCGCCAGCAGGCGGCGCCTTTTCGAGCGGGCCGTTGATACTGGCGCGATGGTCATGTCGTTTCATTTCCCGTTTCCGGGCCTGGGCCACGTGAGCCGGACCGAAAACGGTTTCACGTGGAAACCGGTTGCTTAGGGACCGGACATTTCACAGGCCAGCCGCCAATGCTCATTAACACTGCCGCTTCAGCGCGGTGTACGTGGGCGGCGAGCCGTCCGAGCCGTTTCAATCCCGACGCGGCAGGACACTCCCAGCCAAAGCGTTGAAACGGTTGCAGCGCCCCAGGTGCCTTTTTACACCGGGCTGAAGCCACGGCGTTAATGAAACGTCTCGCCGCGGCATGACGTTTCCCCGTTAGCACCTGAGGCCTCGAAATTCTCTGTAACCTCTCGCCGGATTTCCTGTAGCAAGGGGTGAAACGAAGGCGTGAGCGGGAATGACCCGCTCCGCGCCAAGACTAACAGAGAACTAATAACAACGACCCCGGAGGCCCAGCCTCCGAAGCAGAAAGGAAAAGTATTATGAAAAGAGTCCGTTTAGGTTCAATCCTCGGCCTGGTTTTGGGCTGCGCAGCCCTGGCCGCCGCCGATCCAATCACACGGGCGTCGTTCCATTCCGACGACATCAAAGGCCCGATTATTGTGTCGGGAGCGCCGCTGGGGAAGCCGGCCGCGCTGGGGTTCGCTGAAAACATGGTGCCCGGTTCAGAGGCGACTCTGGGCAACATCAGCCTAACGGCGTTTGGTACTATTGTCGTCCAGAATCCGACCCAGCCGGTCTGGGACATCCGGGCGCAAGCCGTCTGCACAATATGGTTCGAGGATGGCAGCACCATCTTGGGCAGCTTTCGCACGACGGGGACTTTCGACCCTGCGACTGGGATCATCACCACCACGGGCCATTATGTGTTCACGTCAGGGACGGGGAAATTTGCCAGGGTCAGGGGCGCGGGAACCCTCGGGGCCAGCGGGCCCGTATCGGACGCCGTCTGCCACATGGACGGGTGGATGGAGTACTGAATGCCGCTGGGCAAGCCCTGCTGAACAGGCACCGGCTTTGGATGGAAATGCGCGAGCCGGGGTGTTGGAGTGCCGGCAGGCGCAATGCTTCAACACCCCGCCGCTCCTAACGGAGCTTGGCCTTTCCGGCACTGTAGCGCGCGGGTTCCATCGAAACCATTGGGGTCGGAAACCATTGGGGTCGTGTCTTGTCATTCAGATAGTTGGCACTTGACGCAGGGATTCCGGGATGATTCCATTGGCCCACGGCCCGCGCGTTGCGCATCGTACGGACGGGCGGGCGGTATCACGTCACCGCCCGCTTCCCCTTGGCCGAGTTGGGCAAATTAGCTGGCGGCTTGGGCTACGCCGTGGTGAGCAAAGCCCTCGCCCGCTTTGGCCGGCGCCTCGAAGCCGATCCCCGCCTGCGACAAGAAATAGCCGCAATCCGCGACCGGTTGTCCAAATGACAAGACATGACCCCAATGGGTTTACGGGCGCTCTCTGGGTCCTGACCGGAGCCAGTACGAGCTGGGAGATAACGGACAGTTGGTTCTACATAACTACCACCGACGCGGACATTTCGTATGCCTCGGCGGAGGGCACTGCCACACCCGCAAGTAATCCGAAGAATCCCATCTTCGACTTCTACTACAAGGTGGGCGGTGGCGGGCGCGGAAGTGCCTGCGCTTTCCTCTTCCGAGTCCTTTAAAGGATCGGGGGAGGGGTGGCGACCGGTCACTTTTCGACGATCGAATCTGGCGGGCTTGACCACGCCTCCTTGCCCCTCTTATCTCTGTTTCCTCCGTTATCTGCTGCGGGTTGGCCGAACCGCCTTGCCGATCGATTACAAAAAAGGCCGCATTTTGTGCTTGCAACCCGATTGCACTATGATATCATCGAGATAGCAGTTGAAAATGCAGACTCTAAACGTAAATATCAATATGAACTCTGAAAACAGCAGTCTGAACCGGGAAATGAACCGGGAGAGAATCGTCAAAGTCTTCAACGGTTGGGTGATGCTGCCGATTGTCGTGGTCCTCTTGTTGGGGGCAATCGCGCTCTTCATTTACTCGATCGCAGCCGGGGTCCCTGAGACCTTCGATAATCCGGTCGTATCCGGGATCCATCACCCTGTCGAACCGATCTGGGGTTTATTCGTGACAGCGATTCTGGTGGAGATCGCAGCGATCGTGATGTGCGTGGGCTTTTTCGCGTTGCAGCCGAACGAAGCGAGGGTGCTTATTTTGTTTGGCGCGTATAAAGGCACCGTGCGGGACCCCGGTTTTCATTGGGGGAATCCCTTTTATTCGAACGGCCCGAGCCAGGCCGGGGCGACGGCGCAGAGCACAGGCTCCGAGGCGAGTGCGGCAGGGGGCAAGCTGGGCCGGGCAATACGGGGGCTCAAGAAACTGTCGCGCCTCAAGTTTTCGCTCAGGGCGCGCAATTTCAACAGCGAGATGCTCAAGGTGAACGACAAGCGGGGCAATCCCATCGAGATTGCGGCGGTGGTGGTGTGGCGCGTGCAGGACACGGCGCAGGCGGCCTTTGACGTGGATGATTATGAGAACTACGTGCGGGTGCAGAGCGAGTCGGCCATCCGGCACGTGGCCAGCGCCTACGCCTACGACTACGGCGAAGAACACGAGGTCACCCTGCGGAGCGGGATGGAGGAAGTTTCCCAGGCGCTGAAGCAGGAATTGCAGGCGCGTCTGAACAAGGCCGGCGTGCTGGTGGAAGAGGCGAGGTTGACGCACCTGGCCTACGCGCCGGAGATTGCCCAGGCGATGCTGCGGCGGCAGCAGGCGGAAGCGGTTATTGCGGCGCGGCAGAAGATCGTCCATGGGGCCGTGAGCATGGTCGGCATGGCCTTGAAAGAGCTGGCCGAGCAAGAGGTGGTGCATTTGGATGACGAGCGCCGGGCAGCCATGGTGAGCAATTTGATGGTGGTGCTGTGCGGGGAGACCGAGGTGCATCCGGTGATCAACACAGGAACTCTCTACGCCTGAGCCGGGCATGGCCCCACGCAAACCGTTTCTTTTGCGCATCGACCCCGAACTCTGGGCGGAGCTTGGGGCCTGGGCCAAGGATGAACTGCGGAGTGTCAACGGACAGATCGAGTACGTCCTTAAGCAGGCGGTGCAGAAGCGCAAGGGCCTGCGGCGCCAGACCGGTCCCGCAACGGAGCGCCCGGACTCGATCCGGGATTGACAAAAAAACCAACCCTGCGATTTCCCGCAACCGGGGAAACTTAACATTGTCGAACTGTTTTATGCGCACATTCAAAAGATCAGTCATAACATTGGCGGTGCTGCTGGCAACGGCGGTTGTGAACACGCCTTGGGCCGCGCGTTCGGAATCCGGCGACGTTGACGCGTCCGCCAGGGAGTTTGTCGGTTTGCTGGCCAAGGCAGACTTTGCCGGCGCGGTGGGGCGCTTCAACGCGGCCATGAAGCAGGCCTTGCCTGAGGCCAGGCTGCGCGAAGCCTGGGCGGGGGTGCAGGCCCAAGCCGGTCCCTTCAAGAAGCAGCTTAATACCCGGGCCGAGAAAGTGCCGGGCTATGACGTGGTGCTGGTGACCTGCCAATTCGAGAAAGCCACCCTGGACACCAAAGTCGTATTCAACACCAACAGCCAGGTCGCCGGGCTGTTCTTTGTCCCAACCCGACCCGCCACGTCTCCTCCTCCGGCTTACGCCCGGAGCGATGCGTTCCGCGAGAAGGAGTTTAAGGTTGGCAAGGGCCAATGGGTCTTGCCGGGCACGCTGGCCGTGCCCGCCGGGGGCGGGCCCTGGCCCGCCGTGGTCCTGGTCCACGGCTCGGGCCCCCAGGACCGGGACGAGACGGTGCTGGCCAACAAACCGTTTCGGGACCTGGCCTGGGGGTTGGCCTCCAGAGGCGTTGCCGTCCTCCGCTACGAGAAACGGACCAAACAGTACGGCGCGAAGATTGTGGCTGCCATCCAGGAGATTACCCTCAAAGAAGAGACCATCGATGACGCATTGGATGCGGCAGCGCGGCTGCGGGCGACCGAGGGAATCGATGCCAAGCGCGTGTTCGTCCTGGGCCACAGCCTCGGCGGGATGGCCATCCCCAGAATTGGCAAGGCGGACCCGGAGATTGCCGGGTTAATCGTCCTGGCAGGCTCAACCCGGCCGCTCGAGGACATCATCGTGGATCAACTGGATTATCTGGCCTCGCTGGACACGTCCAAGACCGCCGAGGGCAGCGCCAAGGTGGCGCAAATCCGGGCGGAAGTCGCGAAGGTCAAAAAGCTCACGGCGGCCGATGTCTGCTCCACCAATCTGCTGGTCGGCGGCCCGGCCCGGTATTGGTTGGACTTGCGGGACCACGACACGCTGGCGATAGCCAAAGGGCTCAAGCAACCGCTGCTTATCCTCCAAGGCCAGCGTGATTACCAGGTCACCCAGGCGGATTTCGACGGATGGAAAAAGGCCCTGGGCGCTGCTCCGAATGCAACGTTCAAGCTCTATCCAACGCTCAACCACCTGTTCATCGCCGGCGAAGGCAAGAGCACGCCGGGCGAATACGAACAAAGCGGGCATGTTGCAGAGACGGTAGTTGCGGACATTGCGGCTTGGATTGAGGCCCACTAACGCCCGTCGAACCAAGCCCGGAAGGCCGCATCCTGGTAGAGCCGTTGGGCCAGCAATCGGTAGCCATCGGTCAGTGGATGGCTGGCGTCGGCGTAAAGTTGGCTGGGCAGCGTCTCGGGCACGACGTGGCAAACGCGGTGGTCCGCCAGCCATGCGGCAATGCCGTCGCGGACCTTGCGGAATGCGGGCCGGTTTTCCTCGGCTATTAGATGCTCGTTGAAGGGGCCCAGGACGACCAGGACGCGGTTGTCCCGCTTCTCGAGCATCTCGATAAGGCGCCGGAAGGCCCCCCACTGGAGCGAAGCGTCCAGGTCCACCCAGTCAAAGCGGGCGGCGCCGGACCACGGTTTATGACGCGGGCTGCCAGGCCCGCGGTCAGGGTCGTCCTGGGGGGCCTCCGGCACGGCCAATTTGATTTGGGACAGCGGGTCCTTCCATGCGTTTGGATAGCTTGGCGGGCTGCCGCCGTCATCCTCGAGGGTCCAGCTCAGGATGCTTTTCTGGCCGAAATAGGCGTTTTGGAGATGGCCGACCCAGGCGATGAAGGGCGCCTGGCGCTCGAGGAGAGCGCTCAGGCGTTCGTTGGCATCGGCCTTGTAGCAAGGGATGCGCGGCCAGAACTGAGGGACAAGCCGGGAATGGTTGAATTGCTCTTCCTTGGTGGTGCTCAAGTCGGCCTTGGGACTGGTCAGCCAGAGCACATTGCACTGGAGGATCAGCTTCCGGTGACGAAGCGCCCCGCCGTAGTACCTGACCAATCCCTCCTGGGCGAGCGGGAAGAGCCCGTTGAGGCCGCCGTTGATGAACCGGTCGGCGGCCCCGGCTTGCTCGTTCAGAAAATGCGAGAGCGTGCCGTCCGGGCCGACGTATTCGCCCCACACCACCGAATCGCCCAGGAGCAAGACTTTGTCCGGGCTGGCCGCCTGGCGAAGCCGCCGCCCGTAGAGCCAGTAATCCTTGCTCAGGGCGTAAGGGATGCGGTAGTCAGGCCCCGTTTGAAACCGCTCGAGCCGCTCCCAAAGGCCCGGCGTCAAACCCACGACCAATCCTACAAGAACCAAGACCGCGAGCCACTGCCGGGCGCTGAGACGGATTTCGTTGACTCCAAAGGGCACTGCGGGCTGGGATGGCCTCGCGCCGCCGGGTTGGGTGGGAGCAACAGGAGCGCCGCCTTCAGGCGGCAGCCGCCCGGGAACGCCCGTCCCGGTGGGTGGGGTGGGAGCAGGAGGGCTTGGGTTAGGGGCTCGGGGGTCCATATCAGAACTGGAAATAGATGAAGGCGCCGCCGCCGGAGGAGCAGACGCAGAGATAGATGACCATCAAGGCCGCCAGGCCCACGCGGACAAAGCCGGCCCTGAGCAGCGGGCGGAACCGGGATTCGTAGAGGAACTCATAGAGCCAGACCACGGCGATGAGGAGCAGCATCAGGGCCGGGATCTGCGGGTCGCGCCAGGCAGCCGTGAAGATGCGCCCGAGGATGAGTTGGGCGTCGCTCAACGATTCGGCGCGGAAAAAGACCCAGGTGAACGAGACGAAGAGGAACACGCCGGCCTGCTTGAGGAACTTGGGGACGCGCTGGCGATAAAGGGCGGAGCGCTCGAGCTCACGGGTGACGACGACGCCCAGGCCATGGAGCGCGCCCCAGATCACAAACGTCCACGCCGCGCCATGCCAGATGCCGGAGATGAAAAAGGTCAGGAACAGATTACGGTAGGTGGCGAGCCGGCCATGGCGGTTGCCGCCCAGCGGGATATAAACGTAATCCCTGAACCAGCTCGAGAGGCTGATGTGCCACCGGGACCAGAACTCGCCCAGGCCGGTCGCCAGATAGGGGTTGTTGAAGTTGAGGATCAAATCGAAGCCCATCAGTTTGGCGACGCCGCGGGCCATGTCGGTGTATCCGCTGAAATCGAAGAAGATCTGCCAGCCAAAGGCCACCGTCGCCAGCAGCAGGGCCGGGGCGCCGAATGACCTGGGGTTGTCATAGACCCGCTCGACGTAAAACGAGAGATAATTGGCCAGCGCCAGTTTCTTGAACAGGCCAACCAGGAAGAGCGAGGCGCCGTCCGTCAGGTTCTGGAGGCGGATGGGGGGAAACTGGTTGAACTGCGGCAGGAGATGGCGCGCCCGCTCGATGGGGCCGGCCATCAACTGGGGGAAAAAGCAGACGAATGTGGCAAACCGAAGGAAGTTCCGCTCGCGGCGGACGTTGCCCAGGTAGAAATCGATGGTGTAGCTCAACGACTGGAAGGTGAAGAAGGAGATGCCGACGGGGAGCAGGTACTGGAAGCCGAAGGGCATGAGAGAGGACGGGTCGGAGAGCTTCAGAGGCGCGTGCGCCCACGAGAGGAGGGCATTGAGGTTTTCGACCACGAAACGGGCGTATTTGAAGAAGAGCAACAAGGCCAGGTTGTTGACCAGGCTGATGAGGAGCCAGATCTTGCGGCTGCGGTAGAGCGCCCCCAGGGCCATGAGCGAGAGCAGCGCGCTCAGCCCGAGCAAGGAAGGCCGCAGGGTCCGGGGCCCGACCGCCGCCAGGGCCAGGCACCCGAGCGTGGCCGCGCCCGCCGCCAGAAACGCCGCTTTGAGCACCGGTTCCTCGAATTTGAGCCGCGTCAAGCGCGACAGGATGTCCACCTTCTGTTCCCCGCCCGCGCAATGGTCCATCAGCGCCACCAGGGAAAAATCGAGCAAGGTGGAATAAAGCACCAGGCAGAGGTAATACGGATTCCACCAGCCGTAGAAAAAGTAGGAGGCCAGGGTCAGCCACGGCAGCCAGAGCCGGGTCTTGCGCAGAGCAAAAAAGACCGGCAGCACGACCAGGAGAAAAACCAGGAATGGCCAGGTGTGAAAGAGCATCAGCCGGGAGAGAGCGTGGAGCGTGGAGCGTCAAGCATTGTCGAATTAGTGACTTTGTGCGTTGGATTGCTTGAGCTCTTGCAGTTCCTGCGCTGTCGCTCGGCGCACGCAGCGGAAGCCGCAGTAGTCGGTCGAAAAACAGGCATCGCTGTCGCCCGTCTTCTCGCCCTGGCGGGCCGTGGGAGTGCATTGGCCGGGGCTGGATTTCCAACTGCCCCCGCGAATGACTCGTTTGACGTCCTTGCCGGTATTGGGCGGACCGGGCGGGTCTGCGGCGGGACTTTCCTTGTAGTAAGCGGGGCTATAGACGTCCTCGCACCATTCGGAGACGTTGCCGCAGAGGTCGTAAATCCCCCAGGCATTGGGCTTTTTCTGTCCGACCGGGTGCGTCTTCTGCCCGGAGTCATCGGCATACCAGGCAACCTGGCGCAGCTTATCGGGCCGGCCCAGCTCGGCAGGATTGTCCGTTCCGGCGCGGCAGGCGTATTCCCACTCCGCCTCGGTCGGCAGGCGGTAGCCGTTGGCGGAGTAGTCGCAATCCCAGTCCAGCGTCTTCTCGTTGTAGCATGGTTTGAGCCCCTCGACCAGCGAGCGTTCGTTGCAGTATTGCTTGGCATCACGCCAGCGCACACGCTCGACCGGCTTGTTCGGATTGTCCTGCCAATGAGAGGGATTGGGCAACTGGACCTTGGCGAACATCCCATGAGTCACCTCGAACTTGTCCATGAGAAACGCGCTCACCTTGACCTTGTGCGCCGGGGCTTCGTCCGGGGCGCCGTGGTCATTGCCCATGATGAATTGGCCGCCGGGCAAGCACACCATCTCGACACCCGACTTGGTCACGATGCCGGCCGGACGGGAGGCGTCGGCGCTGGCGCCGCCCCCTGCCCCGCCGGACCTGGCCTCATCGGGCGAGTTCGGGCCGGCCTTTTCGCAGCCGCCCAGCGCCATCGCCACTACAGCCGCCATGAAAAAACGAGTCGTCATTTTCGGACAGGCTCAAGGTTTCGGCGGTTTAAACCAGGCCGGTTCCTTGTTGCTGAGGCCGTTGGTGGTCAGCATGGAGAAGTCGGCGTCGGAACAGGTGCTCAAATCCACAACGTCTTGCCGTTCCGCCGAGACGGCGCACAAGTTCCAACCGGCGGCGTACACCCCCACGATCTCGCAGGCGGAGAGGAAGGTGCCGGGTTTGGAGGGGTCGCCCTTGCTGGCCGGGCCGCGGCTGAAACAGAGGAAACGGCTGTCGGGCGACCAGTCAACGTGATAGGTCTCGTTGACGGGGTCTTTGACGCGCAGACCCCACTTGCTGATGGAGGGCTGCTCGGCCTCGAGGTCGATGGAGCCGACGCCGATTTCATGGTCGCCGGCGCCCCAGGCAACCTGCTTGCCATCCGGGCTGAAACAGGGACGGCAGCCAGGGATATGCAGGTTGATGATGCGGTTGCCGCGCGCCTCGATGAGCACAATCGCGTGGTCCACCCCCATTCCGGCATGCACCGTCGCCACGATCCATTTGCCGTTGGCCGACCAACTCGGGTTGTAGAGGTGGTGGAGGTGGGTAGTGTTGACATGCGGCTCGACCTTGCCGGTGGCCAAATCATAAAAGCACATCCCTGTGGTCGAGTAATCCATCACGTTGAACTTCGGAAATTCCTGCGGCAGAAAACCGATGACCTTGCCGTCCGGGCCCCAAAAGGCCTCCCGCGCGTGGTCCGCCAGCTTGCGCCGGTGCCGGCCGTCAATGTCCATGACCCACAGGCTGCGGACCGCATCGCGTCCTTCCCCCTCGTCGACCGCATAACAGATCTTCGTGGCGTCGGGGGAGATTTGGGGATAATGCTCGTGGACATTCGGGGTCCGGGTCAAGTTGACGGGGTCGGATCCGTCGGCATTCATGACAAAGATTTCCCAATTGTCATTGACGTAACATTCGTAAGCGATTTTATAGGGCAGCGCCCGCAACCGGTCGCGGAAGGCGCCCTGGCCTTGGGCTTGAGCGCCGGCCACGAGGACCGACGCCAATAGCAGAACAAGAAACGCGCCGGAGGTCCGGTCCAAAAAACAGGCTCGATTCGGATTTCTCATGGCCCCCAAGCTAGTGTGGCGACCCCGAAATGGCGACAT
>Ga0187868_1001379_pt1 | contig 17322 bp, 14 predicted proteins | sample June2016WEW_13_4_FD_133014 | JGI IMG/M metagenome (GOLD analysis project Ga0187868, IMG submission 133014) | Peatland microbial communities from SPRUCE experiment site at the Marcell Experimental Forest, Minnesota, USA - June2016WEW_13_40 | ecosystem: Environmental > Terrestrial > Soil >... | reverse complement strand
TTCATCTTTGGACCTTGGACTCTTAAATTATCACTGTGTCAATTGCCGGTTACATACTGACTGCACTCGCCGCTTATCTGCTGGGCTCGATTCCCACGGGCTTCCTGGTGGCCAAGGCGCGCGGGCTGGACATTCGCTCGGTGGGCAGCGGCAATATCGGGGCCACGAATGTCTTCCGCTACCTGGGCATGCCGGCGGGCGTCCTGGTCTTGCTGGCGGATGCGGCCAAAGGCTGGCTGGCGGTGGCGGTGGCCTCGAGATTGATCTCGGGCTGGTTGCTTCCCGCCGGCGGGGCGGAGGCGCGCGAGTGGCCGGCCATTTGCGCCGGCTTTTCGGCCATCCTCGGGCACAACTACACCTGCTGGCTTTATTTCAAGGGCGGCAAGGGCATCGCGACCTCGGCGGGCGTTCTGGAGGCGTTGGCGCCCTGGGCGCTGTTGATCATTTTTGGCGTTTGGCTCGTCGTAGTGGTCCTGAGCCGGTTTGTGTCGCTGGCGTCCATTGCGGCTTCCGTGACGCTCCCGTTGGCGGCGTGGCTCACGACCCGGGACTCGGCGCTCACGGCGGCGACAGCCCTCATGACGGTCCTGGCGGTGTATAAACACAGGGCCAACATCAAGCGGTTGCTCAGCGGCACCGAAGGCCGTATCGGCCGCAATAAGCCGCCCTCGGCCGTGGCGCCGCCCGGTTCATCCGCTTGAAGCTCACGATCTTAGGCGCAGGGGCCTGGGGCACGGCCCTGGCACGGCTCCTCGAGGCGGGCGGGAACGAGGTCACGCTTTGGGGACATAGGGCCCAAGGCCTTGAGGAAATCCTTCAAACGGGCCGCAACGAACGGTTTCTTCCCGGCATCGCGCTCCCGGCCGGCCTGGTGCTCGAGAGCGATTTGCGGCGCGCGATTGCCGGGGCCGAGTGCATCGTCGTGGCGGTCCCTTCGCAGCCGTTTAGAGAGGTCACCCGCCACCTGGCCGATTACTCGGGCCCGGTGGTGAGCGTTGCCAAGGGCATCGAGGACAAGAGCGGCCTGACCATGTGCGGCATCCTGGCCGGGAATGCCCCGAAGGCCAGGCGCGCCGCGCTGTCCGGCCCGAGCTTTGCCATCGAGGTGGCGCGCGACATCCCCACCGCCATCGTCGCCGCCAGCCCGGACCCTGCTACTGCCGCCTGGGTGCAACAGCTCTTTAACCGCCCCGCTTTCCGGGTCTATACGAGCACGGACCAGCTCGGGGTGGAGTTGGGCGGCGCCTTAAAAAACGTCATTGCCATCGCCGCCGGCGTGGGGGATGGTCTGGGCTTCGGCGACAATTCGAAGGCCGCGCTGGTGACGCGCGGCATCGTGGAAATCAGCCGGCTCGGCGTGGCCTGCGGCGCCAGGGCCGGCACCTTCACCGGTTTGAGCGGCCTGGGCGATTTGATGGCCACCTGTTTCTCCCGCCACAGCCGAAACCGGAGCTTTGGCGAGCGGGTTGGACGGGGCGAAAAGCCGGCCGCCATCGCCGCCAGCACGCTCGCGGTGGCCGAAGGCTATCCCACCGCCCACTCCGCCTATCACCTGGCCCGCAAACACGGCGTCGTAACGCCTGTCATCGATGAAGTCTATGCCATGCTCTACGAAGGGAAGGATGTCTCCCGGACCGTGCGGGACCTGATGTCCAGGGACTTGAAGGCGGAATGAGCAACGAAGCCAGCGGGCAAAAGGACCCAAATTGTGACCGCTCAGAGAGTTGCACCAAGTTGACACCTGGGGCACATTATCCAGCAAATCAAATTTCAAGTGACTATGAAACGAAGAGCATTCCTCAAGACTGTGGGCGGCGCTGCCGGCGTGGCGGCGCTCGGGGTTCCGGAGATTTTCGCCGAACCCCCGGACGAAAAAGTGGCGGGCCTGCCCCGGCGGGTCCTGGGCCGGACCGGACAGAAGCTCTCGGTAGTCGCCTTTCCCGGACTGGCATTGGACCAGTACGACCAGGAGAAAGGCACGGCGGCCCTCCATGACGCCTTCGAGCGCGGGGTGAACTATTTCGACGTCGCGCCGGCCTATCGCACCGCCCAGACGAAAATGGGCATCGGCCTCCAGGGGATTGACCGCAGCCGGTATTTCCTGGCCTGCAAGACGAAGCAGCGCGACAAAGAGGGCGCGCGAAAGGAACTCGAGGACTCCTTGAAAAAGCTCCAGACCGATCACCTCGACCTCTACCAGTTGCACCACCTGGTCCAGCCCTCCGCCGTAAAGCAGGCCCTTGGACCGAATGGGGCCATGGAGACGATTCTCAAGGCCCGGGATGAGGGCAAGCTGAAATACATCGGGTTTTCCGCGCACACGACCAAGGCCGCCCTCGAGGCCCTCAGGGGCTTCAAGTTCGACACCGTCATGTTTCCGATCAATTTCGTCGAATTCTATACGCGCGGCTTCGGCCAGGAGGTGCTGGCGCTGGCCAACCAGAACGGTGCCGCCGTTCTGGCGATCAAACCCCTTTCCTGGGGCGCCTGGCCCAAAGACGCCAAACAGGACCGCAAATGGTGGTATCGCACCGTCGAGGAGCGCAAGGACGTCGAGTTGGCCCTGCGTTTCACCCTTTCACAGCCCGGCGTTGTGGCCGGCATCCCGCCCTCCTATTTCGACCTCCTGGACCGGAGCATCGAGGCGGCCAGGCGCTTCACACCCCTGGATGCCGCGGCCATCCAACAGTTGAAAGAGATGGCCGCCAATCGCGACTCCATTTTCCTGGCCGAGGAGAAACAGGTTGCCCTGAACCTCCCGCGCTGGACCCCGGTCTATCCCCATAGCCTGCACGAGTGCGGTTGAGAGGTCGTGCTTGGGCTGGAGCGCGGACCGTCAGAGCGCCAGAGCGTGGGAGCGCGGCAAGTGCTATGATGCCTTCACGCTCGACTCTCCGGACGCCAGGCCAAGGCAGTTTTTACAATTTCAAGCAGTCGGCCCCCGGGCCATCCGTCGTGCCGCCGAGAGCAGGGCTGACCTGATCCTGGGTCTGCGGGGCAGCAACGCCGACGCTTGACCCGCCTTTTGCTCCGGGGTAGGGTCGGTGCATGGCAGATGTAATTGCGCCGATGCTGACAAAGGAAGACTATCGGTTGCTGCCCGACAGCGGACCGCGGTATCAACTCGTCGAAGGAGAACTCTGCATGGCACCGGCCCCGAACCGTTACCACCAGGTCATTTCGAGAAATATCGAGTTCATGCTGCTGAAATACCTGGAAGCGCACCCGCTTGGCGAGCTTTACGACGCCCCATTCGACGTCTATCTGAGCGAAAACGACGTTTTCCAACCGGACTTGGTCTTCGTCAAGAAGGAGAACTTTGGGGTGCTCACGGACGCCGGGGTCGAGGGCACGCCCGATTTCGTCGTGGAAATTCTATCCCCCAGCAATGCCTATCTCGACAAGAAGGCAAAGTTGCGGGTCTATGCCCGCACCGGGGTGAGAGAGCTTTGGCTGGTGGACCCGGAGACCCGCCTCGTCCAGGTCTATCATCTGCAGGCCGACGCGCAGAAACCGGCGGCCACCTACACCGAGGGCGGCACGTTCAGCTCCCCCCACTTCCCCGGATTGGCCATCGGCGTAAGCGAGATTTTCAAGAGATAGTCACCGAAAGAGACATTTCAACTGGATTGATTTGGGGGAGTGCAAGTGGGGCAGCGCCGCGTCTGTGCCGCAACTGGCCGCGGAAGTGGAAGCCAAAGTGAAGCTGTACCCCAATCAGGACAACGCCACGCTCGGCCGCCTGGTCTTCACACGCCGCCCAGTCAAAGCGCCCAAGCAGGGAACCCCGGCCCGGTTCCTGTCCTTGGAGGATCTGTATGCGATGGGATGAATCAGGGCGCCTTTCCGACGGTGCGCGTCCACCAGTCCTTGACCTCCTGCAAACCGCCCACTGAGCACGCATGAGCGACCCAATCAGCACGGCAATCCTTTCGATCGAAGAGGGAATCTGGCCGGTGGCCGCCTCAGATGGCAAATGGCAAATGGAAGATGGCAAATCAATCCACCGCCTCCCCGCGCGCGGCCCGAGCCTCGGCGGAATGGTAAAGCGGGTGAGCGGGCTTGAGGTTCTTCAGAAAGCTGAGCCGGAAATCCCGCGCCTTTTGTGCCGCTTCGCGCGGGTGCCGCTCGCGCTCCGGCAGATGGCGGCGCCCGTCAAACGGCAGCCTGTCCACCGCCCGAGCCCAGCCGGTGAGCTGGCGCGCGCACGATTCTGCCAAGGCCCGAATCTTTTGCAACGGGGCCGCGTAAAGCCTCAGCTTGGGGCGATTCTTGACCACCGCTATCATCGAGCGCACTTCGCCGGAGGAACCGCGGGCGATGGCGATGAACGACAGCAACTCATTCGTGGTCGATCGCTCGAAGCCTTCGGCGATGTTATTCGAGACCGAAAGCGATGCGCGGTCGAGTTGGTTGCGAAAGCCAGGCGTAAGCGGGACGTTGGGCTCCTCCAGCAAATCCAGCACCGCGTTATACAGCCGCGCCGCCTCCTGCCACACCGGCAGGTCTTCGAAACGTTCGTATTTTGCCACAACTGGCTCCTTTCTAAGCGCGGTATGTTGTCTGGTTCAGAAGTTGTTGGGATTCATGCAGAGTCTGCTGTGCCGTGACGGACTCCCCATGGTCAAAACGTTTCCTCACGGTTTGGCATGGCTCAGGGCGTAGGCTTGGGCGGTGGTGTAGTATTTGGCGAGCATGTTGGGGACTTCCCAGGCGGGCATCTGGCCTGAGCCGAGGAAGCGGAGGTAACGCTCGGTGACCTGGGCGAAATGGGCCTCGTGGCCGACGCGGTATTTTTCGGGGACGACGATTTGCCAGGAATCGCCGGCCGGTTTGAGGTCCAGGCCGGGCCAGGTGGCGCTGAGGGCGGCCAGGGCGGCGCGCAGGGTGCGTTGGAAGTCGGCGGCGGGGGCGCGGGACTTTTGCTCGACATAGAGAGTGGGGGCGTAGTGCTGCTCGGGACCTTGCTCGATGCGAAGCCAGGCGCGGGTGCCGCGCAGGAGGGAGTAATGGGTATCCTGGGCGCCGGCGGGGGCTTCAAAGCGCCAAAGCGCCCGAACTTTGGCATGGACGCCGCGGAGGGTATAGGCGACCTCGCCATTTTGGAAGACCTCGAGGGCGCCGTCGGGGCGGACGTCGGGCTTGAGGTAGCCGGGGTAGTTGTTCAGCCCGGTTGCGCGTTTGAATTGTTCGAGCGAGAGAGTGGTTGGCCAGCGGCGGGCGCTCTGCACGGCGATGTCTTTTTCCCAATCGAGCGCCTGCTCGGGGAAGCATTCCCATTGGACGAGGTCGACCAGGTGGGTGCCGACGTCCGGGATGGCCTCGCCTTGCTGGCGGACATCGAAGAACCAGGCGGGCCGGATGAGGGGGTGGCCGGCGACTTCCTTGAAGAAATGATGGACGCTTTCCATTTCGACGGCGGGGTGGGCGGGCGCGCCGTGTTCGAGGGCGCCAAAGACCTCGGGCCTGCGGGCCAATTCGCGCTCGAGGATGCTGGTGATCTCGTAGCGCTCGGTCATGATGTCATGCAGAAGAACTTTCTTGTCGGCAGCGCTCGAGAAGGCCTTGCGGAGGAGGTCGAACCCGGCGGGTGTGATGGCCATGGGCTTATCGGCCAGGACGTTCAGGCCGGCCTGGACGGCACGGTCGACGTACTCGGTCTTTCTGGCGTTGTTGCCGGAGATGACGACGACGTTGCCGGCCCTTTCCTGCGCCATGCGATCCAGGAAATCGGGGCCGGCATAGACCTTTTCCTGCCAGTGCGTCGGGTTTTCGCGCCGGGAGTTAAAGGCTGCGATGCGCTTAAGGTGCTCATCCAGGTCCGGACCGGGGGGCGCATAGACATGGACTATGGGGCTAACCTCCGGGTACATGAGTTCCTGAACCAGGCCGGCATGGAAATGGCCGGGGTCCAGGGTGATGAGGCCGACGGTGGGGTCGGCGGCGCGCGCGGGCAAAACCAGGAGGAGGGCGGCGAGAAGGGTTTGTAAGCCGGATCCGGCGCCGCGGGCGAGCGCGGACGGGCAATGAAAACGCAGAGACGGGAAGAGCGCCGAGCCGCAACCGAGGAAAGGAATTAACCACGGATGACACGGATGAACACGGATTTCTTTTATCCGTGTCATCAGTGTCATCCGTGGTTGAGACATCTTCGCAGTCTGCAAGCAATTTAGGCTATTGCAGTGCAGAGAGGAGGCAGAGTGTGGTGTCATCATTTTGCCTTTAGCCTTTAGCCTTTAGCCTTTCGATCCGATTATCCGGTCTTGACGGTTTTCTTCAGGGCGGCATCGATTCCGTAAGGGGCGCGTTGGGGACGGGAGCGCAAGGCATTGGCCTCGGGGTCGTCGAGGAAGGCCTCCTTGACGGGGTCCCAGCGGAGTTTGCGGCCCAGTTTCATGGCTATCCAGCCGAGTTGGCAGGCGCTGGTGGAGCGGTGGGCCTGTTCGGGAGTGGTGGCCCCAGGCTGGCGGGAGCGGATGCTCTTGAGCCAGTCGAGGTGGTGGTCCGGGCTTTTGTAAAGATGAATCTCATTGGGGCCGATTGCGGAGAGGAGGATTTTGGGGTTGCTGGCCGCAATGGGCTTGTCCGTGGTGACGTTGGGGTCGCTGGCAGTGGCGCGGGCGCCGCCGCGGCTGACGAAGAGCCAGCCTTCGGCGCCTTCAAAGCGCACTCCATTGTCGTAATGGTTGTCAACGATCAGGGTGACACCGTTGGCGTATTTGGCCTCGATATGGTAGGGGCCATGTACGTTCCAGAGGCCCTCCTTGGGAAACTCGGCGCGGCCCTCGATTTCCAGGGGGCCGGTCAACTCGGTATTCATGCCCCAATGAGCGATGTCGAAATGATGGGAGCCCCAGCCGGTAATCATGCCCAGGCAATAGGACTCGATGCGCAGCCAGCCGGGACGATCCACGACGTTGACCTCCTCGACGGAGTTGGTTGCCTGGCGGCGGTGCTGGGGGTGGACGCGGTTTTCGGTGTAGGGGGCCAGGGGAGTGCAGCCGAGCCACATTTCGTAGTTGAGGTTAGCGGGCACCGGCATGTCGGGTTCGGGCTTGCCTGCCGGGTCGGTGGGCAGGCCGATGCGCACGGTGTGCAATTGGCCGATGCGTCCGTTGCGGACCAGTTCGCAGCCGCGCCGGAACTGGGGCCAGGGCGCGTCGGAGCGTTGCTGGCTGCCGATTTGGAAGGCGCGCTTGCCGGCCTGAAGGACGTCGCTCACGGCGCGGCCCTCGGCCAGCGTCATGGCCAGCGGTTTCTGCACATAAACGTCCTTGCCGGCGAGGGCGGCGGCGATGATGAGTTCGGCGTGCCAATGGTCAGGCGTGCTGATGGCGACGGCATCGATGCCCGGGTCCTTGAGCAGTTCGCGGTAATCACCGTAGCTCCTGACCATGGCGGGGGCGCGGCTGCCGGCCCTCTCGGCATAGTAGCGCTCGACCCGGTCCTTGGCCTTGGCCAGACGCTTGGAATCGAGGTCGCAGACGGCCACGATGCGCGCCGCCTGGTAATGCTTGAGGATGCCGGGCATATCCATTTCGTTGGCGATGCGGCCGCAGCCGATCTGGCCGATCTGGATGAGGTTACCGCGGGCGCCTTGGCCAAAGGCGCAAGAGGGCGCAAGGGCCGGCAACGGCAACGCCAGCGCGCCCGTCGTGCCGGCCAGGGAGACTCTTAGGAATTGACGCCGGGAGAGGGTATGTTTTGTCATAGGCAGGTTTACCATGGTTCGGCTGCGCGGGCAGGAGAGTGTCGAGTGTCGAGTGACTTACGGTTTGGCGGGATGGGCCTCGTCCATGGCCCAGAGGACGCCGCCGAGGATAAGCTGGGTGAGTTTGGGGTCGGAGTAATGCTCGGGCTTATGGCCCAGGGCGATGTACCACTCGCGTCCGCCATCGAACTGGTGACGCCAGGCCAGGGGGAACTCGTTGCCGAATCGTTTGCCTGGGTACTGGTTCTTGGCCGGGTCGTCCAGAGTGGTCAGGTCCCCGGCCAGCAAGACGTGGAGGTCGCCGGCCATATTATCCACAAAATAGAATTCGTCGGTCCACTCGAAGGTGGCGGGCAGATGGGCGGTCGAGGGGTCCTTGAGGTCTTTGACAATGACCGTAAAGGGCTGGAGCTTGGGGTGGCGTTTGAACTTGCCGCCGAGCATCGACCAGAACCAGGGCCATCTGCGCATCGAACCGCTGGCGGAATGGATGCCTACGAACCCGCCCCCGGCGCGGATATAGCGCTGAAAGGCGGTCTTCTGGTCCTCCGTATCGAAGATCTCGTTGTTCGTGTTGTCGAAAACCAAGGCCTTGTAGTTCTTGAGGTTCTCATCCGTAAAGACCGCCGGGTCGTCGGAAACCTCCACGGCAAAATGGTTCTCGGCGCCCAATTTCCTGATGGCGGCAACGCTGGCAGCGATGTTGTCGTGGACGTAGAAGCCCTGGCCAATCTGGTTCTTGGTATAGACCAGCACGCGCGGCTCCGGCGCGGCGCCTGCCGCGCGGACGGCCAGGCAGATGAGGACCAGCAAGACCAGGATTGTCCGATTAGCCTTGATGGCGACCATGACCGGGAGCGCGGCACGCATAAGTGTGTGGATTATGCGAATGCCAGGGCGCGGATCAAGTGCGGAGTGCGGAGGACCGAGGAGGAGGGCGATCAGTCGGATTTCACCTCGGATGCCACTTTCTCCGGGTGAGAAACGAGCGGACGGTCTATAGCAATCCCGGAATACCGACGCGGCAAAGGGGAAACGCGCACTTTCCACCCGCTTTTCAGACCTGAGTCAGTCGAAAGCCGTCAGGCTGCATTTCCAAGAGGAACGCGGCTGTGTAGCCATGCTGCTGCTTCAAGGTTTGTGCAACCGCCCGGTCGTCTTCGCATGGCTCCGTGTTCCATTGGCACTTTATGAGCACCCGTGCGAGATTCGGCCCCTGCGGGCCCCGTCTGTGGATAATGATGTCCGGTTTTCGGGGCGTTCCCGTCGCATCCCTTTTTGTCACCCTGTCCTCCCCCTGCCGATTGAACTCAACATCCACGTGCCACCGCGGCAGAAGGTGTTGAAGATGAAGCATGATTCGGGCTGCTATCGTTTGCTCATGTGTCTGCCCCTCAGGTTGATACTCGTGGTCAAGAGATCCAGCCGGCGCACGACTTCTGGAAATGCCTAACTGCACCCGCGCTGCGATGTCCCTGATCGACAGGGGGCTAGACACTCGCGTGTGTGGAACTGACCGCTTACCGCCGGTGCGAGCTAGAGGGCATTGAAGTCTTCTACGGTGATCCGCATCTGGCGAATAATGCTCCGCAAGGTGCCCTTTGGCACATCGCCGAGATGCATTGGGATTGGAACCGTGAGGTCCCGATCCGCGGAATAATAAACCGGATGGCGGCGGGTGCGAATTTCCACAAAGCCCGCGCGCCGGAGCTTGCGTGCCAACTCGCGATGCGAGATTGGCACGAGCTTAGGCATGAACCGGGCGGCGGTAGATGTTCAGGCCCGCGTAACGTGGCTTGCGCGGTTTTCCGGCCGCAACCTTTGCGCGTGCCTCGAGGCAACTTTCAATCGCGTCCACGGCATTGCGATGCGCTTCGCGCAACGTCTTTCCCCAAGCCACACAGCCACGAATTGCCGGCACTTCCGCAGTGAACATTCCGTCCTCGTCCTGGAAATAATCAATGGCGTATTCCTGACAACGCTTCATACCGGCAGCCTAATTCAGCGCGCGTTTCCGAGCAAGCGAGATCGGTTCAGCAGTTCTGGGCTGACCCTGAAGACCTATAATCCATTGGAATGAAGCTACTTACGTAGAAGTGTGGACGAATACGGAGAATAGAGGACAATATTTTGCCCTGTTGCCGCCCAGCTTCGTTGTTCACTCGTTGCAGATCACCGGATATGCGCCGCGTTCACGCCTCGCTGGGCGGCAAAATCCCAGCGGCATCTTGCTACCTTTATTTATTACCGCCGCCTTATGATCTCGCTGCCACTCAGCCAGAGGTCTCGGGCAGAGAAAGTTATGGCCTTGGAAGCCGAATGAAGATCCAAACCGGAATCGGTTCGCGTCTCCACTTCGATTCTCCTTGAAAACCCCCTTCTCACTCGAAAGTTACGATTTGAGCAGAACCCACTTTCCACACACCGGAAAAGACGCTTTCCACACACCGGAAGCGGCGAATGTGGAAAGTGGAGACGTGACCCCGGGTTTACTGCGGCTGATACCAGAGGGCTTGCCAATACTTACGTTCGACGGCATAGACGTCCAGGGGCCGGTCGGCGGCGAGGTTCTGGGGTTCCAGGATGCCGAAGCGGACCATCTCGCGCACCCAGTCTTTGCGCGGGCGGAAGCCGGGCATATCGAAGCGTTTGATTTGTTGGAGGCGCTCCATGCCGGCGACGCAGAGGGCGCGGAGCGCCTGGTATCCGGGGTCATGGGTATCGGCAAAGACGGTGGCCTTTTCCTTGGAGTTGGGGTCGCGGCAGAGGCCCCAGCCGCCGGCCGCTTCGGCCAGGGGCGCCAGCAGGAGCAGGGATTTGTCCGGACGGGACAAGTTGAAGAGGATGTGGCGGCTGGTATTGAGGCGGGGGTCGCTGAGGCTGGGTTGCCAGAAGGAGACGCCGCGTTCGTCGGACAAGCTGGCGGGCAGGAGGCGGGCGGGGGTGTTGTGACAAGCGGCGCAACGCCTGGCCAGAACCTCGGCCCCGGCATGGGCTGCGGGCCAGTCCAAGTCGGTCTCAACCTGGCTGTTTTCGGCGTAGGCGCCGATCATGCCGGTGCCCAGGGCGGCATAGGTGCCGGGGTAGGCGGCCCCGGTCTCAATCCAAAGCTTGAGCCGTTTGAGTTGGGCGGGAGTGGTCTTGGCGCCATAGTGGGAGCCGTCGAGGAAACCCAGGAGGCGGCTGGCGGAGGTGCCGAGAGCGCGGGGTTTGTAATTGCTGCGCGCCTGGTTGCGGCCATCGGAGAAGAGGTGGGCGATGGTGAGCATATAATAGCTGTGGCTGAACATGGGGCCGCGGTCGCCGCTCAGGATGAGGCGTCCGGCCCAAGGCCCGCCTGCGGGAGTGCGCTCGTAACCATGGCAATTGACGCAAAGGGCATCCAGAATGGGCTGAATGTCGCGCGGAAAATCAAGGACCTCGGGAACCCCGGCCACAGGCTCGATGCGGCTTGGGGGACGGCGCGCGGCCAGGGGCGTGGGCGCAGAGGAGGCGCTCCTGGGCGCGCGAGTTCGAGGTTCGTGGCAGCCGACGCAACTGCTGACTTCCCCCGGTTGGACGGTCAGGAAGCTTTGCATCCGTTTGACGGAGAGGTCGTTCTCATCGAGGGCGACGAAGAAGAAGCTGCGGAGGGCCGGCAGCTCGAGGTAGGCCGAGCCGTCGGCCTCGACCGGCACAGTGCCGACGATGCGCTCGAGGGTGAAGGTGCCGCCATAACTAATCGGGTCCATGCCGCCCGTGTAATGGATGGGCATCGGGAGGGTTTCCAGGACCAGGAGCCTCTTGATTTCGCCCGGCTTTACGCCCTGCATGTTGCGGCCGTCGCAGACATCGGTCAGGAGGAGCCGGCCGGTGGGTTGGTCGAGCGCCACGCGGTCGGGCACGACCGGTTCGCGGGGCCGGGCCAGGATCGGGCGCGGTTCGTGCAGATGCATCCCGGCTTTGAGGTCGGCTTCGGGGAGGCGAAAGATCTCATGGCGATGGCCGCCGCCATCCATGAGCACCAGTGTTCCCTCGAGGGCGGCCATGAAACAATCTTCGGAAAAGGCCCATGGGTCGCGGTAGGGGCGGTCGTCGGTGATCTTGCGGGCATGGGAGGTTGCGTCGGGTCCGCCCTTGGCATCGAGGACGACCACGGGTCCGGCGTGTTCGCGCCAGCCGTGGCCGGGTGAGAAGATGGCCACCACCTTATCGGTGTCGGGCACCGGCTTGGCATCGATCATGACGATGCTCGGGTTGAGGTTGCCGAACCAGATCATCTGCCCGGTGCCGTCGGGGTTGGAGGTCCAGAGGTGGTGGTAATCGACCTGGCTGCGGTCGACGTATTCCCAGCGGGTGTAAAGGATGCGTCCGTCGGCCATGGGCCAAGGGGTGTTGTCCTGCTCGTTGTTGCTCGAGAGGGGGCGCACATTTCGGCCCTGGGCGTCGCAACGGTGCATCACGGCGACTTGGGTGAGCCAGCAATTGACCCAGCGTTTGCAGCGCGTGGACACGAAGACAATGTCGCCGCAGGGCAGATAGGACGGCTCGAAATCATCGTAGCTGCCGGTGGTCAACTGGCGCAGGTCCGAGCCGTCGATGCCGGCTTCGTAGAGGAGGTAGTTCTCCGTCCCGCCTTTGCGGTAGGAAAAGAGGATTCTCTTTCCATCATAACTCACCTGGGGGTCGCGGATGCCGCCGCGCGGGTCATCGAGGAGAGTCGTGAGTTTGCCGGTGGTGATGCTCCAGCGGTAGAGCTTCGCGCCTTCCCGCCAGGCCTTGCGATTCGGGTCGTGGGCGTAGTAGCCGATGTTCGCATACCAGTGCCCGTCGGTCTCGTTCATCTTGCGGGCGGCAAAGACAAACTCCTCTGTTCCGGCCATCGGCCCGGCCCGGAACCGATCGCTGAGTTGTTCGGCGGCAGCGCTGGCCGGCATGAGGATGGCGACGGCCAGCAATGAAGCGCACAGACGCCAAAAGCGCGGGCCGGCGGAGCCGGCGAGGCCGGAAATCCGAAATCCGAAATCCGAAATCCGAAGGAAATCCGAAATCCGAAGGCCGTGATCGCAAGGCTTAGGGGCATTGGCTCTGCACTCAATACTGAGGCCGCAGGCGCTTCCGTGTCGCGTAGCGACCTCACCGAATGAGGCGCCGGACGCGGATTTCGGATTTCGGATTTCGGATTTCCTTCGGATTTCGGGGCTTCGGATTTCGGATTTCGGACTTCGAGGCCTCGGGAGGGCGGTGAGAACTTTCATAGTGACAAAAGGTATTCCACCAGGTCATTCAATTCCGGTTCTGAGAGGCGCGAGGTTTGTCCGTGGCGGTCGCTCGGGTTCCGGGCCGTGAGCACATCGCGGAGGGTCGCCGCCGAACCGTCATGGAGGTAGGGGGCGGTGCGCCAAACTTCCACCAGTGAGGGGGTATCAAATTCGGTGGTGGCCTGGTCGGTCGGCCCGGCGGTGCCGACATTGTAAGAGTTGAGGTCGGTGAACAAACCGGGTTTGTGGCAGGAGGCGCAGCCGATGGCGGGGCGATTGAAGACCTGGCGGCCGCGGGCGGCTGCGGCTGAGAGCCCGCCTTTTGCCAAATGCGGGCTGGGCATCGGATTCAGACTCTTGAGCCAACGATCCAGCGGAACGGCCAGGTCTTCGGAAGGGACTGCAAAGAGAATGTGGCGGAGGCCGGCGCGCACGGCCTCCTCGGCGGAGATGCGCACGCCCATGCTCATGGCGGGCGGGGTTTTGTGGGCCAGCAGGAGGCTCTTGGTGTTCTTGGGGTTTCCCAGGCCGTCGTTGAGCAGATCCCAGTTGAGCCCATCCACGCGCGCATCTTCCGAGTGGCAGCTTGCGCAGCTCTGCCATCCTTGAAAGCAAAGGGTTGCATCGTTGAAGAGGGCTTCTCCCTGGCGCAGTTCGCTTGCGGCGGGAGGCGTTGTTGACCGGGAATCCCGAGAGTCCGCGCTCCGGTCCGGCGAGAGCAAGGCGGGAGGCTTCAAGAGCACCGTCGCCGGGAGAGCCGGGCCCTGGCCCGTTTCAAGCGTCTCGAGAGTATCTGAGAAATAGCCGGCCACATAGACCCGCTGTCCTGCCACGGCCATGCTCCTGGGACCACGCCCGGCCAGCTTGACCCGTTCTCGCAGTTCCGCCACAAACGACAGGTCATCGGCCGAGGATTCCTGCTTTCTGCTTTCTGCTTTCTGCTTTCCTCGCAGGTCATCGGCCGTCATGGCCGGCTCGCCCGGGCCCGGGTCCGGTCGTTGAGCGAGCTTGGCGAGGAGGGCGGGAAAATCAATGGCGCTGACCTCGTGTGTCCCGGCATGGGTGATGAAGAGCCGCCGGCCATCGCTGCTCCAGGCCACGGCCCAGGGATTGGCGGCGCCGCGATCCACATCGTCGAGCAATACCGTGGCCAGGATTCTCCTGGCCTGGGTGTCCAGCAGCGTGAGGGCGCTGGTGTTCATCCAGCCCCGATCGACCTGCGTGGTGGGGACCTGGAAATGGGCCAGGTTATGGGCCAGGGCCGCGTAATGCCCGTCAGGGGAAATGCGGATTTCGCGCGCCTGGCTGCTGCCGTTGGGAAGGCGCAACTCGGCCACCATCTTTCCCAGTTCCAAATCCACCACCCCGACCGTGGCCGCCACCGTCGGCGCGTTGGCCGGGCCCGAGGGGAGGTGATGCGCCACCAGGAGATACTTCCCGTCGAGGGTCGGCGCGGCCGAGACCGGCTCGCGTCCGACCTCGATGCGCCGTGTCTCGCGCCGGCTGGCGGTATCCCAAGCCGCCACCTGGTTGTTGAACTTGAGGCAGAAGTAGAGCGTCTTTCGGTCCGGCGAAAGGACCGGGCCGAGGGCCGTGTGCCCGGTGGGGGTTTCGGCCGAAATCGTTCCCGTGGCCAGGTCAACTTCGCAAACCCGGCTCTCCGGGGCGGCGCAGGTGACGTACAGACGCTCTCCATTCACGGCCAGCCCCGAGGGCTTTGCCGGCACGCGGTAATGCCGGAGGACCTTGGCCTGCGCGAAATCAAAGGCCTCGACTTGCCCGGCGCCGGCGATGAAAAGCGTTTTTCCATCTTCCGCCACGGCGATTGCCGCCGGCGCCAGCCATCCGGCGCCGGCCTCGAGCTCTTGAGCCAGGAGCTTGGCGACCGCCGGGCCGCCGTTTTGCTGCGCCGCTCCGAGACTGCCCGCCAGCAGGACGAGCGTAAGGCAGAAGGATAACCACAAAGCACGCAAAAAACGCAAAGAACCGAGACCTCCTGCCAGCAGGATCAGCGTGAGGCGGCGGAGTGCCCTTTTCATCCGAAGGTGTGGAATTTGAAATATGGAATTTGAAATTTGAAATTCTTCCAAAGCTTCGCTGGCGGGCCTGTGGTGCATGGCATTCCGGGCGAGTCTTGCCTGGTACGGGTCCCATGACAAACGAAAAGAGAGCGCGCAATCACAGTCGGGCGCATCCCGGCCTTGTCGAGGGCGGCGGAAACCGCAGTCCCGATTCCGAATCGGGATCAACGAGATTTGGGGAACACCGGCAAAGCTGGGATGCGCCCTTGGCTTGATCTGCCGCCACGAATTGGCCGCGGGCACTTTGAGCTTTTGGTCCACTATGCTGGCCATAGCCTCTCAAGGAACGGCTCTCAGGCCAGCCACGGCGGCGAGAGCCCGTTGACGGGTATCGAAGGAGACAAACTCCGCGGCGCGCACGGTCTTCGCAATCGCCACGTGGAGGATGTTGAGGCTGCGCGCCCCAGTGGCCGCCGTGTGCCGCTCACTTAGGCGAGCGGCGATGCGGAGAACCACCGGCCACTTGACCGCCATCTTGGTCAAACGTCCGGTACGCAAGTCCTCTTTTGAATTCGCCCAGGCCGCGGCGGCATCGGTAGCACCGAACAGCCTTCGAAAGACACCGAGCTTGAACGCATTCCGCACTTCCAGGGCAGGCAACGCCGTAAAGGGGAGTCGCGCGCTGGTTCGAGAAAGCCAGGTTCTCGCTGACGCGGTATTCGCGTCCGCGATGTAGCACGACACCAGGAAACTACTGTCCGCGTAAAAGTCCATGCCTTTCAGAACGGTGTTTCCTCACGTTCCAACAGGACCAGATTGGGCAGCAGGCGATCACCGAATAGCCTCCTTAGCTCGCGCTTCCACATCCGGCCATTTCACACGCTGAGCCGTCATCGGGAAAAAGGTTACAGCCTCCTTATTTCCTGACAGGCCATAAGGTGCTGGCCGGGGAGGCCCAGTGTCCGAACCGGTCTTCGGGGGGCGTGGCATCCTCCGGATAGATAAGATAGACGGCGTTCCTGGAATAGGCCCAGGCAGAGACGACGTTCTTGCGGGGGAAGACCTTGCGGACGTTCTGGCGGGTGCCCGGGTCGTTGATGACGAGGTCGCCGTCTTTGGTAAAGCCGGCGCAGACGACCAGATGTCCGCTGGGCGGTCCCTTTCTGCCCCGGAGCCGGTTGAGGCAGACTGAAAGCCCGACCGGCAGGCCCTGGGCTATCCAATCCTCCAGCTCGGCGATGTCCGTGAACCGTGTCACGTAGGCGCGCATGCCGGGATAGGAGCCGGCATAAGCGGTGTTGAAGGGCCAGTTGCCGGTGCCTTGCCAGACGGGGTCATAGACCGCCTTGACGATGCCGGGCACGTCCAGGTCCAGTTCCGGGCGGTTCAGCGTTCGGGACCAGAAACTCATGATCATCGAGACGGTCACCGGGCTGCAAAGCACGACCCCGTTCGAGTAGGCCATTTGAGAGCGTTCGGGCACTGGAATGGTCTTGCCCCAGGCGGTGCGGTTGGATGGCAGCGCCGCCGGCGTGGCCTTGCTGTCCGTCAGGCACAAGCCGAGGAACTTCAACCCGGGTGGCTTCCGGTCATCGCCGCCCAGGGTGAGGCGGACCTGCAGGCGCCCGCACGGCTGTTTCAGGATTAGCGTGTCGGTAGCCACGTCCCCATCGGCGTCTGCCTGGTTGCGCACGCTCTGGCGGGGATGGCGCGACGGGTTGCCGGCATAAAGCCCCATCGTGTAGTACTTGGTTGCGCGCTGCGGGTAAAGGCCGCGAGCCTCGACTTTCAGGTAAGCGCCGTCAGGCATCTCGACGTTCCACGACGCCACCAGTTCGTCCCAATGAATTCTGGCTGCAATTTCCGGCGAGGTCAGCACCTGCTCTCCGGGCAGTTCGCCCGCAGACTGCGAAAATGCGGAGAAGCGCGTAAAGCCCATGAACTGGCCGCCGCGCGGGTCCAACTCCCCGGCCCCGGCCGCGGCGAGGGCGAGCCAAACCACGGCGCCAGGAACGCCCCACTTGCGCCACAGGCAGTTCCTGGCCCGGCCGAGTCCGTGTCTGGAATGATGGTTCATCGGACGCCGTTAGTTTGACGGTTCCGTTACCGATTGCGAGTCACAAGTGTAATTGCATAATCGCAGCCGCGCGTAACGCCTCAGAAGGTGTGAAGAAATCATCCTTGGGCAGACCTGCAGGCCGTGGGAACGTCCATTGCTGGACGGCGAAACGAACCCCATTGGTGGCACGTATTCGCCACGCCATGCGAGCATCGGGGTGGTCCACTGACCAAAAACAGCCAAAGACAACATTCTGGCCGTTTTTCGGACGACTTTTGGTAAGCTAGTTAT
>Ga0187868_1001377_pt1 | contig 17332 bp, 8 predicted proteins | sample June2016WEW_13_4_FD_133014 | JGI IMG/M metagenome (GOLD analysis project Ga0187868, IMG submission 133014) | Peatland microbial communities from SPRUCE experiment site at the Marcell Experimental Forest, Minnesota, USA - June2016WEW_13_40 | ecosystem: Environmental > Terrestrial > Soil > Wetlands... | reverse complement strand
TGAAGCTGGGGCGAAGCTCCGTCAACACCGTGGAGATTCTGGAGGGACTCAAACCGGGGGACCGCGTAGTCCTTTCCGATATGTCCACCTGGGATGCGTTCAATCGGATACGGCTGAACTGAGATGTCAGTGGTGAGTGGCTAGTGGCCAGTGGTGAGTGGCTAGTGGCCAGTGGTTAGTGGCTAGTGGTCAGTGGTTAGTGGCTAGTGGTCAGTTGTCAGTGGTCAGTTGAAGAAACGAGGCTGAAGAGTGGGAGTTTGCTGATAGCTGATAGCTGAAAGCTGACGGCTGATAGCTTGCCATCTGTTGAGGTGAATGATGGGCGAACTCTTTCAGGACGTTCGCTACGGCTTACGCATGCTGGCCAAGAATCCCGGCTTCACGGCGGTGGCGGTGCTGACTCTGGCTTTCGGCATCGGCGCGAACACGGCGATCTTCTCCGTCGTGAACGGCGTGCTGCTCAATCCGCTGCCTTACTGGCAGCCCGACCGGCTCGTCGCGCTTTACTCGCGCGATGCCAACTTGACCAGATCGTCTGTTTCTTATCCCAACTTCCTGGACTGGGTGCGCGACAACCGCTCGTTTTCCGCGCTTGCCGCTTATCGGAATGACGTCTTCAACCTGACGGGGATGGGCGAGCCCGAAGGCGTGCCGGCGGAGAGGATCTCTGCAACCTTTTTCCCGGTTCTCGGAGTGAAACCGGTCATCGGCCGGACCTTCCTCGCCGAGGAGGATCAGGTGGGTGCGGCGCCGGTGGCGCTGATCAGTGAAGGCTTGTGGAAACGCAAGTTTGGTTCTTCCCCGGAGGCGCTGGGGAGGTCGCTCACGCTCAATGGTACGGCGTACACCATCGTCGGCGTGATCCCAGTCGATTTTCATTACACCGGCGGCGGCTTCCGGAGCGACGTTTACGTGCCCATCGGCCAGTGGAACGACCCCACCTTTCGGGACCGCAGAGCCTCCGTGGGCATGTTCGCGGTCGGGAGGCTCAAACCCGGCATCACGTTCGAGCAGGCGAATGCCGACATGGAGGCGCTCGGCCGGCACCTTGCCGAGGAGTATTCCGAAGCCGACAAAGGCACGGGCATCACGCTGGTTCCGCTTAAACAGGCCGTGGTGGGCGACATCCAGCCGTTTCTGCTGGTGCTGCTGGCGGCGGTAGGTTTTGTTCTCCTCATCGCCTGCGTCAACGTAGCGAATCTCCTGCTGGCGCGCTCGACGGCTCGCACCCATGAGTTTGCCATCCGCTCCGCGCTGGGCGCCAGCCGCGGCCGCGTCATCCGGCAGCTTCTGACCGAAAGCATCCTACTCGGGCTGGCCGGCGGCGGCCTGGGTCTGCTCCTTGCTTCCTGGGGGCTGGAGGGGGTGCTCAAAGTGGTTCCGGTGGCATTGCCGCGTGCCGAGGAAGTCCATCTCGACGGGCGCGTGCTGTTGGTCATGCTTGCTGTATCTGTGCTGGCAGGAGTTTTGTTCGGCCTGGCCCCGGCGCTCAAGAATTCGCAATGCGATCTTCATGAAACGCTCAAGGAAGGAGGGCGCGGGTCGAGCGGCGCCCGGCATCGCGCGCAGAGAGTTTTCGTGGTCGTAGAAATGGCGCTCGCGCTCGTCCTGCTGGCCGGCGCCGGACTGATGATTCGCAGCCTCTCCAAACTCTGGAGGGTCGATCCCGGATTCGATGCCCACAATGTGCTGACCTTCTACTTGTCGTTTCCCTCCGTGACCAGCTCCCCGGAGGCCATGCGAGCCAGTTGGCGCCAGATTCAAGACAGCCTCGATGCCATTCCCGGCGTCGAGGCTTCCTCTATCGGGGGTGTGCCCATGAGAGGCGATTCCGAGCTACCGTTCTGGCTCGAAGGCCAACCTAAACCCTCGACCCAAGGCGACATGAAGGTGACGCTCTTCTACCTCGTCCAGCCCGAGTATTTGAAAGTTATGAAGATTCCGCTCAAACGCGGCCGCTTCCTCTCGCCTGCGGATAACGAACATTCACCGCCCGTGATCGTCATTGACGACCGCTTTGCGCATCTCTATTTCGGCAATCAGAGTCCTATTGGCAAGCGCGTCAACTTCGATATTTTCAACACCACGGCGGAAATCGTGGGTGTTGTTGGGCACGTGAAGCAGTGGGGTCTCGACGCAGACTCGACCTCAACCATCCAGGCCCAATGCTATATCCCGATTTTGCAGCTTCCTGATCAATTCCTGCCGCTGCTGAGCCGAATCATTGGCGTTGCGGTTCGAACGGCAGGGTCGCCGCTCGCCCAGGTCGGCTCGATTCGGCACGCCATGAACCAGATCAATAGCCAGCATCTGGTTCAAGGCACCGAGACCATGGACGGAATCATCTCCGACTCGCTCGCCGCGCGGCGCTTCTCGATGGTTCTCCTGGGGATTTTCGCTGCGCTCGCCCTGGTCATGTCATGTGTCGGAATCTACGGCGTGATCTCCTATCTCACCGGCCAGCGGACGCATGAGATCGGCATTCGCATGGCGCTCGGCGCTGAGCGGCGAGATGTGCTGCGGATGGTTCTTGGGGAAGGGGCGAAGATGGCGCTCGTGGGTGTTGCCATCGGTCTTGTGGCCGCCTTCGGGCTGACCCGCCTGATGGCGACGATGCTGTTCGGGGTCAGCGCCCATGACCCGCTCAGCTTCGCCGGGGTGGCGGGCGTGTTGATTCTGGTCGCGCTGGCAGCCTGCTACATCCCCGCGCACCGGGCGATGAAGGTCGATCCCACGGTGGCGCTGCGATACGAATGATTGCCGATTTACGATTGCCGATTGTCGATTGCCCGAGAAACGAAACTCGAAAATCGAAATTCGAAACTCGGGAGCCGGCGGTGGGATTTCGAGCTTGGATTTTCCAGTTTCGATTTTCGAATTTCGATCTTCGAGTTTCGGTCTTTGCGAGTCAATTGGCAATCGAAAATCGGCAATCAGCTCGAACAGGAGAGAAACTTCATGCGGACACTAACGCAGGATTTGAAATACGGCCTTCGGATGCTGGCCAAGAATCCCGGCTTTACGGCGGTTGCCGTGTTGACGCTGGCGCTCGGCATCGGGTCTAACACCGCCATCTTCAGCGTGGTCAGCGGCGTCCTGCTGAGAAAACCTCCCGTGAAGCATTCCGACCGGGTGATGATGGTTCTGTCGACAAATGGGGCGAAGGGTTGGGGCTATGGCCCGGAGCACCCCGTTTCCGCGCCGGATTTTCTCGACTGGCGCAACGACAGCCACGCCTTTGAAGAACTGGCCGCCATTGAACCGTGGGGTGACTTCAACCTGACTGGTCAGGGCGAGCCGCAACGAGTCGCTGGGACTCGCGTTTCCGCCAACTTCTTCCATCTCTTGGGTGTTAACACGCCTTTAGGACGCACCTTTGCCGAGGGTGAAGACGAGGAGGGTCGTGACCACATAGCGATTCTCAGCTACGGACTCTGGCAGACTCACTTCGCTTCGGACCCGAGTGTGGTTGGAAAGATGATCGAATTGAATGGGGAGTCGTACGCCGTGGTCGGCGTGATGCCCGTCAGCTTCAAGCTCTTTATCTTTCCATCCCAGGTTTGGATTCCACTCACGTTCGAGGCGAAACAACTGGGTCCAGCCGGACGCCAATCCCGCTCGCTCTATGTTTTCGGACGTCTCAAGCCTGAAGCGACGGTCGAGCAGGCGCAGGCGGAGATGGCTGCCATCTCGCGCCGTCTTGAGCAGAGCTATCCCGAGGCGGACAAGGGCTGGGATGCGACTCTTATTTCGCTGCAGGAATTCCAGATCCAGGACTTCCACATTCGCCCAGCTCTCATGCTGCTCATGGGAGCCGTGGGTCTTGTACTGCTCATCGCGTGCGCCAACATCGCCGGTTTACTGTTGGCGCGCGGCGCCGCACGCCAGCACGAAATCGCCGTACGCGCGGCGCTGGGGGCAGGGCGCTGGCGTTTGGTCCGGCAGCTCCTTTCCGAAAATGTCCTTACTGCCATTGCCGGCGCGGGCCTGGGGTTGCTCCTCGCTTCGTGGGGAATCCGTGTCCTTCACGCTGCCGCTAGTTGGAATGAGTGGGTAGGATCCATGGAGTTCGCCATCGACACGCCGGTCCTTCTCTTCGCAATCGGCCTTTCGTTGCTTACGGTTCTGCTATTCGGCCTGGTACCCGCCCTTCAAGTCTCTAAATCCGATCTTCACGCGACCTTGAAGGAAGGCGGTCGGACTGGGGGTATGGGTGCCGCGCGCAGCAAAATACGGCGTGTCTTCGTCGTTGCAGAATTCGCCTTGGCCTTAGTGCTGCTTACCGGCGCGGGGCTGATGATCAAGAGTTTTCTTGAGGCGATAAGCGCCAATCCCGGCTTCAATCCGGGAGAATTATTGGCGGCGGAAGTTTCCCTTCCGACTTCTAAGTACAAGAGCCCATCCCAACAGGCGGCCTTCTTCCATCAGGTGACCGAGCAGCTCCAAAGTCTTCCCGGCGCCGTATCCGCTGCGGCTAGCGCGAGTCTGCCGCTTTCTGGGGAACCGGGAAACGTCCCCTTCACCGTTGAAGGCCAGCCAATGTTGCCACCTCAAGAACGTCCACAAGCCATCTACTACGCCATCAGTCCGGACTACCTGCGAACAATGGAGATCCCGGTGATCAGAGGGCGCGCGTTCACGGACCTCGATAACGCAGGCGCATCTCCGATTCTTCTGGTCAACGAGGCTTTTGCCCGTCGTTTTTTCACAAAGGGAGACGCTATCGGTCAGCATATCGGCCTTGATGCCGGGAACGGTGTTTCCTCCCCTTGGCGTGAGATCGTGGGCGTCGTCGGGAATGTGAAAGACTGGTTCGGTCAGCCGGGTTTTAACCCGCAGATTTACGTTCCGTACCTTCAGGCGCCTTCCGCGGGCATGACACTGGTGGTGCGGACGAAAGCCGACCCCGCAGGTGTTGCTCCTGCCGTCCGCGCCGCGGTGTGGGCGGTGGATAAAGGTCAGCCGCTGGGCAATGTAATGACGATGAGTCAATTCATCGAGGACAGAGGAGAGGGTGGGGACCGCTTGATGGGCGAACTGCTCGGCACCTTTGCCGGCTTGGCGTTGATTCTGGCGGCGGTGGGAATCTATGGAATCATGGCCCACGCTGTTACCCAGCGCACCCACGAGATTGGAATCCGCATGGCCCTCGGCGCAGAGAGGGGCAGCGTTTTGAGGCTGGTAGTGGGACAAGGGATGAGGCTTGCCGTCTACGGGTTGGTGATTGGACTCGCCTTCGCATACCCCCTTCCTCGGGTGTTTGGCGCCGCGTTTCCAGGCTTCAGTGTCCATTCCTCTTGGATCTTTTTCATAGCCCCTACCCTCGTTGCCGTTGCAGGGTTGCTCGCCAGCTACATCCCGGCGCGCCGCGCGACGAAGGTCGATCCCATGGTGGCGTTGCGGTACGAATGAGAAGAATTGACTCATTGAATCACTGAGTCATTGAATCATTGAAAAAGCTGCTCCCGTCCGTTCTTCCAATGAGTCAATGAGCCGATGAATCAATCAAGCAATCGGAGGAAAGATGGGAACATTGCTGCAGGATTTGAAATACGGCTTGCGCATGCTGGCCAAGAGTCCCGGCTTCACTGCCATTGTCGTGCTCACGCTAGCACTCGGCATTGGCGCGAATAGCACCATCTTCAGTTGGATCAACTCCACGCTGCTCACCCCCATTCCGGGAGTCGCCCATACAAGCGACCTTGTCACGGTCATGAGGGGAGAGCGTAGCGAACACCCCACTCCCCCTTTCTCTTATCTTGATTACGTGGATCTCCGTGACCATACTCAGAGCTTCTCCGGCCTCCTTGCCTACCACGACGATTTCATGTCCCTTACCGGCACCGACAAGCCTCAGCGCATTTATGGGGCTTTGACCTCTGCTAATTACTTCGACGTGCTCGGTGTGCGCCCCATCCTCGGTCGTGGTTTCCTGTCAGCGGAAGAACAGAGGCGCGGAGGAGGGTCGGTAGCTGTAATCAGCGAGGACATGTGGCGCGCGCGCTTCGGGTCTGACCGATCCATCATCGGCCGGACGATTCAGATCAACCGGCGCCTGTACACGATCGTCGGAGTCGCTCCGCCGGATTTTCAGGGATGCAAGACCGGTCTGCGCGCGGACGTGTGGATTCCCCTGGGGATGGACCAATTCGTTTGGGGCCCGAATCGCCCTGAGGATCGCGGCACTTTCTGGCTCAACGTGCTCGGAAAACTCAAGCCCGGCGTCGATCGCCGGCAAGCCGAGGGGGAACTCAACCTCCTGATGCAGCAGATTATAGAGACCTCTCGCAATGTAGATCGCGGCCCCAGCCAGATTACTCTCGATCCGCTCTGGCGCTCACCTTTTGGAGCCAACGTCTATATGTACAAGACACTGCCCATGTTGCTGGCGCTGGCGGCAGTGTTGCTGTTGCTGGCCTGCGCCAACGTCGCCAATCTGCTGCTGGTGCGCTCCGTTGCTCGCCGGCGTGAGATTGCCCTGCGCTTGGCGCTGGGCGCCAGCCGCTGGCGGCTCCTACGCCAGCTCATGGTGGAGAGCCTCTTGCTCGCGCTGGCCGGCGGCGGACTCGCCATGTTGCTCACCACTTGGACGGCCGGAGCGTTTGGAGCCTTCTTTCCGCCCACCAGCCTCCCGCTCACGCTCAATGGCCACGCCGACCGCACGGTGCTCCTGGTGACGATGGTCATCGCGATTCTTTCCGCCATGATTTTCGGCATTTTGCCGGGGCTGCGCACTTCCAGCCTTGCGCCCATCACAGTGCTGAAGGAGGAAGCGGGCAGCATGTCGGGTGGAATTCACAAGTGGCAGCTTTCCAGGGCCTTGGTCGTGGTGCAGCTCTCCCTTTCGCTGCTCCTGCTGATTTGCGCCGGTCTGTTCATCCGCAGCTTGCAGAACGCCCAGCGGTTGGATCCCGGTTTCGATCCCAACCACGTGCTGCTGGCTTCCTACGAACTTGGGCCCGCTGGCTATTCGGAAGCTCAAGGCATCGCCTTCCACCGGCAACTGCTCTCGAAGCTCGAGGCCGTGCCTGGGGTGGAGTCCGTAACCCTGGCGGATTTCTCGCCGCTCAGCTTCACAATCCACACCGACTACGTCCATCCCGACGGTTACGTGCCCCAACCCCACGAATCGATGGAAGTCAGTCGAGCCATCGTGGGTCCGGATTACCTTCGTACGATGCGGACTCCTCTCGTAGCCGGGCGTGACTTCACCCCCCAGGACACCGAAAAATCGCAGCCGGTGGCCATCGTCAATCGGGAGTTTGCCGATCGTTACTGGCAGGGTCAGGATGCAGTCGGGAAGAAGGTTAGCGTGTATGGCCAGTCGTTCGCAGTCGTGGGCGTGGCTCGAAATGGCAAGTACCGCCGCCTGGTGTATGCTTCGGAGCCCGTCATTTTTCTGCCGCTGTTCCAGGATTACTGTGATCTGGTGATCATTCACGCGCGGCTGTCGGGTGATCCGCAGGCTTACGCCGCGGCGGTCGAAAGAACCGTCCATGAACTCAACGCCGATCTACCCGTCTTCGGCGTGACCACTCTGAAATCCAGCATGCAGCTTGGGAGCATTTTTGAACGGCTCGCCGGCACCTTCGCGGGCGCTTTTGGATTTCTCGCGCTTATCCTCGCCGCAGTGGGCATCTACGGAGTGATCGCTTACACGACGCGCCAGCGCACGCATGAGATTGCCATTCGCATGGCGCTCGGAGCCCGGCGGGCCGAGGTTTTCTGGCTGGTGCTGGGACAGGGTCTGGTTTTGACACTGACCGGCTTGGCCGTGGGCATCGCGGTGTCACTGGCGCTGACACGCTACCTGAAAAGTGTACTCTTCGGCGTCGGCGCTACCGACCTACTGACCTATGTTGCGGTGGCATTGTTGCTATGCCTGGTGTCGCTCGTCGCCTGCTACATCCCCGCGCGGCGCGCGACCAAGGTCGATCCCATGGTGGCGCTGCGGTACGAGTAAAGCAGTGGTTAGTGGCTAGTGGTTAGCGCTCAAGAACAACCTGCGGTGCGTGGACGAACGATATGACCGGAGACAGTGAGATCAAGAGTTATCGGGATCTGGCTAGCCACTTGCCACTTGCCACTTGCCCGTTGAGGGGGAACAGGATGAGCACTCTGCTTCACGACTTGCGCTACGGCTTACGCATGTTGGCCAGGAATCCCGGCTCCACGGCGGTGGCGATTATTACTTTGGCGCTCGGCATCGGCGCCAATACGGCTATCTTCAGTGTGGTGGACGCTGTACTGTTGCGACCTCTTCCTTATCGTCAACCCGATCATCTCGTGAAGATCTGGGGCAACTTTGCCGGTATCGGCCTACCGAACGACCAGAACTCGATCTCTGCTCCAGAGTTCAAGGATCTGGAGTCTCTGAACAAGAGTTTCACGGGGGTTGCTGCGATCACCGGCGCCAGCGGCAATCTTGATGTCGGCGGGACTCCCCAACGGATACAGGCCGCGGTGGTTTCTCCCAGCCTTTTCCGGATCCTGGGCGCAAAAGCTGCATTGGGTCGTACCTTCCTGCCGGAGGAGGGGGAAGCCGGGCACGATAAGGTGGTGCTCCTGAGTTACGGCCTCTGGAAGCGAGGATTCGGCGGAGAATCGGGAGTGGTAGGTAGCCGGCTTAAGATCAATCGCGCGAGCTATGCCGTCGTCGGCGTGATGCCGGCCGGGTTCCAGTACCCAGACGGGGCGGAGATCTGGGCACCGCTGGCCTTCGAGCCGAATGACCTGACGCCAGCAAGCAGAGGAAATCATGGCCTCGTAGTGCTGGCGCGCATCAAGCCTGAGCTCTCGCTCCAGCAGGCGCGTGAGGACATGGAAGCAGTCACGAAAGCGGTGGAGGACCAGAATAAGGATTATCCTTACGCGCGATTCCGATTTGCTTTCACGCTCACGCCATTGCTCGACGAGATGGTGAACGACGTCCAGAAGGCGCTCTGGATCTTGACCGGGGCCGTGGCGCTGGTGCTGCTCATTGCCTGCGCCAATGTTGCCAACCTGCTGCTGGTTCGCGCCTCGGCGCGCGAGCGAGAGATGGCGGTGCGCATGGCGATGGGCGCCAGCCGTCTCCGCCTCATCCGCCAACTGTTTACCGAAAGCGTTCTGCTGTCTCTGACGGGCGGGGTCGCAGGACTCCTGATCGCCCAATGGGGTCTCCGCGCTCTGATCGCACTCACCGCTTCCATTCTCCCACGCGTCGCTGCCGCCAGTCTGAGCGGTACGGTGCTCGTGTTCACGATGCTCGTATCTCTGGGTGCCGGCATCCTTTTCGGCCTGGCGCCGGCCCTCCACATCGCGAACGACGTCAAGCACGAATCGCTTAAAGACGGAGGCCGCACTTCCACGGCGGCCTCGGTCTCACAACGGCTGCGTCATGCGCTCATCGTCGCTGAAATGGCGCTTTCTCTCGTTCTCCTGAACGGAGCCGGGCTGCTGGTGAAAAGTTTCCTCCGCTTGCAGGAAGTGGACGGCGGCTTCCGGCCCGACCACGTCCTAACCATCAGCATCTCGCTACCGGAGGAGAAGTACTCGAAGCCGGAGCAGGTTCGAGCCTTCTACCGCGACGTGCTGGATCGGGTCTCCAAACTCCCGGGCGTCCAGGCCGCCGGAGCAGTAAGTTTGCTGCCGCTCAGTGGCTCCAGTTCGTCGGGGACCACCACGATCGATACTCAAGCGGTACCCCCTGACGCGGCCAACCCGGAGGCGGACTGGCGCACGGTCACACCGGGGTACTTTCAAGCCATGGGCATCGCACTCGTCAGCGGGCGGTACATCGACGAGCGCGATTCCGATCAATCTCCTCAGGCCGCCGTCGTGGACGAAACCCTGGCGAGGACGTATTGGCCAAACGAACATGCGGTCGGCAAGCGCCTGCATCGCGGTGGTGTCGGTTCGACCGCACCCTGGGTGACGGTGGTCGGAGTGGTGCGGCACGTCCGCTATCGCACTCTCGAGGCACAATCGCGCATCGAGGTCTATTGGCCGGAAACACAGAATCCTGCGCAGAGTTTGAGCCTGGCGATTCGGACATCCTCGGATCCGCTCCAACTCGCAACTGCCGTGCAGAAGGAGGTTGCAGCGGTCGATCCGGAGCAGCCGGTGTATCAGATCCGGACGATGGACGAGCTCGTGGAAGGGTCGCTGGTAGGGCGACGTCTTTCCATGTTGCTGCTCTCCATCTTTGCCGGCGCTGCACTTCTGCTGGCTGCCGTCGGCATTTACGGCATTATGGCCTACTGGGTAAGTCAGCGCTCGAACGAGATGGGAATTCGCATGGCGTTGGGCGCCACGCGTGGTATGGTGTTGCGCATGGTGGTTGGCGAGGGCCTTCTGCTTACGCTGGTCGGCCTAGGCGTCGGATTGGTCGCGGCTGCTGGTTTGGCGCGTCTGATGACCAGCTTGCTCTACGGCGTTCCGCCCAGCGACCCCATCACGTTCCTCGCCGTATCCCTCTTGCTTACGGGCGTCGCGCTCCTCGCGTCATACATACCAGCGCGGCGCGCGACCAAGGTGGATCCGATGGTGGCGCTTCGGTACGAGTAAAGCAGTGGTTAGTGGCTAGTGGTTCGCGGCCAGGAGCAACCTGCGGTGCGTGGAGGAACGATATGGCCGGGAACGGTGAGAGTAAAGCAGTGGCTAGTGGTTAGTGGCTAGTGGTCAGTAGCAAGCTTCAGTTCGTGGAGGGACGATATGACCCGAGATGGCGAGTTCAGGAGTTATCATCTTATTACGCCGCTTCTAGCCACTAACCACTAGCCACTAACCACTAGGCACCAGCCACTTGCCCATTGAGGGGGAACACGATGAGCACTCTGCTTCACGACTTGCGGTACGGCTTGCGCATGCTGGCGAAGAACCCGGGCTTCACGGCCGTGGCGGTACTGACGCTGGCGCTCGGCATCGGCGCCAACACCGCGATCTTCTCCGTGGTGAACGGAGTGCTGCTCAATCCGCTGCCCTATCCAGAGCCGAGCCAGCTCGTCACGCTGCACGAGAGCAAGCCGAATTTTCTGTACGGCTCGATTTCCTACCCGAATTTTCGTGACTGGCAAAAAGAAAACCACACATTCTCCTCCATCGCCGTCGCTCGCGGCTACGGTTTCACGCTGACTGGCGCCGGCGAACCTGAGCGAGTCCGCGCGGAGTTCGTGTCCTCCGATTTTTTCCCCTTGCTCGGTGTGAGACCCTTGATCGGGCGCACCTTTGCGCCGGGTGAGGATGAGATCGGCGCCGCCCCCATCGCCCTCGTCAGTGCGGGCTTCTGGAAGCGCAAATTCGGCTCGGCCCGCGACATCCTGGGCAAAGGCCTCACTCTGGATGGGAAGAGCTACACGATTATCGGAGTGATTCCTGCCAGCTTCGATCTGCTCCTCAAGTCCTTCAGCCCCAGGGAGGTGTACATCCCCATTGGCCAGTGGGACCATCATGGGCTGAAATTCCGTGAGGCCGGCCTGGGGATACACGGGATCGGGCGGCTAAAACCCGGCGTCACCCTCCAGCAGGCTCGGGCCGACATGGACGGCGTCACCAGGAACCTCGCGGTTGCCTATCCCAATGCGGACAAGGGCATCAGCGCCGGTATCCTGCCACTGAGGGAAGATATGGTGGGCGATATCCAGCCGTTTCTCCTGCTGTTGTTCGCCGCCGTGGGTTTTGTGCTTTTGATTGCCTGCGTGAATGTCGCCAATCTCCTGCTGGCACGCTCAGCCGTTCGCAGGCGCGAATTCGCGGTTCGAGTTGCTCTCGGCGCGTCGCCCCGGCGCGTCATTCGGCAGCTTCTCACCGAGAGCGTTCTGCTCGCCCTGACGGGAGGTGGGCTGGGCACAGTTCTGGCGGCTTGGAGCACGCAGGCCGCGCTCAAAATCCTGCCCGCGGCCCTGCCCCGAGCGTCGGAAATCGGAATCGACGCCCACGTTCTGGTCTTCACGGCTGTGGCTTCGGTCCTGGCCGGCATCCTCTTTGGATTGGCGCCGGCGCTCAAGATATCAAAACCAAGCTTGCAGGAAGCCCTCAAAGAAGCCGGCCGCGGAACCAGCGGCGCCCACCACCGAACCCAGGGAGTTTTGGTGGTGATCGAGATGGCCACGGCGCTGGTCCTGCTGATCGGCACCGGACTCATGACCCGCACCCTGGCACGGCTCTGGGGCGTCGATCCGGGCTTTGATCCGCACAACGTGTTGACGTTCGAGCTTTCCCTTCCGCCGGCGATGAAAAAGGCAAGCCCGGAGGCGATTCGGGCTGCCTACCGGGAATTCGACGCTAAGCTCGGCTCGACGCCCGGTGTGCAGGCGGTGTCGCTCTCGTGGGGGGCGATTCCCATGGATAGTGAGGACGACGAACAGTTCTGGATTGAGGGCCAGCCTAAGCCCCCGAGCCCGAACGAAATGAATTGGGTCCTAGAATACACCGTCGAACCGGATTACTTGCGGGTGATGCGGATTCCCCTGGAGCGCGGCAGATTCTTCACTCCCCAGGATAATGAGCACTCTCCCGCCGTCGCGGTGATTGACGATGTCTGTGCCCGAAAATACTTTCCGAACGAAAATCCCATTGGTAAGCGTATTAACCTGCATGACTACGATGATCAGCCGGCCGAGATCGTGGGCGTGGTCGGGCACGTGAAACAGTGGGGGCTCGATTCGGACGATACGCAGTCGCTCCGGGCCCAGCTTTATCATCCGTTCATGCAGTTGCCCGGAGATACCATGGCGCTTTCCCCCCTTGGCATGGGAGTGTTGGTGCGTTCGGAAGGAGCGGCGGCCGCGCTCTTCGGCTCCATTCGCCACACCAACGAATTGATGAATAACGAGCAGGTCATTTACGGCGCACAGACGATGGACGAGATCATCGCCGGTTCTCTCGCCGCGAGGCGATTCTCCATGATTCTGCTCGGCAGCTTCGCTCTCGTGGCGCTGGTTCTCGCGAGCGTGGGAATTTACGGCGTCCTGGCGTATCTGGTCGGCCAGCGGACGCAAGAGATCGGCATTCGCATAGCGCTCGGCGCAGGCCAATATGATGTGCTCCGCCTCGTGGTTGGCCAGGGCGCAAAGATGGCGATCCTCGGTGTGGTTCTGGGCCTCGCGGCCGCAATTGGCCTCACGCGTCTGATGTCCGATATGCTGTATGGCGTAAGCGCCACGGATCCCCTGACGTTCACCGCAGTGGCAATCCTGTTGATACTCGTGGCCCTCGTGGCCTGCTACATCCCCGCGCGCCGGGCGACCAAGGTCGATCCCATGGTGGCGCTGAGGTACGAATGATTGGCGATTTACGATTTACGATTGGCGATTACCGAAAAACGAAATTCGAAACTCGCGAGTCGCGATCGAATTTCGAGTTTCGGTTTTCGCGTTTCGATTTTCGGCCTCTGAGAGTCAATCGGCAAGCGCGTGAATTAAGGGGTGGCAAAAGGGTTGACGATCTTCAACCCCTCAAACCGGCTGAGGTCGCGGTCTCCGGTGATGAGCTCCGAGACGCCGTGCTCGAGGCACAGAGCGACAATGTGGGCGTCGTGGATCAAATTGCCCGTCGCGCCTGCTTGCCGAAGAGTTTGGTCCAACACGGAGGCGTGGCGGCCGGTCTCGGCAAGCAGAAAGAGCGAAGGCGATGCAAGCACTTTTTGTAAATCCTCCAAGGCGATGTCCAGCGGAACCGGAGGATGAAAGACTCGGGGATGAGTGACAACTCTGAGGAACTCGTAGATGCAAGGCCAGGGAATCGCCCAGGGCAGCGCCCCTTCCGCCAGCCTATGGAGGATGTCGAGCGCGGGGCCGTGGCGTGGGCTCGACTCGACTTCAGCATGAATGAGGATGTTCGTGTCAATCGCTTGCATGGGCTAGCGCCCATCCATGAGATCGAACAAGGCGTCACGGTCCAGCAGCTCGACGCCGGGTTGTTCCGCCGCCTTCCAGCCCCGAAGTCGCAAGCGGTAAGGTTTCGCTGGGCTGGGGGCCAAGGAGCGCCGAAGAAGGTCGTTGGTCACCGCCTGCAAGGTACGGCCCTCTTCGGAGGCCTTTTTCTTCAACTCGCGGAGAAGCTGATCGTCAATCGTCAAGGTGGTTCGTCTCATATGCAAAAGCATATCGTTTCAGCATCAAGATGTCAACGGGCAGTGGCTAGTGGCAAGCGGCTAGTGGGCAGTAGCAAGTTGCGGTTCGTGGAGGAGCGATAGGACCGGAAACGGCGAGATCAGTGGCTATCGGGATCTCGTCTAGCCACTAACCACTTGCCCGTTGAGGGGGGACACGATGAGCACTCTGCTTCAAGACTTGCGCTACGGCTTGCGCATGCTGGCCAAGAACCCGGGCTTCACGGCGGTCGCCGTGCTCTCGCTGGCGCTGGGGATAGGCGCCAACTCGACGGTCTTCAGCATTGTGGACGGAATGTTCCTGCGGCCCTGGCCGGTCAAGGATCCCTCCCGGCTCGTGGTGGTTTCCACGAATTCGGCGAAAGAAGCAGGATCCACCAGTTCTTCCTACCCTGATTATCTGGACATCCGGAATCAGGTCCCGGCCTTCGAGGGCGTGCTGGCTTATGGAGAACGCGGTGCGTTTGTGAGCGCCAAAGGGCAGGGAGAAATGGTTACCGTGGACGTGGTCTCAGAGAACTATTTCGCGGTTCTTGGGGTCAACGCAGCGCTTGGACGCACCTTCTCGACCCGGCCCGATCAAGCGGACCAGGAGGGGCACGCGGCCGTCATCAGCTACGGACTCTGGCAACGGCGCTTCGGCGCAGATCCTGCGCTCCCTGGGCAAGTCATTCTGCTGGACGGCAAGGGCTTCACGGTGCTTGGCATCACTCCTCAGGAATTTCACGGGGTGGAAAGATTCTCGCCGGCTGATCTGTGGGTTACGCCCAAAGGATGGGTCACCATGGTGCCGGGTACGGGGATTGAATTCGAAGGTCGCGATGACCGCTGGTTCGAACTGCGGGCGCGTCTTCAGCCGAAGGTACGGTTGGAGCAGGCGCGGACGCAGTTGCAAACTCTGACGAACCGGCTCGCGCAGGCTTATCCCGCGACCGACAAAGAGATTAGTTTCGGCGTTATCCCAGTGGCGGAAGAAGATCCTCAGGGCCTGAAAAAATCAGGACTGTTTCTGATGGCGATGGTTAGCTTGGTCTTGCTGATTTCGTGTGCGAACGTCGCTAATTTACTTCTGGCCCAGACCGAGCGTCGCCAAAGGGAAATGGCGATGCGCTTGGCTCTGGGGGCTGGCCGGCGGCGGCTGGTGGCGCAACTTCTAACGGAAGGCCTGTTGTTGGCGTGGGCAGGAGGAGTCCTCGGACTGGTCCTGGCTGGGTGGCTCATCAACCTTCTTCCTGCTCTACCACCACTTTCAACGGTCCTGCTGGGAACAGACGTGCGGCTGGACTTCCGCGTGCTTCTGTTTACCGCAGCCCTCTCGCTTCTCACCGCACTGGTCTTTGGGCTGGCGCCGGCGCTTCAGTCCTCGCGGTTTGATTTGGTTCCGGTTCTGAAGGGCGCGGACCCGCGTCTCGGGCGCCCATCATCCGGCCGGTTCCCGCTCCGCAGCGCCTTGGTGGCCGCGGAAACTGCGCTCTGCCTGGTCCTGCTGGTCGGGTCGGGCCTGCTGCTGCGGAGCCTGCTGTTCAGTCTGCGGATCAACCCCGGATTCGACACGAACAAGAACGTCTTGATGCTGACCATGGCGCCACCCACGCTTTATGGCTACAACGAAAGGCAATCGACGGCACTGTACCAGTCGCTGGTGGCCCGTCTCGAATCGGTTCCCGGCGTCCTGCGCGCCAGCTATGCGCGGCGACCGCCTTTGACTATCGAGGAAAGCGGAGAAACACAGGACGTCACCATCCCGGGAATGGAGTTGTCGCCCGGAAGGGCTCACCTGAACATCCGCTACAACGTCGTTACCCCGAATTTCTTCCGCACCATGGGGACGCACATCCTACGAGGCCGTGACTTCAGCCCACTGGATACGCCCGCCGCCGCGAAGGCGGTCATCATCAACGAGACCATGGCGCGGCAGTTCTGGCCAGCTCAAGAAGCGCTCGGCCGGTTTCTCCGCATCGAGGGCAAGGACTATCAGATTGTCGGCGTCGTTGAAAGCGGAAAGTACGTCTATCTCCACGATGCACCGGAACCCTACATGTTCTTTCCTTTCTCGCAGAGGTTCTCCTTCGAGGCCATGCTCTTCGTTGAGACGGCGGGGGATTCGCAGGCACTGGCCCATACCATCTTGCGGGAAGCGCAGTCCGTGGACAAGAACCTCCCGGTTGTCGATGCCACCACCCTGCGAGAATACATGCGAAGCGCTTTGGGGGTGGAACGGGCCTCGGTTTCACTCCTGGCGGGCCTTAGCGTTCTCGGGATATTCCTGGCGGCTGTGGGCCTGTACGGAGTGGTGGCTTACCTGGTGAACCGGCGCTCGCATGAAATCGGCATCCGCATGGCGTTGGGGGCGCGGCAAGGGGACGTTCTGAGGATGGTCTTGGGGCGAGGGATTCGTTTGGGAGCGTTGGGCGCGGCAGTTGGATTGGTTGCGGCTTTTGCCGTGGCCCAAGTCATGTCAAGCCGGCTCTATGGCGTGACGCCCCTCGACCCCTTGACCTATGCGGCCAGCACCGCGGTTGTCGTCGCGGTCGCGTTGCTCGCCTCATATCTCCCGGCCCGGCGAGCGACCCAGGTCGATCCTATGGCGGCGCTGCGGTATGAGTAAAGCAGTGGTTAGTGGGTAGTGGTTAGTGGCTAGTGGCCAGGAGCAACCTGCGGTGCGTGGAGGAACGGTATGACCGGAAACGGTGAGAGTAAAGCAGTGGCGAGTGGTCAGTAGCAAGCTTCGGTTCGTGGAGGGACGATATGACCCGAGATGGCAAGTTCAGGAGTTATCATCTTATTACGCCGCTTCTAGCCACTAACCACTAGCCACTAACCACTTGCCCGTTGAGGAGGAACACGATGAGCACTCTGCTTCACGACTTGCGCTACGGCTTACGCATGCTGGCGAAGGACCCCGGCTTTACGGCGGTCGCGGTGATTGCGCTGGCCCTTGGCATTGGGGCCAACACCTCCATCTTCAGCGGTGTGAATGCCATGCTGCTTCACCCCTTTGCCTTCAAGCATCTTGACCGCATCGTTACGGTGTGGGAAAGCGTGCCGAAGCAGAATGAGAACCATATCAAGGCCGCTCCAGCGAATTTCCGCGACTGGAGGGAGCAAAGCAATGGATTCGACATGCTCGCGGCCGGTCATGGCTGGGACGTCAACCTGACCGGCGCCGGTGTTGCCGAGCGCGTCGAGGGCTATCAGGTCACCGCCGGCTTGTTCCCCCTGCTGGGGATGCCGCCACAG
>Ga0187868_1001373_pt1 | contig 17368 bp, 8 predicted proteins | sample June2016WEW_13_4_FD_133014 | JGI IMG/M metagenome (GOLD analysis project Ga0187868, IMG submission 133014) | Peatland microbial communities from SPRUCE experiment site at the Marcell Experimental Forest, Minnesota, USA - June2016WEW_13_40 | ecosystem: Environmental > Terrestrial > Soil > Wetlands... | reverse complement strand
GCGCTCCAGAACGCGGGCGTACTCGGGCGAGCGGGCCCCAGCCTGCCGCGAAGGCGAGGCCGTCGAACCGACCTGGAACGCTTGGCTGACGGGGCGCCGACGAGCGGCGTTCTGTGGTGACGTGCCGGTGTCCTGATCTTCCCCTCCTTCGCCGTTCTCAACTCCGTTTTCATCCGCGTTGGCCGCGCCGCCTGCATAGTTCGGAACATAGTTTGGGGTATAGTTCCGACCATAATTAGCTGCGTAGCCGAACCCTTCCGCTGCTGCCCCGAGCGGCACGTTCTGCGTTTTGGCGGCGAGTTCCTGCAGCACGGAATCGTAAATGGCGAACTCGCTCGCCCTGTCGTCCTTGCGGGAATACGCATCGGCCATGAGCAGCGCGACGGAGGTGCGCTGCGGAGCGCTGGGGAAATTCGTGAGGAATTCGCGGCCGCCCTGGATTACGGCATCGCTTTCGCCTGCACTGGCATAGAACTCAAGCATCTTGGAATGAAGTTCGGGGCGACGGGTGAAGTCGGGGAATTTCGTATCGAGCAAGGCAAGCAGTTCCGCGGCGCGAGCGCGATGGAAATACGGGACGGCGCGCTGCTCTTCTTCCGCATATTTCGACGCCGGCTCGGTGGTGTTCAGAAGCAAAGAAAGAATGCCGTTCAGATAACCGGGCCCCTGGTCCATGGTGGCGATATCGCGATACATCGAGAGTTCGCCAGAACCGAAGCGGATGGGCGTCTCCGGGGCAGTGAGCAAAAGATTTGTCAGGCCCGCAATGGCCTGGTCCTGAGCGTCCGGCAGTCCTTTGCTGTTGTAGAGGGCAAAATAGTAGCGCGCCGACTCGGGATAAGCATGGATGTCTTCGAGCAGACGCGCGCATATATACAGCTCCTGCGAGGTCCAAGGCGACTTGCTGGTTTCCTTGTGCCGACGGAAATCGGCGATGGCCTGTTGCGCTACGTCGAGTTTCCCCTGCTGTTGGTAGTAATAAAAGAGCCGCGCCGCGGCGTTGAGGTCTCCGGGATTGGCGCTGAGCGAGGCGCGAGTCTGGTCGAGAAACTTGCGCAGATTTTCGGTTTCCCGCAGCAGATCGAAGTAACTCTTGACCAGTTCCGGGTCCCAGAGCGGCTGGAAGCTCTGCTCGTAAACCGCCAAACCTTCGCGGACCGAACCTTGACGGTACTCGACCATCGCCTTCGCCTTCACCGGAAAAATGCGGTCGTTGGAAAATTGTTGGCTGTAGTCGGCAATGAGTTTTCCGGCGGCACCGTACTCCTTCTGAGATACGAGGAACTGTAGAAAACGTGCGTAGAGCGCTTGCTCCTGCGGATAGCGTGCGATCCAGGCGCGGTACTGGGCGATGGAAACATCTTTCGGCAAGCCCTGCTCCTGAATAACGCCAAAGATGCGGTCGAATGATTTCCAAGAACGCTGCTCGGCGGGAACGATAAGTTTTTCAGCCGGGACGGGTGGCGCGTTCGCGACGAGCGACAGAGTTGCGATTTCATCGGTGGGACACAGGCGGCGGTGGTAAAAATCGGCGAGCGCCAACTGGGCGCTAATCTTGTCGGAAGACTTCTCGACGTAGTACTTCCAGTCGGACTCGGCTGCGGCAAAGTCGAGTTGCTGTTCGTCTTCAAGAGCGCGCAAGGAATAGAGTTCAGCGTTTCCGGGCTGGGTCTTGATAAGGTCCGCGAGCGCCGGTCGAGTTTCGCGCGGAGGCCGGCGAAAAAGCACAGCGCCAGCCGGCAGCGACATCATGCGGAAGAAGACCGCTTGCAGCGCGCTGCCAGCCTCGATGTTTCGAATCCACGAAGGCAACTCGCCCACGGCGGAGATCGTCCATCCGATGGCGACGACGAACGCCAGCACTGCAAGCCACGGCGCGCGCCTTCGCGATAAATCCGTGCGCGGTAAATCGTTGCGCGATGAATCGTTCCGCGGTAAATCGTTCTGCGATGAATCAAGGAAGCACTTCAATCTGCACCTCCTGCGCCCCAATGTTGTGGGCAATATCTTCGGCCGTAACGGTCAACTTGTAGGCGCCGGGGATCGTTTCTCTTGGAATGATCAGATCGCCAGTATTGGCGGCAGCTTTCGTATCCCATCTGAGTTCGACCGGCGCCGCGCCTTCCAAGCGCGCGACCAGCGTGCGCGTGCTCCGGGAAGCGCTGACCTTTAGGCTTATCGTCTGGCCACGCTGGAAGCGTTTGCGGTCGAGCTTCACTTCGACGACCGGCGGCTTGCTCGCGATCACGAATGTCTTCGACTCCCGATAGGTATGCCCCAATCGATCGCGCAGGATCAGGCGCACAGTGTAGGTTCCATCCTGCATGTCGGTGGGAGCGAGAAATCGAGTCTGCCAGATGTCTTCCGATGAAAGATAGCGGAGCGGCTGGACCAATCCGAACGGAAACAGCGCGATCACCGAGACAATGGATTCATCGGCCTTGACGCGCAGCACGGGATCGCCCGGGCGAATGACGCGAGGACGCAGCAAAGCGCGCGGAACGGCCAGGAACGATGTGTAGGGCGTAACGAACTTGTACTGGCGGGCAAGGCGGATGATCTCGTCGATGGTGGCCTGGTCTTCGCCTTCGCGTTCGATTTTTTCGAGCAGCGCGTCAACCCGAGCGCGCGCCCAGAGCCGCGGCAATTGCGAGTGCTCGAAGGATTCGCGCGGCAGGTTGACCTTGCTGTCCATTTCGAGCGGAGTCCCGTCGCGCACACCGCCAACCTTGAAACTGACGTTCTCCTGCGGCTTTTGAAAACGCCCGACCCAGGCGGCGAGCGAACCGGAAAATGTTGCGGCTTGCAGCGGGTAGACGCTGTCGACGGCAGTTTCCGGCGCAACTGAAAGTTGTAGCTGGCCGATGGGACTGCGTCCGATTTTCGAGAGGAACGAGTTCAGCTTGAAATCCATGGGCTCGGTCGAAAGCACATGTTCGAGAAGTCCGTCCTGCCGCGCGAGCATGCGAAACAACGGCAGGTTGGCATCGTCCCCAACGGCGAGAATGTAAGTGCGCGGGCGCTGGGTTTCCGCGAGTTGCTTCCACGCGGACGCGTACCACGCCGCCAGCTTGCCATTTTGAATGGGTCCGCGGGTTGCGCCGCCGTCGCTCAGAATGACCAGATAAGAATTGCTCGCGCCCGAAGCGGCGGCTTGCTGAAGTCCGCTCTGAAGCGCCTGTTGAATATCGGTGCCCCCGCGCAGGCGGCTGGAGCGGACGAAATCAATCGCGTGCTGGACATTAGCCGGGTCAGCGGAAGTCAGCGGCAACACCTGCGTCTCGCTATTGAAGAGCACCAGGCTGAAATGGTCCGCCGGCCGCAGAGTCCGGAGCAGAGTTTCGAAAGCCTGGTAGCTGCGCTCCAGCTTTTCCCATTGCATGGAAAGCGATGTATCGAACAGAACGACGATGGTCTTGGGGTCGGCGCTCTGCGAAACGGCGCTCGTTGCATTTCCGGCCTGAGCCGCGTTTTTCCCGAAGCCAAGCAGCGCTTCCGCTTCGAAGAATCCAGGTTCGTTCGTGCTGCGTACCGGAGACATCTCGGTCGGAGAAGGCTGGCCGCTGGCCGGATTGCGGTAGGTCAGGATTTGAAGGCTGTCGGACGCGGCGGGATCCAGATCATACGCGATCACGAAGTCTTCCCCGAGATTCACGTTCTGTCCTTCAAAGTGGCCTTCGACGAGGTGCGGCGTGCTCTGATCGAGTTGCAGAGCGAACGTTTTGGCGGGCGCCTGAAAATTGCGGATGGCGTGCGCCGAGTGCAGTTCGAAGTTGATCCGAAGATGGCGGGCAGCCTGCGCCTGATACGCGTCCGGACGCAACGGGATCGCGAAGTAGGATTTGAGGTTCTCCACCGGAATCGACTCGTGATATTCAATTTCGAGGCGCTTCGTTCCATACGCTGGAATGGGAACGATCCGCGCGCTGAATACTGAAGTGCGCTTGGCCTCTTCCGCGCCGCGTTCTCCCATCTCAAGCAGACCCGGATCAATCGCCTGTTGCTTGAGCTGGTTGTAGATTTCCTCGGCGCGCTTGCGCTCAAGAATCACCGCGGGAATGCGCGTCGGCCCATCCCATGTAGCGAAATCGGAGGTGGTGGCGTGGCTGGGAAGCGCGAAGATGTAGTTTCCTTCCTCGATTCCGCTCGTGTGATTGGCGAAGACCTGGCGCACGAAGACGCGGGCATCCCCGTTGTCGATGCGGACGGTGATTTCCATTTCTTCGAGCGAGAGAATGGCGGGATCGGGCTGTTGCTTGTCGCGGGGAATGAGGACGCCCGCATCGGCAAACAGCATCGTCGAAGTCAGCAGCGCGATAAGGACCGGCAGAATTGTGCTTTTCATGAGTGCAGCTTCTGTTCTCGGATGCGTACCAGCCCGTTGTCAGTACCGATGTAGATGTAGCCGCCGCCAGCAGCGAGCGCGGTCACGTTCAAGGACGGCAGTCTGTGATCGATGACGAACCAGCGTCCGGACTGGCGATCGTAGAGGTACAAACCCTTTCCCAAAGTTCCGGCCAGAACATAGCCGGACGTCACCAACATGGCGTTAGGGTTCACTTCGAACGAGCCGGAAGCGTTCTCGAAAGTATGGAAATGCCCGGAGCGGTCCAAGCCCACAATGCCAGCGCCGTACGTCCCAACCATCCACTCGGAGCCAACGGGAACGACAGCGGTAATCCAGTTGTGCTTCAGGTTGGAAGTTGCGGTGGTGTAATTCGCCGTCACGTCGCCTTTTTCGAGCACGGAAAGACCGCCCAGCGTGCCTGCAACGAGCTCGTCACCGGATACGCCGAGCGCATAAACATGGTTGTTCACCAATCCGTGGAAGGCATACATGCTGCGCGCGCCGCTCGCGTCGAGGAAGGTCAGGCCGGCGGGCGTCGCCAACGCAAGGCCATCACGATAGGCGGCCACATCGGTCACATGGTCGGCGATGAGACCATCGGCGCGAGTCAGAACCTGTTGTTCGCTCCCGGAACCGTCGAAGCGACCATCGAAACGAACCAGGCCATTGGCGGTGGCAACGTCAATCGTGCCGGTCTTCGAATCAAGCAAGATGCGGTTGACGCAGAACACATGTTCGTCTTCGACATGGGACGCGCTGGTATTGTTGGGCGCCAAAACGTCAATGCCGCGGTCGAAGTAGCCGACCCAGAGGCGGCCAGCCGCGTCGGTTGCCAGCGCGGAAATGTTGCGGTCGCTGAGAACGACTGTGCCCGCCTGCAACACCGGCTCCCATCCGAAGCCATGAGAATTCATGCGATAGAGCCCGTTGCGGGCCACGGCGAACACGGCGTCGCCGGAAGTGAAAAGTTGGCGCACTTCGGACAATTGCGGACTTATTTCCGGGCTTGATTCCGAACTTGGCGCAAGGTTGAGGTTAGGATGACGCCCTTCCAGCGGGATCGAAATCACGCCCTGATCTTCGGTCCCGACGTAAAGCTGGTTGCGCGTTGCGAGCAGAGCGGTAGCCAGCACTCCTGGAGCGAGCACGCGGGAAAAACGTCCGCGGCTGAAGACAGCCACACCGAGAGGAGTGCCAACGTAGGTGGTGTCACCTGAATTGGCCAGTGACTCCACCTGCGGATCGGGCAGGCCTTGCGCTTCGGAGAAGCTGTCGGTCGCGGCGGCATGGAAGTGGAGAACACCACGGTCCAGTGTACCGATCCACAAGTCCGACTCACTGCCGGCGAGGGTGGTCACATAGACGTCCTTCAATGTGGCATGCAGAACCGCGATCTTTTTTCCGTCGTAGACCAGAACGCCTCGCTTTTTGGTTCCAATCAGAAGATGGCCCGAAGGATCCGGCAAGATGGCGGTGACGGCGCGAGCCTCAGAGTCGTAAGGGAAAATCTGGCGAAAGGCGCGACCGTTGAAGGCGAGGAGTCCATCGTTCTCAGTGGCAATAATAAGTTCGGGCTCAGGTTCCCGTGAGTCGGCCAGAACTGCCGGAGCCAGCGCGATTAGCGGCGATCCAGGCAACTCGCGCCCCACCGCATATTGGTGGAGCAGAGCGCCCCGAGGATCATATTCGAGCAACCCGGCAGGACCTGCGATATAAAGACGATCCTGAAAGCGGGTTGACTGGAAGAATACGGCAGGCGAGCTGATCACTTCGAAATCAGCGTTGGCCGCTGGGGCAAGTGGCCGGACCGCAAATCGAATCTCGTTGGCCGCGCGGACATCCGCAGCCGCCGAATGCAGGGTCCGCGAGGCACGCCAGATCACAAATGCTCCCACCGAAAGAATGAGGAGGAACGCTACTGCAACCACCCCGCGTACGGACACGACGAACGCCCGCTTCATGACTACCTTCTTCTTATAGAAAGTGAACTATAAACCGCGAACACAACGCGGCAAATAGAAAGCAAGGTACGGACCAAACCGTAATTGCACCACGGGAAAGGGTTTCGAGGACAAGGATGAGGAGCATGTTGTGTCTCGTGGTAAACAGCGTATCAAAGGAGACACGATGGGGAAACGATGAGACGGAACCAGCTTAATGTTAGGCTGCTTCGAACTGTGAGGTGTCGACTGAAGCGCCTAGCCTTCCTTTGTTGCATCCTGATACTCTCATGGCTACGGCAAGGAGTCGATCGCACAAGCACTTTCAGTTGGATTCCGTGAAAATCAAGCGCGCCCAAAAAGCTTTTGCAAGCGAAAACCGAGACTGAGACCATCGAGCGGGCATTGGATTTGGCGATTGCCGAACATGAGAGCAATCGACTGGCTCTCGAAGCCACCGAGCGCTTTGTCAAGAGTGGCATTGACATCAAGGACGTATACGGGACGTAGGATGGTTAGATGCAGCCCGTCCCGTTCGACTCTTCCATCTATATTACCGCACTGCGGCGAGGAGACGACGCGGTGCTGGCGCTGCGCCGGTTCACTACTGATGCCCCCTTTGGCTCAGTGCAGTGGTACTCGAAAATCTCTATGCTGGCACAGCCGACCGCGATCGTCAGGTTGTAGAACGCCTAGAGGGAGATTTTGACAGGGCAAAGCGAATCCTGTTTCCGAATCTCAGCGACTGGACTCAAGTCGGCAGAGTACTTGCTTGCTTGCTTGCTTGCTTGCTTGCTTGCTTGCTTGCTTGCTTGCTTGCTTGCTTGGCGGCCAACTATCATTACGAAAAGATCGGGCAGGGACGTTTGACCAATGACGCACTGATCGCGGTGAGCGCGGAGCGAGTGGGCATCCGGGTGATCACAGCCAACGAAAGAGATTTCAGTAGGATTGCCGAGTTTCGCGGCTTTCAGTGGCAAGTGACCGTACTTTAATACATGCTAGGCGTTAGAAATTCTGCCTGACTACTCCGCGCCCAATCCTCTGTGCTATTACAAGCCCAATCCTCTGCGCTATTACAAGTTAGTCCACATTCAGCCCGGGAAGCCGACGCAGAACGCGCACGTCGAGACCTTCCGCGGATGGCTGAGAGGAAAGTGTTTGAACGTGAGTTGGTTTCAGAATTTATTCGACGCGCGGCGCATGACCGCGGCTTGGCGAATAGAATACAACGAAGCCAGACCCCACAGCAGCTTGCGGTACCGAACACCAAAAGAGTTCGCTGCGCAGTCTGTGGGCGTCGGCTTCTACAGTGCTGGTGTGGGGCAAGGGGCCTCAAACGCCGGCCTCTTGCCCCCCGCCCCCATCCCCACGCAAACCGGAGATGGAGCGAAAGGATTTTGTCGCATGCTCAAGTGAACGAAAGCAGGGGGCAGGTCAGGTCACCGCGGGCCAGCACGGTCGACTTCGGTTTTGACGTGGACTCTAATCCAACCACTTTTTGGGTCGAGCCGTCAGCCCACTACCCGCGGCAGGCCCACCGTGCGTCATCGTCACGTTGAGCGAAGGGGCCATGGTATACTACACACCCTATGACCGTGGCAGACGGTCTGGAATCGCCCAACTCTCCCCGCGGACCAACGGACGTTACGTGCGATGGCGAGTTCGCGGTACTCGTACGTGAAGAACTACAGCGTGTTCTTGCCAGTAGCCAGTTTCAATCAAGCAAACTCTGCCAAGCCTTTCTGAAATACGTTGTCGAGAGCGCTCTGGATGGGCATACCGAGAACCTGAAAGAACGGGTTATCGGTATCGCCGTGTTTGGGAAAGAACCGTCGTACTACACAAGTGAGGATGCCGGGGTTCGCGTCAAAGCAAGTGAAGTCCGAAAACGGCTTCAGCTGTATTACGCAAATGCGCCCGCGGATACAGTTGTCATCATAGACTTGCCGATCGGCAAATACGTCCCGGCATTTCGCCGGGTGGATGGACCGAAATCTCGTGCTCCCGAATCGCGGTACACTGGCTCATGGACGTTCTGGATTTTGGCAATCCTCGTTGTTGCCACCGGGATCGTTACAGCGGCGTACCGCTGGTTGCCACGCCACGTAGTACCTTCTTCGCTCGATTCATTCTGGTCTCCGCTCTTTGAAGGTAAGAAGAGCGCTTTGTTGTCCGTGACCGCCATTCCGGTGTATACCCGCATTCGGGATCAGCGCCCGAACGAGCCCATAAGGCCCGGGGATTTCATTCAGATACAGGATCGGTTCCTGGCAGTGAGTGACATGAATGCGGCTTTGCAGATTTCAGATATGCTGGCCAAGAATCGATGGCCGTATCGGCTCCAAGTTGGAAGCGACGTATCTTTTCACGAGCTGCGCAATTCACCGGTAATTCTAGTTGGTTTTTCCTATACCCAATGGAATGAGCTCAGCAACGGATTCCGCTACTCCATCGATCTGGACCGCCGCCCGTTCGGAATCTTGGATCGTGGCGCTGCCACGAATTGGACGATTCCAACCCATCCTGACGATCCCGCCCTGAGTGAAGATTACGCCATCGTGTCACGCGTCTTCGATCTGGATACGCAGAGCATGATTGTTGAAATCGCGGGTATCTCGCATTACGGAACCGAGGCCGCCGCCGAATTGGTGACTAGTCCTGCCCTGCTAGCAATCGCGTTTCAGGGAGCTCCAGCGGGATGGCAGAAGAAAAACCTTCAGATCGTTTTGCATGTCAAAGTAATTGCCGGTTCCCCTTCCGCGCCCAACGTGGTGGCCACGTACTTCTGGTGATCTCCATCCACCGCAAACAGAAACCGCCTGCTCTCCGGCGCAGCGGAGTCTATTGTGGAATCTCAGAATCCAGTATCTTAGAATCTGCGTGCGCCTTGTAGAACTGCGCACGGACGCGGTCCTGGCTCTCCCGTAAACTCTTGAATATGGCGGCCTCTCGATCGGCGTCGGCGGTGCGATCCATCTGACGATACAACTGCGACAGTCGATAGTGCGCGCTGGAGGACGTGGGATCGATCCGGATGGCTTCGCGCAGGTGCTCCAGAGCTTGGTCCTTCTGCCCCAGTGAAATCTGGACCTTCGCGATGCCGAGTTGAGCGGTGGCATCGTAAGGATTGACTTCGAGCGCATGCGTGTAGCGGCGGAAAGCTTCGTTGGAATTGCCTTCGAGGAAAGCGATTGTGCCTAGCCAACACTCGGACTTTTCATCGATTGAATTCTGCTCCAAAGCGGCTTCGAACTCTTTGCGGGCGTTCTCCTGGCTCTCCATGTTTAGAGAATCCTGAAGGATAGCCTCGCCCAGTTCAAAATGCGCGCCCGAGAGTCGAGGATCGATATGAAGTGCTTCACGATATTGTTCGATCGCAGCTTTGATATTGCCTTCATTCACGAAATGTTGGGCTAGGACCTGGTGCATGCGGGCGGAATCGGGTCCGAGGAGGGCAATGCGGTCACGTGCCTGTGCAGCTAAGTCCGAGTAAATCCGATACGTCGCATAAGAAACGTCGACGTTCGTTGGGTCGCTCTGCTGAAGCGCTCGCAAGGGTGCCAGGGCTGCCTCCATATCGCCCTTCTGGTAACTGAATTCAACCAGGGACATGCCGACGAGGGTTTGCAGCTTCACATCGTGCAAATGCGGAAACGCTTGTCTCATGCGGGCCTGCGCGCTCGCCGTTTCCCCCAAATTCTTCTCACACAAGCCCAGCATGGCCTGGACCTTCCATAGCGATGGCTTGAGCACCAGCGCCTGTCTGAAATGCTGGCTCGCTTCCGCGTACTTGCCCTGTACGAAGGCGACCACGCCCAGGTTGCCCCGCGCTTCAACGTTTTCGGGATCCAAAGCCAAGATCGCTTGGAACTCACGAACCGCTAAGTCGGGTTTCTTCTCCTCCAGAGCCTGCCGAGCACGTGTGGCATGCATTTGGATTGCGCGCTTTTGCTCGGGGTTCGTTTGGCTGAAGGAGCGGGCTGAGGCCAACAACAGGAGAAGGGCTATCAGACTTGCCATCGTTGGAATTCTGCGCACGTTGTCGGTCCTGTTGAGCGGAATCATAGCATGAAGTTTATCGAGTGGGCGCTCGCAGGAAGGTTCATGTGCTGCCCAGCCGGCCGCGCAAAATATCGCATTCTGGACAGCGTGTCCCGGACCGGCAGCTAAGCCCTTCGCTCCACCAAAGTGGTCGTATCCGGTTTCGTTCTCAATCGCATTAACTCATATACAAAATTTCGTACATCATCGGTACGTGGCGAAACGTCACCGGGCATGACTCCAGACCACCCTTACCTCTATGCGATACCGTTATTCAATTTATCGAACACGAAGCAAAACCGTTATGAACTTGACGAAGGCCAGCCACTTAATTAACTGTGACCCATTGGAAACAAAGTACAAAAGGGAGTCGACGTTGGCACAACTCAATGCAAGCTCGAATTCCATTCCCATCTTGCTGATTCTACTGGTTGCACTATCCAATTGGACCGCCGCCCAGAGTCGGCAGAGTGGCGAGATTCGTGGAACGGTTACCGACCAGTCCCAGGCGGTTCTGCCGGGAGTCAAAGTTACCATCACCAACATCTCGACGGGCGTAAGCCAGACGATCACTACCGATGCTTCGGGCATCTACGATGCGCCGTATGTTGCGCCAGGGGACTATTCGATCACGTTCTCAAAGGACGCTTTCAAGACTCTGGTGCGCGATGGCATCGTGCTGCACGTTCAAACGATCACGGTCAATGCGGCCCTCGATGTGGGCACGAGTTCCGAGAAAGTCACGGTCACGGCGACGCAACCCGACCTGGAAACCGAGACGACCGACACGAACAGTCGATTCAGTTCCGACCTGGTTGCCGATGCTCCAAGCATCAATCGCAGTTGGATGGATCTTCTGGCCTCATTGCCGGGAGTGAATCCTGGCGGGGGCGAACAGTCCACCGGTCAGAGGATCGGCGTCAATGGGCAGGCGAACAACTTTTCCAATTGGCAGATCGACGGTGGAATCGCGATGCTCGGACAGTCTTCCAACCCCGACATGCTCGTTCCGCCCATGGACTCGATTGAAGAGGTCAACGCCAGTACCTCAAACTTCGGGGCTGAGCACGGCAGCGGTTTTTCGGTTTTCAACGTGATCACCAAGAGCGGAACCAATAATTTTCACGGCACGGTTTACGAATACATCGAAAACAACGCCTTCAACGCGCTCAATGCGTTTGCGCAGAGCAATCCGCCGCTACACTGGAATGAATACGGTTTCGACATTGGCGGCCCGATCAAGAAAAACAAGGCATTCTTTTTCGTTGGATACCAGAGGAATCCGAGCAATACATCCTCGCCCACTTTCGTCACCTATCCGACGACAGGGCCGACTGGTTTCACCAATGGCAACTTCTCAGCGTTGCTGGGGGCACCGGCAGTCGATGGCAACGGCACCCCTATCATCAACCCCTGCAATCAGCAGCAGGTCATTAATGGCCAGATCTTCGACCCGGCAACGACTCAGGTTGTGAACGGACAAACTTGCCGACTTCCTTTCGCCAACAACATCATTCCACAGAACCGCATGGATTCGGTGGCATTGGCAGTCCAGAAGTACTTTCCCACACCCAACCTCCCAGCCAACGGTCTTTACAACAACTACTACACCAACCTGGCGTCGCCGAACACCAATACCTGGACAAACGCGAAAATCGACTACGACATCACGAGCAAGAATCGACTTACGGGATCCCTGCTGCTCGCACAGTTCAACACTCCACTGCTCGATCCGAACCCGATCAACGATGGGGCGTGGAGCGGAACCGAGCCTCAGGGGCAGCTTACGGACGTTTGGACCGTCAGTCCGAATCTGGTGAGCGAATTCCGCTTTTCTCTCAGCCGTGAACACGGAGTTGCGACCGTCAATAACCAGGGACAGGGATGGCCCGCCAAACTCGGATTGATCGGCGAACCAACCGGTGCAGAGGGCGATCTGTTTCCTTCGATGTCGATGGAAGGCGCTCTAAGCACTACGATTGGCTTCACCCCATTTCCTCCGGCGATCGATGCCGAAACTACATTTGTGCCCTCGGAAGTTCTGACTTGGGTGAAGGGAAAACACATCCTCAAGTTTGGTGGGGAGTTCGACCGCTGGTGGGTCAACGTTGGCTGGGGAACGGGAACGGCGGGAAGTTACGACTTTAGCGGCGTATTTACGCAAAACCCTGTCGACCAGACCCTGAATAGTCCGCCGAGTGAGGGTGAAGGATATGCCGATTTCCTTCTTGGCGCGCCGGACCAGTGGAGCGTTTCCATCAGTCCGGAGACCGGCGGACGGATGTACAGCGCGCAAGCCTTTGCTCAGGATGAATACAAGGTCAAGCCCAACCTCACTCTGACCTTGGGATTGAGGTACGTACTCCAAAGCGGGTGGATTGAGGTTCACAACGAACTATCGAGTTTCGATCCAACTATCCCGAACCCAGGTCCCCCGCCTAACAGCGGAACCGGGGCGCTTTGGTACGCGGGGCAGAACGGACATCGGTCCCTGACCGAGACCAGGCCCGATATCTTTTCGCCGCGGTTGGGCTTCGCCTGGGCTCCCGGGAAAGACTGGTCGGTCCGTGGCGCGTTCGGAATTTACAACATCATTGCCGGACAGAACATCACGGCCCCCGCACAGGCATGGGGGCAGGGCTGGTCTCCGGCGGGTTTTCTGCAAAACTACAACACTCCCGTCTTCCAGCTTTCGGCGGGACCGCCGGCGGGAGAGGGGGTGGTCTATCCAACCAATGCGAACCGGACCCCCGACCTTCTGAATGGTCAGCCCGTCAACTATTCGCTTTATAACTCACCGCTATCGTATACCGAGCAGTTTCATTTTGATGTGCAGCGTGAGTTGAAAGGCGGCATAGTGTTCGACGCCGGCTATGTTGGCAGCCGAGGCGTCCACCTGCAATACACGCGGGACCTGAACGAGCTTCCTGCCAACAAACTTGGCCAAGGCCAGTCGGCCCAGCTCTACCCGCAATTTGGTTCCATCAGCGCCGCTTACTTCGATGGACGATCCAACTACAACGCTCTCCAGGTAATCGTCAAGAAGCAGCTCTCGAGAGACTTTTCGCTGCAAGCCAATTACAGCTGGTCGAAGGCGATGGACACACAAACCGGCGCCGGTTGGGGCGGCGGCGGTGCGGCCGACCGGGCGGGTTTCCAGAATGCCGCCGACCCGCAATCAAATTACGGCCGCGCGGCTACCGATATCCGCAACATGTTCAACGGGAACCTCGTATACCACCTTCCCTTTGGGAAGGGAAAGCGATTCTTGCAAGAGGGAGGGCTGGTGAACTCCCTGGTGGGCGGCTGGCAACTTTCCTCTATCTACCAAATCCGCAGCGGCTTGCCCTTTAGCCCAGTCATGCAAAGCGCGGCCAACATGGGAGCGATGTCGAGTACGGCAACCTGGTATCCGAACGAGGTCGGCTATCCACTCAGTGGAACGTGCCCGAACGGCGATCGGGTGGGTACCCTCGGCTGCTGGTTTAACACCTCGGCGTTCGTGACACCGCCCGCCAACACATTCGGTAACGTCGGCAGGAATATCCTGAACGGGCCGAACTGGCGAACGGTCGATCTGGCAGTGCTCAAGGACTTCTCTCTCGACGGCCTCCATGAGGGGATGAAACTGCAGGTCAACTGTGCAGCCACCGACGTGTTCAATCACCCGAACTACGGCCTGTTCAGTCCTTCCGCTTATTCTGTTGGGAGCAGCGGGTTTGGACAAATCAGCTACGCCAACACCAGCCGGCAGATGCAACTGGGCGCCAAGATAAGCTTTTGAGACATTCCGGGGCCAAACACGAACCATGACAAGACTGAATGGCTCGTATATCACGAACTGCGGTGGGCGAGGGCTGTTGTTTGGGCGCACTCTTATCAAGGAAACATAATATGCTTGTTGTCCGGCTTGGCATCGCCGTTACCCTGCTTCTTTCGATCTTTGCCGCTGAAGCACCAGCAGATTCGGTGTGGACTGTGGTTTCATCCGGCGAGCCCGACGCGCGGATTGTGCGCCAACTGCGGGAACTCGCCGCTCAATCTCATGCTACGCTCCACTTTTCAAACCGTCCGGCAGAGCTCGTTGACCGCTCCTCAGTGCCCGCCCATCTTGTGATCGAGCTTCGTGAAGATGGTAATGTCAATACGTTTCGGGAGGATCTGCTACGGGAAGCGAGTAACTCAGATGTTCAACCAACGCCGGAGCTAGCAAACGAAGGTTATATCCTTTCGATCTCCTACGATCAACGGTCGGTTCCTGTCCGAATCCGTATTCGCACGATATCTTCAAAAGGACAGCACAACGCCTTGCTCCGCGTACCAGATCTATTGGCGATGGGACGAGCAAGTATTTCGACTGAGTTAGTGCCCCGCCCGCAAGTAGTGCGTGGGGACAGTGCTGACCGGGACGTAACTGTTGCCGATTACCCTTCTTTCCCGGTCCGAGGTATTGTCGAAGGATTTTACGGTACTCCTTGGAGTCATCGCCAACGGTTAGAAGTTTTGCGCTTTGAAGGTCAGCATGGGATGAATGTCTATTTTTATGGGCCCAAGGACGATCCCTATCATCGCAGGCTTTGGCGCGAGCCTTATCCTGCTGGCGAAATGAGGCGGCTGGCTGATCTGGTAAGAACGGCAAAGCGGAATTTTGTGGATTTCAACTTTGCGATCAGCCCTGGCCTGTCTATGACCTACGCCAGCGAGGCGGAGTTCCAGACCCTGGCCAAGAAACTCAAGAGAATCAGCCGATTGGGAGTGTCGGACTTTTCGTTATTTTTGGATGACGTCCCGCAAGATTTGGTACATCCGGAAGACAAAGCTCGGTTCAACAGCCTTTCTCAAGCTCATATTTATGTCATTAATAAGTTGTATGACTATCTGAAATCGCTCTCGCCGCAATTCCACCTCACGGTCTGTCCGACAACCTATACTAACGAATGGGGGGACCGCGAGTACGTGAAAGACTTGGGTGCAGGCGTTACGCAAGGGGTTTCCATAGAATGGACAGGAATCGAAGTGATCCCGGACGAAATCACGGTCGCGGAAGCTAATCAGTGGAGCGGATATCTCCATCGTAAACCTCTGGTCTGGGACAATATTCTTAGTAATGATGGCGGCCCCTGGATACTCAAATTGGACGCCTTCCGTGGGCGGGCGGCCGGCTTGCCTGCAGCAATACAAGGCCTGGTCGCGAACCCAATGGGCCAGGTGCATGCAGCTTTTATTCCGCTGCAGACGGTTGCCGACTACCTGTGGAATCCTGCCTCCTATATGCCAGAAAAGTCGCGTTTCCACGCCATCGTCAGCCAGTACGGCAAGGATGGACCTCAACTGCTTGCACCTCTCCTGCAGTTCTACTCTGACCGAGGAGAAGCAAAGAATGGGCTCCGTAGTATCTTTGACGAGCAGCATTCACCCATTGATGTCGCAGTCATTCAATCGCAAATCGCTAATCTTGACTCGGTCATTTCTCAACTCAAGCAGCACCGCCAATCGGCTGCTCTGGCGGCTGAGCTCGCCTCGATTCCAGGCTACCTTCGTCCACAGCTGAAGAGCTTGCTCGCCGATCTCGCATTTCGGCACCTGCCAGACGGCAGGATCGAGTGGAACCGCGAGTATGATGTTCTTAAGGCGACTAAGCTTTCGTCCGCGCCAGAGCTCGACGGAGAGTTTTCGAAATGGCTGTCGGGTCCCGCGTACGTTTTGAACGATGCCAGTCAGCTTCGTGAAGGAACAAAGTTCTGGGAAGGACCGCAGCAATTCTCCGCCAGGGTCGCACTGAGGTGGGATGACGACGAGTTATATGTCGGGATTGACGTCACCGACTCGCAACTTTACCAGCCTTACTCGGGCAGGGGCGTAAAGAATGGAGATACGTTCCGTCTAATCTTGGACACTGAAATGTTGGCCAACGCGAAAGCAGGACGACCCACGAGTGCGTATGACTTGTATCTCAGCCCAGGTAACTTCGCGGATGTGAAGCCGAGCGTTTATTGCGAGCAGGATTTCGTGCCACAGCGTCCTCTGCACGACTACAACCATGAGATCCAGACCGTGTGGAAGAAGACTGCGAGAGGATTTTCAGCGGATATCGTCATTCCTACCCGCTTCTTTGGCGGTGAACCCTTTCGGGCGGGACGTGAAATAGCCCTGAGTTTCGGGGCGCAAAAGACGCTCCCGTCCAGAGATATCGTCGATGAGGAGCAGAATCAGATTGTCTTCACCTCGAAGAAAGATAAGCTGTTTCCGGTGGACCCCGAGAACCCTAAGACATTTCAGCGTTTGGTGCTGGTTGACACAAATTAGTGCCGTGACCGCGTGGACTCGTCCAGGACTCTTCGAGTTGCCACCCAGAAGCAGATCGCAAATTCACCTCTGGGACGATCTGCCTCAGGGCGACCAGGCTACTTCGCAAGCAACGTGATCGGCAAATTCATCTGTCGTAGCACGCCATGCGAGTACCGCGCCCGCGATGGCCGACACGCTTCCCAACAGAACGGGCACGCCGATATAAGTGACCGGATCGAGGCGCGCCAAACAGCAGCGTGACAATGCCCTGGCTACTCAATGACATTAATCTCCCACCAATCGGACGTAGGCTGGGAAGATACCCACATGATATTCCCATCTTGCGGCCGTTCCGGGAACTGCCGGAATGCACTTAAAAGAAGAAGTCCTCGACTTGCAGAAAAATAGCGCGCACGCGGAGGCTCGCTCTTCTCCGTGGCAGCGTGCTGCAGCATGGCCGTAGTTGTTGGCGTGTGGTGCTTCAGATACAAGCTGGCAAAATGATACACGAAAGGACGCACCACTATCTTGAAACCGGCAAGAGGAGCGAGTGACAAAATTGTGAGGAGTGAATCCGTCCGGTACACAAGGAAGGATTTGAGCCTCTGCGTCCCCATTCGGGGATCGGGTTACAGCCGGTCCGTTTCAGCTGAGTTCACGCACCTGTGCAAACTCGGCGGAAGGTAGACGAATCGAACGCTGATCGCTCATCACGATGCCATGGTTTTGAGGGCCAGTTGCCGACGAT
>Ga0187868_1001366_pt1 | contig 17415 bp, 7 predicted proteins | sample June2016WEW_13_4_FD_133014 | JGI IMG/M metagenome (GOLD analysis project Ga0187868, IMG submission 133014) | Peatland microbial communities from SPRUCE experiment site at the Marcell Experimental Forest, Minnesota, USA - June2016WEW_13_40 | ecosystem: Environmental > Terrestrial > Soil > Wetlands... | reverse complement strand
GACGGAGCATCTGGAAACCAGAGGAACCTGCGAATCCGCTGGGCTTCGGACAAAGGTAGTGGAAAGAATCCGAGTCGGCTCTTGCCCTGAAATCGCAAGGGGGGGCTCCTTTCTCTGAGATGTCGGCTAATGAGATTTGAACGATAAGATGGCAGTAATGGAAGGATAAGGTGGCACCGGTCGGATTGGGTAGCGTTTTCTGGGTGGCTATGCCTCCATCCCTAAAGGTTATCCGGCTGCCGAATTCCTTCTTCAGCTCTGCAGGGGGTATAGAATATCGACGTCGGCGCCGGTGAGCCCATACCTTTTTTCAGACAGCGAACCACCTTAAGAAGGGGATTTTCTGTCCGAAGAATGGGGAGCACTTCACGCTCTTATTCAAATGTTTTCTCGCAAGGTGTCATAAGAACGTAAAGTCGATTGTCTTACATAATAGAGACTAGGTTCATGTCCAGCGTTTGCGCTAATGGCAATGCGGCATCGTTGGGGATTGCGGGGTATCAAACCACCATGACGCCACGAGAGTTTGTGTCGCGAGCTTACGAGGAAAACCGAGACGCCATTTATCGTTACTTGGTCGCCTTGGGTACCAAACCTTCGGTGGCGCAAGATTTGACGCAAGAGCTTTTTCTGAAGCTGTATTCGACGATGGGTAAGGGCACGCAGATCCACAATGTCCGGGCCTGGATGTTCACCGTGGCCTCGAACCTGCCGTTGAATCATCTGCGCGCGGAAATCTATAGGCCTTCCCTCAGCGGCGAGGATGTCGGGCGTTGGCTGGAATCCCAGGCCCAGCCCGGGGCCGATCCCGAAAAGGCGTTACTGGAGCGGGAGAGGACCGTAGCCCTTCAGGAAGCGATCAGCACCCTAAGTTCCCAGCAGCAGGTTTGTTTACATTTGCGCGCGGAGGGCTTCCGCTATCGGGAAATCGCCAAGATTCTGGGCGTCACCGTGCCGACCGTCGCAGAATTCATCCGTCGTGCAATTTCCAAATCGTAGTTTGTGCCGCTCTTATCCACGCTATCTTACCTCCACGGTGGTGTCTAGGGCGACCCAAGCACGGCTCAGTTCTTGCCGTCCGGAGGCCATCAGCCAAGCCCGGTCACACTCAGCTATCCTTGGGGTGCGAGATCTCTGGAAATTTCCCTCGCTGCACAAATAACTTTGTCGGCCAGCTTGGGGATCTGCCAATCAGGAATTTGCGCGGTAAGTCCCTGCACACATACTGAGGCGATAACATATCCTACGTGATTGAAAATCGGGGCGGCGACAGCCGTCCGTCCGAGGATGTCTTCCTCATTATTCACGGCGAAGCCCTTGGCTCTCACTTCGGCCAGATGGGCCTTCAGGGCCTCGAAAGAACAGATGGTGTTAGGGGTGATTTTGTTCAGTGAACGACCGCGAAAGAGCATTTCGAATTCCACGTCAGAGAGGTAGGCGATTATGGCCTTCCCCAACGCAGAGGCGTGCAGATGGCAGTGTACACCGATCCACACACCGCCGTACGGGCCATGGAAGTCCCATTCAATAATGACCGCGTGGAGTCCCCTGCGCACGGCCACTTGCGCGAGTAGCTTTAACTCGCTGGCGAGCCTTTGCGTATGCGGGGAGGAAATCTTCCGCAATTCCAATTCTTCGGGACTGAGGTTCGCGAAGTCAAAGGCCCGCGGTCCCAAGTTATAGTGATGGCCGTCGGTGCCTCGCTGTACGTACCCTCGGGCAAGTAACGTTTGCACCAAGTAGTAGGCACTACTAATCGGGATTCCAAGCTTTCGACTCGCCTCGGAGAGACTCAAGCCGCAACTCGTGACTGCCAAAATTTCGAGTAGGTCAAGAGCTCGATCGACTGCGGGCAGGCGCGTGTCGACGAGGGGACGCGAACTACCGGCGTATGCATCTTTCGTCCGACTTCCTTTTCCCGATTCGCTCATTGCGGGGCCACAACCAAGCCCTTTTGGCCTGAATTACACCACATTTAGAACCGCCTTGCAACAGGAGGACTAACAAAGAACACCGTGATTCTTCAATGGGCTGAGGATCTCCGATTGACGGTTCAGCCACAGTGGGAGATCAGAAAGTCAAAGGCAAGGGAAGAAGCAGATTTTCTTCAATAGGTTGAAATCGTTTGACGGTGTTTAGTTTCGCGTCTTTAATGCCAAACTGAGAGGGACAAAAGGCGCTTGCGGCTTACGCCGCTTAAGGTGTTATTGCAAAGCTTGCCAATTACGGCTGCGCGTGTGACGTCGGATGGGTCCATCACAATTGAGGAGAAGGGCAATGAAAATGAACATGAGGAGATGTTTTTTACTGATAGTGACGCTCTGTGTTTGGTTCTTCGTAGGGCTTGACAGAGCGCAAGCGCAGACTGCCAAGGGGGAGATAGTCGGACGAGTTTCTGACCCGTCAGGCAGTGCGGTCGCAAGCGCAGATATCTCGTTGGTGAACACGGCCACCGGGATTGAGCGCAAGACCACGTCAAACGGCGTGGGCGACTACAATTTCACGTTCCTTGAGGGCGGCAACTACCGGCTTACCGTGCGGAAGCAAGGGTTTCGCCCGACCGAGGAGAGCGGCATCACTTTGGCCGTGAACCAGAGCCTCACCTGGGACGTAGGGCTCACTCTCGGCTCGACTTTGGCAGTGATCCAGGTGACTGCGGCTACGGAAATGCTCAATAACACAACCTCGGAACTGGGTGAGCTGGTCACGGAAAAGCAGGTCCTTGACCTGCCGTTAAACGGCCGCAACTTCACCAATCTCATTACCCTGGCGCCCGGGTTCAGTTCCGTGGAGACGGCGCAGGGCGCGGGCGGTGGATTAGGCTCGCTGTCCGACCATATGATCCCCGGCTCATGGGCGTCCAGGCCGGCCGTGAACGGGCAAGCTAATCGCTCCAACATGTATCTTCTGGACGGTGTCTTGAACGAAGACTTCATCGGCGCTACTTATGGGATAATGCCGATTATAGACTCAATTCAGGAGATCAAAACCCAGGCGCATAATGACGAAGCGCAGTACGGAAGCGTTCTGGGAGGTACGGTCAACGTCATTACCAAATCCGGAACCAATAAGTTGCATGGCTCCGGATGGGAGTTCGTGCGGAACGCCGGTTTCGACGCTCGCGACCCTTTCCTAAACGCCACCACCAGCAAACCGGCAATGTTCCGGCAGAATGAGTTCGGCGCCACTGTCGGCGGTCCGATACACATTCCGAAGGTCTACGACGGGCGCAACCGCACGTTTTTCTTCTTTGGCTACGAGGGATGGCGATACAGTCAGGCTGCCCAGGCCCTGTACTACAGTCCGACCGCCGCGGAACTCCAGGGCAATTTTACCAACTCGCTCAGCAAGAATGCTATCTATGACCCGACGACTTGGCAGGTGGATCCCAACAACCCTTCAGGGATAACTGCCACTCAGTTCAGTTACAGCGGGGTAAATAACGTGATTCCGCCGAGCCGCATCTCGCCGAGGATGGAATCGTATTTCCAGACCTATTACGACCGGCCGAATTATACCGCTAGTACCATCTATAATACCATCGACACGAACTCCAACACAGACGCAGACAACGAGTACTCAATCCGCATAGACCACCGTCTTAAAGAGAAGGACTTCTTGTTCTTCCGCTACACCGGCATGTACCAAGCGAGCACCCTTAGCGCGACTCTGACGAGTACCGAGTTATGGAACCAGCCATCGGCCAACTATGCCTGGGGGGAAACCCACACTTTCAGCCCAGGGCTACTTCTGGACTTAAGGTTCGGCTATACCAGGATGCCGTTCGTCAATACTTCTCCAAACACCAACGGCACCGGCCCGGCTGCGACCGCGGGTTGGACCAATATTGACCTAATGGGGCTGCCGATTGTCCTTCTGAGTTCGCCATGGCCCAGTACTCAACCCGGAGGACCGGCGGGCGCGATTGGGAGGCAAATGGACGAGATATATCATTATTCGGCTAACCTCACTTACCTGAAAGGTAGGCACCAGATGCAATTCGGGTGGCAGTGGCTTCCCCAGAAACGCACGGTGGGGCCACAAAACAATCAACAGATCTACTACTACTCAAATGTTCAAACAGAAAACCCGGAGTTATCCTCCACGACTGGGGCGTCGCTTGCCTCCGCACTGATTGACTTGCCATCGAGTGCGATACAGCAGATCCAAAACTTCGGGATAAACTTGGCTGCCATGGGAGGCTATGCACAGGACCAGTGGAAGATTCGGAACAACGTGACGGTCACCTATGGCCTCCGCTACGACCACCTCAAGCCTCCGCATATGCTGTATGGAGGCACGATGAACGACTGGGACATCAATTCGGGAATTTGGTACCTCGGCGGCGGAGTGGTCCCTCCACCCTGCTCGGTCAGCGGCATATCTCCGTGTATTCCAGGAGCCGGTACTCTTGCCAGCATTCCTGAGGGGAATTACATCCAGGTGGCCTCCAACCCAGACATCCTGCAGACTGGTGACAAGGACTTCGGCCCGCGGCTGGGCATCGCCTGGCGAGCCAAGGAGAAGACCGTTGTTCGAGCTGGGTACGGCTTGACTTACGATACCACGGCGGCCCTGTTCCAGGAGGCCGCAGACATATTTGGCGACTGGCCGGACGTTTCGACCAATAATAACGCGTTTAATTCCGTTAGCACTCCACCCGTGTTGACGTACACGAGCGCTCTTTTGAGCAAAACGGCAATTACGTTGCCAGCCGCGACTCCCTGGGGCCAGAATAACCGTTGGCTCGACCCGATTTATAAGACTCCGTTTTCGAGCCAGTGGAACGTGGAAATCCAGCGGCTGCTGACCGACAACGTCATGTTCTCGGTAGCTTATGTTGGAAGCAACAGTGGGCACCTGTGTTGGGGTAGTCCTAACGGTAACGCAGATAGGACGCCGGCCCCCGGCACGGCGGCTCAGGTCAACGCCGCGAGACCCTATCCATGGATCACCCATACTATGTTCTCCACGCAACAGCGCGGAACCGGGAATTACAATGCGCTGCAGGCCCGGCTGGACCGCCGATTCTCCCGGGGGTTTCAGTTCACGCTTAACTTCACCTACTCGAAGGCGCTCGACAACGGCAATAGCGGCTTTATCGGGGCCGAGAACGGCCTCGGCGCGCCGAATGCCAATGCCTCGAATCCCTACGACATCCGCTCTAACTACGGCGTGTCCGGCTACAATACTCCCCTTTATCTGAACGCAAATGGAGTTTACGAACTACCTTTCGGCAAGGGCAAGCGATGGCTGACAGGCGGCCCCGCTGCCTACATTTTGGGGGGCTGGCAGATGAACACCGTCGTGTTGGCGCGGTCCGGACAACCTTACACCATTAGGGCAACTGGAGACCCTGAAAATATCGGTGGGGCCAACGAGAGACCGGACCTAATCGGTAACCCGAAGCTGTCTCATCCCACAGTTCAAAATGCCTTCAATCAGGCCGCGTTCGCGCAACCCATTTTCCACTGGGGGAGCGCCGGGCGCAATCTCCTTAGCACTGACCACGTAGCCGATGTGGATTTCTCGCTCTTCAAGACCTTCCCGTTGTGGGGGGAGGCCTCCCACCTGGAGCTTCGCGGAGAAGTGTTCAACGTGTTCAACATTATAAACTACAGCGCGCCAGATGGAACCATCTTCGGGCCAACCAGTGGAATCATTACCGCCACGTCGCACATACCTCGCCAGGCGCAGTTGGCCGTGAAGGTCGTATTCTGATCGAGGGTGATGATTTAGATCTCTTGCTTAGGAGTCTGTCGCAGACAAGAAAACTCGAACGAAGAATCAATAGCTTCTAGAGAGACTGCGTCTCAGACCGACGAGTCATGGTCTGGTAGAGATCGCACGGGCGGGGTCCAAACCCCGCCCGTCCCTTACAATCGCACGCAGAGCCTTACTCGTTTGCAGCAAGTTTCACACCTCAAGACTGGCGAGACTTAGCCTCAGGTTCAACTTGCATGCTGTCACCTCAAATCCGTACACGGTGTGTAGCCACGGGCGGAAGCGCGCAGTAAGTTTCATCCCGCAGTGCGGGATTCAATCCCACAGGGGGTTGCCCAAGACCGTTCTGGCGCGTCAGGGCCGGGGGTCTCTTGACGCCTTCCTATCCGTGGGTTTTATCCCGCATGGTGGTACTACCCAAAATGCTCCGCTAAAACGGAGCATTGGAAAACCCAACTCATCTCCGCCAAGCTTGGGGAATCAAGGATTCCAGCGGTACGCGCGGGTTGGTGGGCGCATGGACAAAGTTTGAGGAGGATGGCGGTGAAACGACGAACGTTCATACAGAGTTGCGCCGGCGGGGCGCTGACCCTGTTGGGCGACTGGCGGCCAGGCCCCCAAGCAGTGGAAGCCGCGGATATGGAACAGGCCTTCCGGAATCCGCCCGTCTCTGCCGGACCTCACAACTATTGGCCCTGGATGAACGGGAACATTTCGCAAAACGGGATCACCCGCGACCTCGAAGCCATGAAGCGCGTGGGCGTCAAGGCGTTTCAGATCTTCCAAATCGGCTCCGGCGTTTACCTCCCCCAGGGCCCGGTCAATTATGGGAGCCCGGAACATCTCCGGCTGTTGAAACACGCAGCCAGAGAGGCTGATCGGCTGGGGCTGGGATTTGCCATGCACAACTGCCCCGGCTGGTCGTCGAGCGGCGGCCCGTGGATAACGCCGGAGCTTTCCATGCAGGTACTGACCTGGACCGAGACCCCCGTGGCGGGAGGGCAAGTCGTAAACACCACGCTGCCGCAGCCCTTCGCGAAACTCAATTACTACCGTGATGCCATGCTGCTGGCGTACCCGGCACAACCGGGCGAAGCCCGACCTATGCAGGAATTACTCCGCAGCGTCACCTCGAGCAGCGGTCCGGTAGGCGCGAAGCTGTTCACTGACGGTGACCCGTCCACCTTCGCCGAGGTTCATCCAGCCGCAGAGGGGCAATCGGCGTACCTCCAGTTGGAGTTTGCGGAGCCTTTCGAAGCGCGGTCGATTACCTTGTCCAGTGCTGCCGTGCTTGCCGGAGGTTCCCCTACGGACTCTTTCGACCCCAGCGCCGCGCTCCCAATCGCGCTTGAGGCTTCGGACGACGGCGCCCAGTTCCGCAAGGTTTGCGAAATCGGCATCGGGCGAGAGAGCAACATTCCCACATCCGTGAATTTTGCCGCTACCCGAGTGAGGTTTTTCCGCCTGGTTTCACCGAAGGCGCGTCGTTTCAGCGAAATCCGGCTTTCCGGGGCTTCCCGCATTCCCAACTGGACTTCGAAGGCCAACATCCGTCCCGCTGGGAACCCCGCCGCAACCGCGGCCCTTGTCGAAACGCCTGGCGGACCCGTGATTGATCCCGCTTCGGTTCTCGACATCGGCCGGTACATGGACCCGCAGGGCCGGCTCAACTGGCTGGCGCCTGCCGGAAGCTGGACGATTCTGCGCATTGGACACACCACCACGGGAGCGCAAAACGCACCCGCTCCAGACGGCAGCTCGGGTCTCGAGTGCGACAAGTTCAGCAAGACAGCATACGATTTTCACTTCAATCACTTTTTTGGGGAGTTGTTCGACGCGATCGCTCCCCTGGCCGCCAAGGGCATGGCGGGAGCGACGATCGACAGCTACGAAGTGGGTCTGCAAAACTGGACGGCGGAGTTTCCCCAGGAGTTCCAGAAACGCCGCGGCTACGACCTGCGGAAGTATATGCCGGCGATGTTTGGCCGGGTGGTCGCGAGCGTTGAAGAATCCGAGCGCTTCCTCTGGGATATTCGCAAGACGCACGCCGAACTGATGGAGAAGAACTATTACGGCTGCTTTGCCGAAAACTGCCACCGGCACGGAATGAAGGCCTTCTTCGAGCCCTACGACCCTGGCAATTTCGACGAGATGCCTGCCGGCGCGTATGCCGACATGGTCATGGGCGAGTTTTGGCTTGGGTTGGACATTAACCATAGTATCAAGCTGGCAGCCTCGGTCGGCCACGTGAATGGGAAGCGGGTCATCGCGGCGGAGTCCTTCACCTCGGCAGGTACGCGGTGGCTAGAATACCCCTACTGCATGAAAACGACCGGGGACTTCATGTTCGCCCAGGGGCTGAACCAGTACGTCTTCCATCGCTATTGCCATCAGCCGCATCCCGACGTCCTGCCGGGCATGACCATGGGGCCGTGGGGCTGGCATTGGGAGCGGACTAATACGTGGTTCGAAAAAGCCAAGACCTGGCTTGAGTACGTGTCCCGTTGCCAAACGACGCTCCGGCAGGGCATGTTCGTGGCGGACTTGCTCTACTTCACGGGCGAGAACTCTCCCCAGCAGGCGCCAGGGCTGGCTCAACTTGAGCCGCCGCCCCCGCCTGGATACGATTGGGATACCATCGACTCGGATGCCATCAAGAAGCGACTCAAGATCGAGGACGGTCGCATCGTCCTACCCGACGGGATGAGCTACAGGGTGCTGGTGCTTCGCAACGAAATCAAGCTGTCGCTCGGGCTGCTGTCGAAGATTAGCGAGTTGGTGAAGCAGGGCATGTGGCTGGTGGGCCCTAAGCCGAAGCAATCTCCCAGCCTCTCGGACAACGAAGAGGAACTACGGCGCATCGCCGGTGAAGTCTGGGGCGATCTGAACGGCACGACTGCCACGGAGCGGACGTGCGGCAAGGGGCGCGTCTTCTGGGGCCAGCCCCTGCGCGCGGTGCTGGATAAACTGGGCCTCAAGTCGGATTTCGAGTTCACGGCGAAAGCCGCCGACGCGCCCATCAACTACCTCCACCGACGAGTCGGTGACGCCGAGGTTTACTTCGTGGCTGGCCGACGCCGGCAATCCGAGGAATTGGTCTGCACGTTCCGGGTGGAGGGCAAGCAGCCGGAAGTGTGGAATCCGGTTACTGGCGAGATCGCGCAGGTGGCGACCTACGAGGTAACGGATGGGCGGACGCGGGTTCCGGTGCGGCTCGATCCAGCCGGGTCACTGTTTGTTGTGTTCCGTTCGCCGGCAGGGGTGCAGCGTCTCGAGTCGGTCGCGAAGGATGACACGACCCTCGTCGCGACCCAGCCTTTCCCGGCGCCTGCTCCCGGACGGCATCGCGACGTGACGAACAACTTCACCATGAGCGTCTGGGTGAAGCCGGATATGGACGCCGTCATGCCCGATGTAGCCACGGGCAGTGTTGCCAACTTCTGGAGCACTGCCCGCGGCTACATCGTCTACCCGCCAGCGGGCGAGAAGGTTTACGGCGCGGGCCATGCGGCCTGCGGGTTCAATGCGGGCCGCAACGGTGTCGCCCTATACGAACGGGCCACTGGAAACCCAACCCCGGTTCTGTCGGCCCATGTGCCGCTCGCGGGTTGGACGCATCTGGCGGTGGTCTACAAAGAGGGCGCTCCCTCGGTGTATGTGAACGGCAGACAGGCCGGCCAGGGCAAGAACTCAGGCAAAGTGGTGCATCCGGGGCTCGGCGAGGCTTACCAAAGCGATGGTGCCTTTTACTATATGGGGCACATGAGCGAGCCGGAACTGTTCAACGAGGTTCTGGATGACGCTCGCATCCAGCAGTTGGCGGCAGCCGGAATACCCAACCCGGAAGAGCCACCCGCCGTCGAACCGGCAGGCGGGGCGAGGCCGGAACTGCTTTTCTGGCAGGACGGCATCTACTCGTTGCGCGATAGTGCGGGCCGGAACTCGTTCTTGAAGATTTCAGGTATCGACAAAGCGGTGGACATCAAGGGGCCATGGAAGGTCACTTTCCCACCGAACTTGGGTGCGCCGCCGGAGATCACGCTTCCTAAGTTGACCTCGCTGCACCGGCACCCTGAAACCGGGGTGAAGTACTTTTCGGGTACGGCGACCTATAGCAAGCGCTTCAACGTTCCAGCCGACGCCAAGGCGGGTGGCAAGCGGCTCTACCTGGACCTGGGGCGAGTCGAGGTGATTGCCGAAGTCAAGCTGAACGGCAAGCCAATCGGCAGTGTGTGGAAGCCTCCCTACCGCCTGGACATCACGGATGCGGTGCGGTCCGGGGACAACGACCTCGAAATCCAAGTCGTGAATTTGTGGCCCAACCGGCTCATCGGCGACGAGCAACTGCCACCTGAATATGAGTATGGGGGCAAAGGGGACACTAGCTCCTTTTGGATGGGTTCGATCAAGAAGATACCGGATTGGTATGCCCAGGGGAAGCCCAAGCCGCCCAGCCAGCGGGTGACATTCTGCGTCTGGAGGCATTACAACAAAGACGAACCGCTGCTGGAATCCGGGTTGATCGGACCCGTGCGGCTGAGAACCGCAGTCCGCCGCGCCATCGAACTCTAGCGCGAAGAACAGTGACTATTGACGCGCAAAGAGGAAGAAACCAGAAGTCTGACGGGCGAAGGCAGGGGGTCCCTGGGAGAAGAGGCGTTTCCCCACCAAAGTCCGGCGGTTCATAAATACGGTCACGTATACCGTAAGGCGTTCCTTTCCGTGGGCTTCCCCCTGCGGCCACCCAAGGTCCTCCCCTTAACAGGGGGCCAAGGCAGACCGGGACATGTTGTTGTACAGAAAACTGACCAACGTGGTCAAAGGCCTTCAACAGCGCTGGACGATGCAGCACAGGATCACGATTATGAAAATAGCTTCTGCAACTAAACATGCTACAAATCTGCTTCTCCTAGCCCAACTTTCGCAGTTTTTGGTGGCCAGCCTTGGCGGCGCGCGCGCACAGGAGAGTCCCTCGTTGGACAGTTGGGTCGACGTCTCGCATGGCATTGGAGTGCCCATCGGCGGCCTTGGAACGGGATACTCGGTATTCGGCAAATTCGGATTTGTTCGCGTCAACTTCGATGGATGGCCGGATAACGTGAAGTATGATCCGCATGGTCTTTGGGGTGTCACTTATACCCAGGAGCCCGTTACGAAGGCCACGTTCGGCTTCGTTTTGACAGACGTTGAGGGTCGGTACGTATTCCAATCGACGCCGGCAGCTTGGGAGCCCTCCGCCAAACCCTTCGATAGCGTTAAGAGCTACGCATACTTGCCGAAGGGAAAAGTGCTTTTTACGACCTCAGGGCTTGACTTGCAAACCACAGTTCTGACGTACACCCCCTTACTGCCGCACGATTTGGCAACCTCCACAATTCCTGTCCAAATCTACGATGTCACCTTGCTAAACCTCTCCGATAAGCCGCAAAAGGTGGGGCTTCGGCTGCAAAACGCTGCAACGGGAAAGCCATCCGATCACATCGTCGTGTTCGCCGACAAGGATGGTCAGATGGCATTTGGTGCGCCGTCCGGCGTTTCCGATGCGCATGGCGTGGGGGTCACTGTTGACCTGCCCGCGCATAAGTCTGGTACGGCGCGCTTTGTTATCGGCTGGTACTATCCGGCGTTACACATACGCGGACAGGAGACACGATACTATGCCGAGAAATTCCCGAACGCAGGGGTCGTAGTCGCCCGTGGGCTGCGCGATGCGGATTCGTGGTCACGCCGGATTGACGCTTGGCACGATTCGTTCCAGGTGCCCAGTTGTTTTAAGAGGATGTGGTTTAGCTCGCTGACTTCAGTGATGACCTCGACCATGCTGACGACTGAGCCGGCTTACTACGCGATTGAGACGCCGCACAGCGGCCTGAATACGATGGATGTGAACGCGTACAGCAGTTGGATCAGCCTTGTCAACTGGCCGGAACTAGAACGTATGGACATGGAGGAATACTTTGCCACCACCCCGGTCAGCGGTCCTGACGCAGGTTTGGTCTTACATGCTCTGCCGGACGACCGGGCGGAATATGCGAGCGAGCCGACTTTCGTGGTCCGGTTCTATCGAGATTATCTTTGGTTCAATGATCGCGCATGGGCTGAGAAGGGCTTGCCTCAGGCGACTGCGGCGGCGAACTACATCTACAATGCAAACCATTATAAATACTTAATAAACTCACCGGTGGGCAATCAGAGCTACGACGGATGGATGATGCCGGGAGTGAGTGCATTCGTGAACTCGGCGTGGATCTATGGACTCTACGGTCTGGATCGCCTGAGCCAGATCTTGCACCGACCCATCTCGGTTGGCGGTATGACGATAGACGATCTGCGCCGAAAGGCGGCTGCGAGCTTCGATGCTGTTCTGTGGAACGAGCACCTGGGGGATTGGAATTGTTTCTTCCGCACTCCCGACGCATCTGGGAGGAACACTCCGGAAACTACTTTCACGGACCAGTTGTTTGGAAAATGGATGCTTGCGATCGATCCGGGGGCGGAGACAGTACTGCCACCGAACAAAGTACGCGCCGCGCTGCATACGCTCTATGTGAACAACCAGGTTGACGACCCAAGCCAGTCGTTCCGAGGCTGGGTTGACGGGATGCTGCCGGGACATAAGCCGGACATGAAGGCGGGCATTCATGCGCGAACTCTCTGGTTCGGACCGCAAATCAACCTCGGCTCCTTGCTCGGGCTGAGCGGAGACGAAAGTGCTTCCCTGGACATATTTCGATCCGTTGAGCAAAGCATGCACGGGAACGATTTGGCCGCGGGCGAGTGGAACAAATCCATCAACGCCCAAGGAGAGGTCGTGATTTTACCCGAGGAGCCGCCGAAAGATACGCCGCGCTTTCCGCCTTATCCACGGTATCAATCGTGTTGGGAATACCTGCCGCGCCTAATCGGACTTCAGATGGACGAACGCGCACTCTATGTAAATCCCTATCATACGCTGGATTTCCGGTTAGATTCAGTCCTGCTTGCAGGAACGACTTTCACCCTGCAGGTGCAATCTAGGTGGAAGAAGGCCCTTCTGAACGGCAAGCCATCACCAGTCCCCGTTCGCATACCCAGAAGCACGAAAGTGTGTCGAATTGAGTTTGTTCGATGACTGCTGCCGCAGCGAGCTTGAGCTGCACAAAATCTTGGGAGGCGCGGCATGAGCTCAGAGAGGGATGACACATGAGACGAAGAGATCTGTTAGCGGCATTCGGCAGGGGGGGCGGTGCTCTGGCTCTGAGCTGTATTTCGGGAGTGCGCCCGCGTCAGATGGCGGCGATCACTGTAGGCTCAGCTTCCGCCGAAAACGGGGGGGAAGAATCCGGCCCTACTGATCAGGGCTTTAGCAATCCTCCTGATTCTGCCCGGCCACAGACCTTCTGGCATTGGATGAACGGCAACGTCACGAAGGAAGGGATTACGGCCGATCTGGAGGCGATGAAGGAAGCGGGGATCGGCGGAGTATTCCTGTATAATATCCAGGGGTATATGACTGAATCAGTGCCGGTCTACCTTGACAAACCGGTCCGGGCTCTTACCGCGGAGTGGTTCCCTATGATCCGCCACGCGGCCGCGGAGTGCAAGCGATTGGGCCTGGAACTGTGTTTAATGAACTGCACGGGCTGGGCCACGTCGGGCGGCCCGTGGGTGCCGCAGGAGAAGTCGATGATGCGCATTGCGTGGAGCGAAAAGTATTTCAAGGGCCCCGGGCGAGTCGCGGGTCCCTTGCCCCAGCCGCCCCGTAATTACGGGAGTTACCAAAACCTGACACCGACGCGGGCGCATGTCCCCGAAACCGAGCCCCCGGACCAGCGGTTTTACCGCGACATGGCCGTCGTGGCCTACCGCTTGGACCCCTCGGCTGCGGAGACGGCCGCCCTTTGGCCGCCGAAGCTTTCCTGCAGCGAGGCGGGCGAAAACCCGGGAAAAGCAGTCGATGGCGACGGTGCCACGACCGTGGCCGTGAAGGCGAACGGGTTCCTCCAATTCGACTTCGGCGAGCCGGTCGTGGTCCGCGGCGTGGAGTACCTTGGCGATGGCTGCGAACTCCAGGCGGGCGACGACGGAACAAAATGGCGCAAAGCCGCCGACCTTCCGGGCCCGCGACCTTTGGGCTATCCGCAGACCATGCCCGTGCCGGAAACGAAGACTCGCTACTTCCGCCTGTTCTACCCCAGGGGCGGTTCAGTTAAGGACGTGAAGCTCTCGGGTGATTCCCTCGTGTACGACTACCAACCGAAGGCGTCCTTCCACGAATCCTGGTTTGTTTGCAAAACGGCGGAAGACCGCATCGGCTCGCCTACCCCAGATTGGGCCTTGGCAACGATCAAATCTAAGGATGTCTTGAACCTGACGAATCGCCTCAAAGCCGACGGAGCGTTGGACTGGGACGCACCGGAAGGGGATTGGATGATCGTCCGCTTCGGCTGCGCGCCGATCGGGCGATTCATTGGCCCTAGCGCCCGCGAGTTTGCCGGATTGGAGTGCGACAAGCTCGACGGCGCGGCCGTCGAGTATCACTTCAACCAATACGCGGGCCGCGTGGCCGACGAGTTGAAGGACTTGATTGGTTCGGGCTTCCACGCAGTACACGTGGATTCCTGGGAGGCGGGTGATGCGAACTTCACGCCGAAATTCCTCGAGGAGTTTCATAAACGTCGTGGCTACGATCCAACCCCCTTTCTGCTGGTGCTTGGTGGAGGCCGCGTAGTGAACAGCCCGGCAATTGCCGATCGCTTTCTCTGGGATGTCAGGCGAACAATAGCTGACCTGATTGCTGACAACTGTTTCGGAAAGTTTAACGAGCTATGCCACAAACGGGGGCTGAAGTTCCAAGGGGAGATCATCGGCGTGATGATCCAGGCGACGGTCGACCAGTTGCAGGTCAAGGGGCGCTGCGATTTGCCGATGGGCGAGTTCGTGATGCCCAACGTCCTGAACGGTGACAGTTGGGCCCGATGGGACTCGCGCGAGGCCGCATCCGGGGCCCATATTCATGGCAAACCCATTGCTGCGGCGGAGGCGTTTACTTGCTTCGATCGTTGGTTGACGGACCCGTACGGGCTGAAAGGAATTGGCGACTTGGCCTTTACCATGGGCATCCACCGGCTGGTTTTTCACGAATGGGCACTGAATCCTTGGGTGGACAGCACCCACACGCCGGGCATGACGATGGGGCCGTTTGGAGTGAACTTTAGCCGGTTGAACACTTGGTGGGGCCGGCCGGCTAAGGCATATATCGATTACCTCCGACGCTGCCAGTACATGCTCCAGCAAGGCCAATATGTGGCCGACATCCTCTATTTCTACGGCGAGGGTGCCCCGAACACCCTGCCGGCAAAGCCCCTGATCAAGCCCGCGTTGCCCGATGGGTACTCCTATGATGGCTGCGACGCGGAAACTCTCCTTTCGCGGGTCGAAGTGAAAAATGGCCGATTGGCGCTTCCCAACGGTCTAAGCTATCGCGTTTTGGTCCTGAAAGAGGACTGCCGCATGACGCCGGAACTGCTCATGAGGGTAAAGGACTTGGTCAAGGCGGGAGCGACCGTCATTGGCCCCAAACCGCTGGAGTCGCCGAGCCTGAAGGATTATCCCCGATGTGACGAGGATGTGCGCAAGTTGGCCGACGAGGTGTGGGGCGGCATCGATGGTAAAACCGCGACCGAGCGGGCCTATGGCGCAGGCCGCGTCATCTGGGGGCCTTCGGTCGGTGAGATCTTAAAATCCATGAACATCGACATGGACGTCGAAATAGTCCGGCGCGACGGGGGGAACCCGATCGAGTGGATTCATCGCCGCTGCGGCGAAGCAGACATCTATTTTGTCTCCAATCAACAGAACATCATCGATCACGGCGTGTCGCTGGAAATCTGGGAGCGGCGTTACAGTTCGTTGGAGGTCAACGAGCTGGAAAGGGACGCAGCCAGGCTGGACGTGGCCTTCCGAGTGGCCGGCAAGCAGCCCGAACTGTGGGATGCGGTCAGCGGCACACGGCGCCACTTGCCCGAGTTCCGCCTGGATAACGGTCGCACGATCGTTCCGCTTTCACTGCCACCCTCGGGGAGTTGTTTCGTCGTCTTCCGCCGTGCCGTGTCGGGCCAACCAAAATCAGCCGGCGGCAGAAACTTCCCCGAATTAAAAAAGGCTGCGGAGATCGAAGGCCCTTGGACTGTCGCCTTCGATCCGAAGTGGGGTGGACCGGCACAAGTGACCTTCGACAAACTTGAGGATTGGACAAAACGGGCAGAGCCGGGCATCAAGTTTTATTCAGGCCGGGCAACCTACAAGAAGACATTCGACGCGGCCGAGGGGATTCGAGCACGAGGAAAGCGGTTGTACCTGGACTTGGGAACTCTGCGTTGCTTGGCGGAAGTCCGGCTGAACGGCAAGAACTTAGGCGTCCTCTGGTGCCCGCCGTGGAGGGTTGAGGTTACGGAACTATTGAAGCCAACCGGTAACGCGCTGGAGATTGACATCGTCAACGTATGGGCTAACCGGATCATCGGCGACGCCGCCTTGCCCAAGGAGAAGCGGGTGACTTGGACCTCACTTACCGATACGAAATGGGCCTTGAAACCCAGCGACCGGTTAATTCCCTCCGGCCTTCGCGGTCCGGTAATGCTTTATGTTGATGAGCGATGAACAACGTACGCGCTTGGCGTCTTATCAATCCAACAACGGAAATGCCGAGAGAGAGTAGTTGTACATGAACCAAGTAGAACGCTTCCGCGCAGTGGTGGATGGTCGCTGATGGATCGCCTATGCTGCGCGGCCGGCTGATGACAATACCCCGGCTCAAGATTCCATAAATTCGGGCACGAGCTGAGGGCTCCAGCCGTTCCAGCCAGGCTGGCGATCGACAAAACACATTTTCTCGGCACGGGATCCATCGCGAAATGATCTTTGGTGGCCATCTGGCGCACCGTTTCTTCACTTTCCGGCCGCGGGTAACGACCCCAGGAAGTAAAGGTGTGCTCTGCATAGAGCACCAAGTCTTCCCACATCTGCCGGAGAGACTCTTTAGGGCCAGCGACGTCTTTCTGGAGATAGGTGGCGAGCGTGGCCAGCTTCTCCGCGGAGGGCGCCCACTGCTGGCTGAAACGGTCAACGGCTACGTAGTGAGCATCGGTGCCCAGCCCGTCTTCCCAGTAAGGACCGAAATCGCCCACCACCGTCTCCAGCACCGAGCCGAAATGCTGGTCGATGTAGCGGAAGTAGTCCGGAAAGGTTGTGAGAATCATTTTCGGGTAGGCATAGCGTGAGTTCCACTTCCTGACGAACTCCGGCACGCCAGGGACCATTCGAGAGAGCCGTTGAAAATGGGCTGGTTCCCGGTTTTCGTGGGCGCGCGAAGGCCAGAAGCGGCCATCTGCGGACTCCGGTACGCGCTCGGAATGAGGAACTTCACGAACCCCGGCGTCGGCAGCGACGGTTCGATGTATGCTTGCGTCATCGGGGAGACCCAAAACGGAAATTCCGGCTTAAGGAGCTTACGCATGCGGAACTCAAACTCAATTATCAAAATAGTGACGGTAGCGGCTCTTCTGGCGCTGACGGCCGTGCGGGCCGTGCCAACGGCTCGGGCTGCGGAGGGCGCTTTGGCTCCCGTGACCTTGCGGTGTGAATACTTGCATAATCCGGTGGGAATCGACGTGCGCCAGCCGCGATTCGCCTGGGTGCTTCATCACACGG
>Ga0187868_1001364_pt1 | contig 17426 bp, 16 predicted proteins | sample June2016WEW_13_4_FD_133014 | JGI IMG/M metagenome (GOLD analysis project Ga0187868, IMG submission 133014) | Peatland microbial communities from SPRUCE experiment site at the Marcell Experimental Forest, Minnesota, USA - June2016WEW_13_40 | ecosystem: Environmental > Terrestrial > Soil >... | reverse complement strand
CCGGCAGCAATGGGAATCCCGGCTGCCGCCGCCCCCTGAACCATGACCGGGTTTACTTTGCCAAAGATGAGCCCGGCGAATCCAATGCCTCGTCCTTGCATCATCAGGAATGCCCACCCGCCGGCGATTCCGCCCTGGACACCGGGACAGACTAGTATCTTGCCGGCGATCTTTTCACCGAATAACGGATGCCCGACTCGCGTAAACGTTCCGGTCACGCGGTCGAGATCGTAGCGCGGACTGAAGGTGTACATCGAGATCAGTGCCGGCGCCTCCACGATTTCACCGAGACCTTGCTGACACGTGAACTGTTGTCCCCTCATGGTAGCCTCCCCGTAATAGCGGTTTCGACGCAATCGTCGGTCGGCCGCAAGACCGGCTCATAGCCATGCGCCTTGATGATGTTCACCAACTTCGCCGAATTGGTTACCACTCGCTTCCACCCGAATTGCCTCTGCATTTCGAGCGGGTCCATCAAATACCAGCACGTGCCTTCGATCACCGTGGCCCCCATCGCCTCGAGGGCCGCGAACGTACCGGTCTGCTCGGCCGCAACCTTATTCATGGCATTGGTGGTGATGAGCAGGGTCGTGCCGGGGTGGATCTTCCGTCCGGCGGCTACGCGGGCGATGCGGTCCAACTCAACGAGCGACAATTGAGGCGCGGTGAAGACCACCAGATTAACCTTTCCATCGTCCGGAGTGCCACGGGCAAAAACCGCATCGATATCGGCTTGTGTCACCGTGAACTCCGCGATCAGCTCTCGGCCGCCATTCGCGGCCTCAAAGCTTGGCGCTTCCGGCGTGATTCCCATGATGTGGTACATAGCGAGCGAGCCATAACTGGCAAGGCTTGCACCCAGATGTTTAAGGTCATTGGGAGAGGGATTTCCATGTCGGATTTCCAGGAGTGGGACGTTCCAATAGCCGCGAACCCGCTCACCCACGACGGCGCCAACCGCTCCCCAGTCGGCGATATCGCGCAGTTCAGCTTCAATGATGCAGCGCGCGTTTGCGCGGCGGCATTCGTCGAGATGAAAGCCATATGCCGGCGTCCGCCCGGTGATCGCCGCAGCGATCGCTGCCGGGCCGGATTCGTAGTTCGTGCACGCGCCCAGCACGGAGTTTGCGTAGGCCACGGTTCCCGTGTCGCCCCACGCGATATGCTCGTGCAAACGCGGCGTGTAGATCGAGTGATAGCCAATACAGGTGTCGACGAGCAAGATGCCGAGTTGCGCCAAGAGCTGCCGGACGCGCTTCTCGCCTTCGATCAGGGCAGGCGACTGGCGTAAACGTTCCGCGTGATTGTATTCAATACACTGCGCGTTGCGGGTGGTCGGGACACAAACGCGAGCCCCGTGGGCAAGAAGCGACTTGAGGTAATCGCAGCCCGCGTCGCCCATTACCTCGTAATCGCCCATCATGTGAACATTGGAGACTTCGACGAACCGTTCAGCTCCGAAGAAATCCCCAACCACGATTTGTTGCTCCAGCGAGAGCCGCGCCGCTTCGCCTCGGCTGCCATCGCGGATAGCCCGCTCTGCGTCATTAAGCAGCATGGAAAAGTCCCCCTGTCATTTGAGCTGCCAATCTTCGAACTCCTCAAGAAATAATTTTCTAGTTCACGCTGATGATTTTGCGCGTCATGTGCATGACAATGGGCATGCCCATTGCATCCGCGTTATGGCCGACTGACGTTCGGCCGTTCTGCAAGAGATCGGTACTGCAACGGTTTGTGAGGTTTGACGAAGATCCAACACACGGCCCCAAGCAAGCCGGTACTGGCAGTTGTGAAAATCGCGGCTTGCCATCCGTAACGGGTGGCGATCCAGGCGGTGATGATCGGAGCTGCCCCGCCGACAATGTTGCCCCAGAAGTTCATCCAGCCGGATACTGTGGCCGAGAACTTACCGGCGATATCCGTACAGCTTGTCCAAGCTGAGGTGATGGAGAATCCCAAGGACATGAGCGCGAGGGTTAAGCCGAGCAGAGTCGTCCATTTTTGCGAAGCTGTGGCGGTGAGGAACAACCCCACGGCACAGAATGTCAAGCCTAAACCACCAAACCAAGCCCGGGATCGGGAACCGGCCAGCCCCTTGCAAATCAGGTAGTCGCCCAGGAATCCGCACGCAATTGTGCCGAATGCAAACCCGAGTTCCGGTAAGGCGGCCAGATAGCCCATCTGTTTTAGCGAAAAATGATGAGCCTCGAGCAGATAGAGGGGCAGCTAGGCGATAAACACGTACTGGATGTAATCCACCATGGCGAATTGCCCCCCGACGGCCCAGACCTGACCGGAACGCAGCAAATCTTTCCATGGTGGCATGAGTTTGGTTGCCGTGGGCACTGCGGCTTGGCCGTCTGCGATGTAGACCAGCTCGGCCTCATTGACAAACCTGCTCTCCCGCGGATAGGTGCGCAGCAAAAGGTAGTAAGCAATGGCGATCACTATGCCAACGGCCCCGAAGATGACAAAAACAGCTCGCCAGCCCCAGTGCAGCATGATCAGTGTGGCGGCAGGAATTCCCACAGCGGGCCCGAACTTGGCACCCATAACCATCATGCCGACCGCTCTGCCCCGTTCCCGCCCGGGGAACCAATAGGTGAAAGCGGCGTTCAGCCCAGGATAGATCGGCGACTCTCCCATCCCAAAGAGGGCACGAACTACGATCCAGGTGGAGAAGCTCCGGCAAGCGGCCGTCAAGGAAGTAAAAACCGACCACCATGTGAGCGCTAAAGGAACGATTCTTCGGTGGCCGAAAAACTCCGTCAATGCTCCTGATGGAATTTGAAAAACGGCATAAGAGACGAAAAACACCGTCTGCATCATGCCGATCTCAACTTTGGTGAAGTGTAATTCCTTGATAATTGCCGGAGCGGTCACCGCCAGATTCACCCGGTCGATCCAGGACATGAAGGTCATCAGCATGGCAAAAATGGCGAGCGTCCAGCGGAAATTGGTGCGTCTTTGCCCAGCCAGTCCGGCCTTGCCCGACATTGCTGCCGCGGCGCTTCCCTGGCCCACACCGTGAACGGTAGGAGAAGATTCTTTCGAGATCATTGCCAATATGTCCTCGTCTTCATTTCCGAAACAGCCAGCCATCCAGTGGCCGTGCAGCAGGGACCCGACGTGCACAGATCGAGTGGAACAGGACCTTAATATTCCCGAAGCAATCTTCTGCTCCTGGTTGTACAGAAACTCTTCCGAAACTCGTAAGCCCTCTCTTTGTGGGTATAGGCCATCATTTCGATGACTAGCACCGGAGAGCCTGGTTCGACTTGCAAGAGGGCGGCCACTTCTTTGTCGGCAGCGGCCACGCTGAACAACTCCCGCCTGGAAATAGTGGGCACGCCATAGGCTTGCTCGATGATTCTATAGAGGGCAATTTTTTCGAACCGGCTCGACGGAGTCTCGTCCAATCGCTTGAACATGCGTTGTGGCAAATATGAGATCGAGTAAGCGGTTGCTTCATTGTCTATCAGCATGAGCCGCTTCAGCTCAAACATATCCTGGCCGGCCGCAATCTTCAGGCATGCGTTGATTCTTGTGCTCCCCGCAACTTTCTTAAGAGACTTGAACGTAAACTTGATCGGCGCCTCTGCTTCACTGAAATCCGACAGAAACCGATAGGAGCGGACATAATCCGGGTCCATGGTCGTGCCGGCAACGAAGGTGCCCTTCCCCTGCATACGAATCAGGAACCCTTCATTAACCAATGGAGCGATCGCTTGCCGCACCGTGCCCACGCTGACCTTGTAGCGTTCCGCCAGCTTACGCTCAGGCGTAATGGCGTCCCCCGGCTTCAGCCGGCCGCCTTCTATATCGTTCTGAATGATGGTCTGGAGCTGATAATAGATTGGAAGTGGCGAGATGCTGTTCAAGGTTGCCGCGTCAGCCCGCTGCTCATGGCGCATGGTTGGTTGTCCGCCTCGCGGAAATCCAGATTGCTATAGAGCTATAGATCAATTGACGCAACACTTTTAACCCTGCGCACCCAGCGCTGTCAAGAGTTTTTCTGCTTTGGCAATCGAAAATCGTCGTCCCTGACAACGAGGTATCCTGCGTTGCGAGTCAATTGAGATTACCGCTTATTGGATTGGGAAGACTTACTGCGGTGGCGTTCAGTTACCCAGTAACTGATTAGCAAAACCAAAACTCCGACCCCGCATTCGGCGGCAATTCTCAGGTGGCGATCTCTCAATCCAGATTGCATAACGGCGAATACCCCGGCTCCCCAAGCTACGAAGAGCAGAATATTTGCGGCATTGAGGCTAAGCCTGCCGCTAACAGCAATCGATGCAAACAACAGCGCAATGATAAGGGAGAGAAGCGGACTTATGTGGGGAACCGTTTCCATATTAGGGGATTGTACCGCGCAACCCGGAACATGCGCGATTGATGGTTCCGGCGCGGGCCGGCGGACGACGCGGTACCCGCCAAGCCAGCCGCATTTTCGGCGCTGAAATCCGAACGGCGGCTTTGTGCGATATCAACGTTTTTTTGACACGGCAGCTGATTCGCGCAATCCTGACGACACCAGGGTATTCTTTAGCTGGGCAGTAATGATCAGGAGGAAATAATGCCGGATGGAGGCGACCTCGTCCGCAAACAATTCGGGGCCCATGCCGCCGATTACGTGACCAGCACAGTGCATGCTCAGGGGGAGAGTCTGGCGCGCCTGGTTGAACTTACCAATCCGCAGGCCACTTGGCTCGTCCTCGATGTCTCGACCGGGGCGGGACATACGGCTCTGGCGTTTGCTCCCTACGTGGCGCACGTCGTCGCAACGGACCTCACGCCGCAGATGCTCGAAGCCGCACAGAAGCTTGCACAGGAGCGCCGGCTGACGAATGTCGAGTTCCGTCCGGCCGATGCCCAGCAACTGCCATTTGAGAGCAACTATTTCAACCTGGTGACGAACCGCATTGCCTTGCACCACTATCCTGACATGCGCGCCGCAATACGGGAAATGGCGCGGGTGTGCCAACCCGGCGGCCTGATCGCACTCGTCGATAACGTCGTGCCGCCCGAGGAACACACGGCAGCGTTTGTCAATCGGTTTGAGACGCTACGGGATCCGTCGCATCACTGGGCCTATCCCCTTGCGCAGTTGGAAGCCGCTTTCGCTGAGGCACAGTTGGCCATAGCGCACTGCATGACACTGCCAAAGACCATGGAATTCGAACCGTGGGTTCGCCGCATGGGTGCAAACGAGGCAACCAGAGCCAAGCTACGGACGATGCTGCTGGATGCTCCTGAGGGCGCTCGTGCGTTTTTGGCCCCGCGACTCGTCGATGATAGATTGCTCTTCACGCTGACTGAAGCGATCCTAATTGGGCGGAAAGCATGAGGGCATGGCGCCGCCTGTTCCGATGCCAGCTATTGGCCGACCCCACCGCCGTCCCGCGTGAGGATGGCCTGCACGATTTTGAAGATCACTACGGTCAATCCGCAACTCTGCCCACCGCACAACGGATCGCCAAGACATTGGCGATGCGCCCAAGTTCCATCAACTCTGCTTCTGCATAAGGCCCGAAAGGGGAATGGTACCCGAAGGGGAAACGGGATCGGGACCATGCTAGAAAAGGTTGGCAATTGCCGCCGTCCAACACGTAAGAAAGATTAGGGTAGGAGCGTAGAGCCGTTTCATGCGCTACTCGGACGGAGCAGGCGCTGGAGCGGGTGCGCAACAAACTGCCGTCCGACGTGCCGCTGACCCAGGACAGGGGCTTCCACGTGTCTGATGCGCATGGCTTGGGCCCACAACACAAGCGGGCGGTGTTTCAGATCGTCTTTGAGGTAGCCGGATGACAGGCGCCAAACATGGATTCGGGAGGTATTCGGGTCTTGTTGTGCCGTGGGCAGCCGCAGCCGGCGTCTTCGCTGGTTTCGTTGGCATTGTCGTATTGATTGGGTGGCAGTTCAGGATTCCATTCCTAAAGGCACCGTTTCCCGCCACGACAAGTACATTCATGGCCCCAAATACGGCCCTTTGTTTCATCCTCCTGGGCCTATCGCTGTGGTTGCAGCGCCGGAAAGGCGGGGGAGTGCGGTCCAGCTTCCTGGGCAAGGCGTGTACCGCATTCGTGTTTGTGTTTGGCAGTTTGACACTGCTCGAACACATGACGAGTTTGGATCTAGGCATTGACCGCTTGTTTTTTGCCCACCGGCTGAGTGATTGGACCCTGGTGGGCCCTCCAGGGCGTTTCGCATGGAGCACAGCTCTGGCGTTCGTACCGCTGGCCCTCGCACTCCTACTGTTGGACAGGAAGTGGAAGGAGCAACCGCTTTCTGAGATTCTCGCGCTGGCTGCCGGCCTGGTTGCGTTCTTTGGACTGATCGGATACTGGTACGGGATTCCATACTTATCGGGCGTCACTGTGGGTTCCACTTTTGTGCTGCGAATGGCGCTTCACACGGCGATCACATTTTTGGCGCTGTCAACAGGCGTGTTCTTCGCCAGGACCGAGGACGGTGTTGCGGCACTGCTCTTGAGCCGGGATATCAGTGGTGCGATTGCGCGGCGTCTCCTGGTAACGATCGTTATCGTGTTGCCTTTGCTTGGATAGCTGCGGCTTAAAGCGGAGGAGGTGGGAATCGTCGGACCGGAGCACGGTAGTGTTCTGCTTGTTTGTGTAGCCGTGACGGTGCTTTCAGCCTTGGCGCTGGACACCGCTCAGCAGTTGCGCCGTCAGAATATCGAACGCGAGTATGTGGAAGCTCTGCGCCTGCTGGCGGCGATCATCGAGTCCTCCGATGATGCCATCCTCAGCGAGTCGCTCGACGGCTTCATCACTACCTGGAACAAAGGCGCCGAGCGGCTTTACGGCTACACGGCTGCCGAGGCGATCGGACAATCTATTAGCCTTGTAGTGCCTCCGGAACACCAGGAGGAACTGCATGACCTGCTCCAATGCATCCGGCGCGGCGAAGGTGTCGAGCGTCACGAATCCGTGCGCCTGTGCAAGGATGGCCGCCGCGTATACGTTTCTCTCACCCTCTCGCCTCTAAAGGATGAGAGCGGCCGAATTACAGGGGCCTCGGCAATCGTTCGAGACATCACCGGGCGGAAGCAGGCCGAGAAGAGAATCGCCCATCTCGCGAGCTTTCCAGAATTGAATCCAGCGCCAATCTTTGAGACCGACCTGGAAGGCAAGATCAGCTACGCAAACCCGTCGGCTCTGCGGATGTTTCAGTCCAGGCAGGCAGATGCCATGCTGAGAGAATGGGCTTCACTTCTTGAGCTCTTCAAAACAGGCCGCGAACGGGGGATTACGCGCGAGGTCGAGGTCGACGGCGTGTTCTTCCTACAAGAGATTTACCATACGCCCGAGCCGGGAACGGTCCGAGCCTATCTGGTGGACATAACCGGGCGGAAGCAGGTCGAGGACGATATTCAGCAACTCAATGAAGAGCTCGAGCAGCGGGTCATGGAGAGGACGGCCGAACTCGCAGCCAGCAATAAGGAATTGGAAGCCTTTACCTATTCTGTTTCGCACGACCTGCGCGCGCCACTCCGCCACATTGATGGTTTTTCGAAGATACTTTTGGAAAGGTATAGCGGCGACTTGGACGCGAAGGGACGCCACTACCTCGAGGAAGTCCGGACAGCAACACAAAACATGGGCCGGCTGGTGGATGAACTATTGGAGCTTTCGAGGATCGGCCGACAAGAACTGCAGTTGCAGTTCGCGGGATTAAGTTCGCTGTTCGAGGAAGTCCGAACCGAACTGATGAAAGATACCGGCAGCCGGCAAATCGAGTGGAGAATCGCGAGTTTGCCGTTCGTTGAATGCGATCTCACGCTGATGCGGCAAGTCGTAACTAATCTGCTCTCGAACGCGGTGAAGTTCACCCGCCCGCGCGATCGGGCCGTGATCGAAGTTGGCCAGATGCAGCAGGGGATCGAGACCGTAGTATTTGTGCGCGACAACGGTGTCGGTTTCAAGATGAAGTACGCCTACAAGCTTTTCGGCGTTTTTCAACGCCTGCACCGGGCGGAAGATTTTGAGGGCACGGGTGTGGGCCTGGCAACCGTGCAAAGGATCATCCACAAGCACAACGGCCGGGTGTGGGCCGAGGCCGAGTTGGACCAGGGAGCGACGTTCTATTTCACCTTGGACGGTTCGCAAACGGATAGCCCAACCCTAAACTTCATATCCACTGCTGGGAGGAATGATGCCGGAAATACAAATTCTGCTGGTTGAAGACAGTCCGCAAGATGTGGAACTGACGTTAGATGTGCTGCAAGGCGGGAACCTCGCCAACGAGATTCATGTGGTACGCGATGGCGAGGAAGCACTGGACTTTTTGTTTTGCTGGGGCAGCTTCGCGGAGCGGGCGAGCGGCCCGCCCAAGCTGGTTCTGCTGGATTTGAAACTCCCGAAGGTGGACGGATTAGCTGTGCTGCGAGCGATCAAGAGCGACCTCCGCACGAAGGCGATTCCGGTTGTGATCATGACCTCGTCGAAAGAAGAACAGGACATGGTCAGCAGCTACCACCTGGGCGCAAATAGCTACATCCAGAAACCGCTGGACTTCGATCAGTTCCGCGTCAAGGTCAAAGAATTGGGACTTTACTGGCTGCTGGTGAACGATCCGCCGCCACCCTCGGCTTTTGTCGCCACACCAGGAGATTGAACATGGCCGCCACTTCGCAATCTGATGGGATACGTGAAAGTTTGTTGATCCTGCAGATCGAGGATAGTCGCGCCGACGCGGAATTGGCGTTGCTCGAGCTCTCCAACGCCGGGTTCGAGGTGACCAGCGATGTCGTTGACACGCTTGCGGATGTCACCAGTCACCTGGCGGCCAAGTCCTACGATGTAGTTCTGGCCGACTATCGTTTGCGCGGGTGGGTGGGAACCGATGCCATGCCGATTGTGAGGCAGCACCAGGCGGATATCCCGTTCATCCTCGTCACCGGAGTCCTGGAAGGCGATGTTGCGTTTGAATGCCTAAAGCAAGGAGCAACTGACGTCGTCTTGAAAGATCGCCTAACGCGCTTGCCGTTCGCTGTACGAAGGGCTCTCGACGAAAAGGGCTTGCGTGAGCAGCGCAACCGTGCGCTAAACGAGATGGCGGAAAGCGAGGAGAGATTTCGAAATCTCGTGGAGGCATCGCCCGACGCGATTTTCGTCTACCAGGGGGGAAAGATCGTCTTCGCCAATCCTGCAACCCTGGCACTGCTCGCAGCAAGAACATCCGAAGAAATCAAAGAGAAGACCATTTCGGAGATAGTTCGCTCGGACGACCTCGCAAAAATCAGGAAGCAAATTTCGATTGATCTTAAACGAGGAGCGGCGTCTGCACCTCTGGAGTGCGTCCTGATAAGGCTGGATGGCTCATCGGTCGCTATAGAAGTTATCGGGATTCCAATAACATGGGCGGGATCGCGGGCCATCGAGGTCGTGGCACGTGACATCACGGAACGGAAACGGGCAGAGAAGACAATTCTGGAATGGCAAAAGCGTCTGGAATTGGCGGAGAAGGCCGCCCTCCCGATCGGATTGTGGGAGTGGGATCTTAGTGGCGATACTCGCGTGTGGTCGGGTGAGCTTTATCGTCAACTGGGATACACGAGCGACATCTCTCGCGGCACAAGAGAGGAGTTTCTCAACCGAGTTCATCCTGAAGACCGACCCAGAGTCGAAACCGCGCTCCAGGCGGTTCGCTCGGGCCTCAGCCAGACGTATGAAGCGCAGTTTCGCGTCATCAGGCCGGATGGGACTACGTGCTGGCTCGATTCGCGGGGTGCAACGGTCCGCGACGGATCGCCCCGAATGATCGGCATCGCGATCGATATTACGAAATTGCGCCGCTCCGAGGCGGACTATCGCTCGATCATCGAGATTGCTCCTTACGGGATCTTCCGCTCCAGCACGGAGGGCCGTATCCTGATGGCCAATCCCGCATTGGTTTCCATGTTGGGCTACGACTGCGAAAGCGAGGTGCTTGCGCTCAACATGGCGCGCGACGTGTACTGCAACCCCGAGGAACGAGCGCAACTGGCGGGCCAGCTTATCGAAAGCGGGGAGATCAAGGATGCCGAAGTCGACTGGAAACGGAAGGATGGACGCACCATCACTGTGCGCAATAGCGCAATCCTTGTGCGTAAAGCGAGCGGCGAAATCGAGGGATTTCAAGTTTTCGTCCAGGACGTGACCGAACGCAAGGTTCTCCGAAAGCAATTCTGGCAAGCGCAGAAGATGGAGGCAGTCGGGCGTCTGGCTGGCGGCGTTGCTCACGACTTCAACAACGTGCTGATGGTCGTCAGCAGTTACGCTGACCTGATCCTGCAACGCCGGGTCACTGACGAGAAGGTCGTGCGTTATGCCGGCCAGATTCACCAAGCGGCAGCCAGGGCGGCCTCGGTAACGCGACAATTGCTCGCCTTTAGCCGCCAACAAGTGCTCGAGCTTGAGGTTCTGGACATTAACTCCGTTGTGTCCGACTTGGGCAGGATCTTGCCCAAGCTTCTGGGAGAGGACATTGCAGTCATCACGACGCTCGAACCTGCGCTTCATCGGGTGAAAGTGGATCGTGGCCAATTGGAGCAGATCATCATGAACCTGGCGGTCAATGCGCGGGACGCAATGTCGAAGGGTGGTCGCTTCGAAATCAAGACTCAGAATGTGAACTTGGATACTAGCTACGCAGCCGCACACCACCCGATCAACCCCGGAACCTACGTTAGGCTGTCAGTTGCCGACACGGGAATCGGGATGGATGCCGAGACACAATCGCATATTTTTGAGCCCTTTTATACCACAAAGGAAAGAGGAAAGGGCACCGGACTAGGGTTGGCAATGGTATATGGCGTCGTGAAACAAAGCGGCGGGTTCATCTGGTTAAGCAGCGAGGTGGGACGAGGCACGAGATTTGACGTTTATTTTCCGCCGGTCAGAGAGTCGATAACCGCGGGCTCGACGCCAAGCGCGGCGGCCGCTACCTCCGGAGGTTTGGAAACGATCCTGCTAGTCGAAGACGAAGAAGCTTTGCGCGCTGCTACTTGCGAGTTCTTGCAGTCAAGAGGTTATACGGTGCTCGTAGCGGGTGATGGCGCGGAAGCGACGCGTATCTGCGAGCAGCATACCGGCAATATTGACGTGATACTTACGGACCTCGTGATGCCCGGCATGGATGGCACCGAATTGTCCAAGGTCGTGGCGGCGCATTATCCGGACATACGCGTCCTCTACATGTCCGGATACACCGATCGTCTTATAGAGGGACTCAGCGCCGGGACTGTGCTATTGCAGAAACCGTTCACCTTCGCGGCCTTGACGGGCAAGTTGCGCGCAGTATTGGAAGCCCAAAAATCTGACAACAATTGATTCATTCACCACGGGGCATTTCTACTAGATGGTTCAGAAGAGTTTCTTTGTGTTGTACATGATCAGTAGGTCATGGTCTTCAAACGGGGGTTGCTGATGCCAAAACGGATCTTGGTGGTCGATGATGATGAGTTTGTTCGCGAAGCCCTGAGCAGTGCGCTGCAATCGCAGGGGTATGACGTTTTGGAAGCTTCCCGGCTGGATACCGGGCTGAAGCTGTTTGGCACCGAGGCTTGCGACGCCGCGATTGTTGACTACCAGTTGCCGGATGGAACAGCGCTGGAATTGATCCCGCGGCTCAAAGCAATCGACGCAACCATACCGGTAGTGGTGATGACCGGCCATGGCACTATTGACTTGGCGGTGAAGGCCATCAAGCTGGGCGCGGAACAGTTCATCACCAAGCCGGTTGAGCTCGACGTGATGTATAGATTGCTGAGCCGCGCGCTGGATGATCAGCGCAGCCGCCGGCGTCAGCTCGTATCGACCAGAACGCGGGAACGATACAAACGCGATCCATTCCTGGGGAATACTGCCGCAATCGAAAAGCTGAGGAATGAAGTCGAGAGAATCCTGGTATCGGACCGCCCAATCCTGATTCAGGGCGAGACCGGGACCGGCAAGGGAGTGCTGGCGCAGTGGCTTCATCAGCACGGCCCGCGCCGCGACGAGCCATTGGTGGACCTGAACTGCGCCGGGCTATCACGCGAGCTTCTGGATAGCGAGTTGTTCGGCCACGAGAAAGGTTCGTTCACCGGAGCGATCGCGCAGAAAACGGGGCTGCTGGAGGTAGCGAACCGCGGAACCATATTTTTAGACGAAATCGGTGACTTGGATATAACGATCCAGCCCAAACTCTTGAAGGTCTTAGAAGAAAAGAGATTTCGCCGCGTCGGCGGAGTACAGGACCGTACGGTCGACGTGAGGCTGATGGCGGCAACAAATCGCGATCTGCGATCACTGCTGGCACAAGAGAAATTCCGCAGCGACTTGTTTTTCAGAATCAATACCATTCCGCTCTTCATCCCGCCTCTGCGTGAACGGCGCGAAGACATCCCCCTGATGGCCGACTTTTTCATCGGGCAATTAAAAAACGACCTTGGAAGGTCTCAACTGGCGCTGGCGGAAGATGCGGTGGCCGCACTCGCATCGTACAGTTGGCCGGGCAACATCCGCGAGCTTCGTAACGTGCTGGAAAGAGCCGCGCTGCTGTCGGAAGAGGGGACGATTCACTCCGCCGATCTTGCTCTGTCGGCCGCCACTGCGTCACTTCCTCAGTCTGCTGCTCCGCAATTGGAACTCACTCTCGATCAGGTCGAGCGACAGCACATTGTCAGGATTTTGAGGCACGAGAACGGCTCGGTCGACAAAGCTGCGGTTAGCCTCGGCATCCCGCGTAGTACGCTTTATGCCAGATTGAAGCAGCACGGCATTACGTTAGACCGTGTGAGAACGGTAGGGATAGAAGTCCAATAATCTCCGGCAAATGTCGTAGTTTACTTCTCTAGCCAATCACTTGCATCCAGCGCACCGCAAGCTGAGGCAGCTTGGTTATGTCAGTGATACGCAGTTGCACAAGCAACGATCAAGATCGGCCGTAAGATCAAAAACAACCACCCTCCTGATAACTCGCTAGTCCTGAAATGAGTAGTTCAGGGCCGGCGGATTTTTGCTCCCAAAAGGGCCGCGGAAAGGAATGGCTACCTAATTGCATTCCGAATGACATATGCTTCTTTCGAGCCAATCCGAACCGTTACCCGATCCGGGCGTAGGCAATCGCCGCAGTTTGCGCATTCCGCTAGTCATCCGAATCGTGGTTGCTGGAATACACCCCGAAACAGGCGTTTGCTTCCAAGCCATCGGAGAGACTTTGGTGGTGAATAAACAGGGAGCATTAATCAGAACGATCCCTGGACTACAGTCTGGCATGCGGTTATGCATAACTGTGGCGACCAGCGGCAAGTCAGCCGGGGCGCGGGTCGTCTGGGACAGTCCTCGCTCCGAAGGCCGATATGGGATCGAACTGGAGGCTCCTGGAAACCCCTGGGGGATTTCCTTTCCTCCGGCTGACTGGGGAACTTAGGGGGCGAAGCAATTCGCGGAAGCCCAGCGAAAGTCTCGACGACTGCTCAGAACTTCCTTGAGTTGCGTTCTAGTGACTAGCTTCATCCGGGGACTTCGCGCGGATTGCTGGTGCACTGATTCTAGACTCTAGAATCTGGACCACTGACTGTACGCTACCCGCCGTAGCCTACGTTTGGTTGTCGTTACAAGCCAGCGGAAACGATCAGCCATGTCCCAATTGGGAAAGAAACATAAAGCTATTGGTGCCCGAGTGCGGCGATTGGAGCTGCGGCAGTTTGGTCATCATCGTGCATTATATTTACCCGCTATGCCAAGACTGCTGGTTATCGACGATGACGCGGATTTGCGGGCGGCAGTGACCGAATATCTTTTGTCTCTCGGCTATGAAGTGCATCAGGCAGCCGAGCGGGAAGAGGCCGAAGCGCTTGTCGCAAACTACTCCTATTCGCTGGTAATCACCGATCTATCCCTCACACAGTTGGGCGCTGAGGGATTTGATTTGCTGAGAACAATTTCGAACTCCAATTCCCGGCCAAAGTTGATAGTCGTGAGCGGTCACGCCGGTTCCGGGCATCGTGAATTAGCAAAGCAGTGCGGCGCCGATGCGTTCTTGCCTAAACCGACCCCCCTTGCGACGCTGGGCGAGGCAGTGCGTACCTGCTTGTCGCCTCAGCACACGCAGAAGGCACCATGAGCAGCTCAATGTTGGACAGAATTCTCGCGCCAGATGGACTAAGGTGTTACGCACAACCAATTGTTCACATCTGCGGTTCCCGTTGCACAGTCGCAAGTGTCGAGTGTCTGAGCAGAGGCCCGCGAGGGACGCCATTCGAATCGCCCGGCGTGCTTTTTGATTATGCCCGCCGCAAGGTGGCGGAATGCGACGTAGACCGCGTGGCGGTTGCGACCGCGTTGGCTGGCGCGCAGTCCCTGCCTGGAACCTTGGGGATTTCCGTCAACGTGCATGCCTCCACCCTTGGCCGCGATGCAATGTTTGTTGATTTCCTGGTTGGAGTTGCTCGCCAGTGCAAAATAGAACTCTCCCGGCTCACCGTCGAGATCGTGGAACACTCGCCAGTTTGGAACGCGACCAAGTTTCTTCATAGTTTGCGCCTTATGCGCGAGCTCAAGATCCGTATTGCCTTGGACGATGTAGGAACCGGGCAGTCCAATTACCGGATGATCCTCGATGCCGCGCCAGACTGCTTCAAAATCGATTCCTACTTGGTGCAAACAGCGCATGCCGATTACAAACGGCGAGCGATGTTGGCTTCTATTATGCAGTTGGCGCGGGACCTTGGCAGTTCCGTGGTAGCGGAGGGAGTTGAAAGCGTCGCAGACCTGGAAGCTGTCCTGTATCTCGGCATTACCTTGATTCAGGGATACATTTTCAGCCGGCCACTGCCCGTGGCGGCATTGCCGCCGGTGATCGCGAGGATTAATACTCTGCCGGTCCCCACCAGCCCGAGACCAACTTTGTGCTTGCAGAAAGTGTCCACTGGGATTCATGCATTTGGGGAAAACTAAAGTGAGTACAACCTCGTCTATATCTAGCGCGAGTAGGTCACAAGCGGTGCAGGTAGGGTTGAATATCCTGACCGCCGCGCTGATTCCCAACAACGAACAACGTGTCGCATCACAGAGATCGCATGGAACAACAATCCGTAACATTCGATGAGCTAACCTTAAGGAGATAGCCTGTGTCCATTTCGCCGAAAACGCCCCTTGGTATACCGTGGATGAAATCATCTGAGTCGGCGGAGGAAGCCCCAAGAGAGCGCCGGGAGCGCCGAAGGACATTGCGGCATTCCTGCTGCGGCTCCATTACGATGCAAGAAGAGGGCGCCGCGAGCTACATCGCTACTGGGATAAGTGACATCAGTTTGACCGGATGCTATGTCGAGCTTCTGGCGACGTTGCCAATAGGTACTTCGCTCTCTATATTGTTGCGCGTTGATGGGGTGACACTCCGCGGTACGGCAGAGGTTCGGACATCCCATCCTGGCGTAGGTATGGGCTTAGAATTCCAAGAGATGGGCGCTGCTGATAAGGCCGCCTTGCATCAACTTATCAATCGGCTCTCAAGCGCTGCCAAGTCGTAAGGTTCGCGGGAGCTGCATTCTCCTCGCCGACCGCTCCAATCCGGATTGTTACAGGAGCGTCGCACCGTAATCAGCACCGGAGTATACGCCTGGTGCAAGACACAAGCTCCATGTGGTTGATAACCTCATTCGAGTAGCGAAGCCGAAGCCCCTCATAGCCTACATGGTTGCAGTACAGGCAGACGGGTTCAGAACCTGCGCAACCGTATCGAGCAAGCTCCGAGGTTTGTCCAGTAGACGGTCTTTTTCGAGAAAAGCGGAAGCGCCTGCCTGACGTAGCTTTAGCTCGTTCCTCTGGGAAAGGCTGGTCAGTACGATCACCAGAATGCGCGCAGTGGCTGCGTCCTTTCGCAAGGCCAGGAGCACCAGTTCTCCTGACAGCTTCGGCAACATCAGGTCAAGAATTATCAGATCGGGACGATACTGCCGGACCAGATGCAGCGCTTCTTCACCGTCTCCAGCCGTCAGAACCGTATATCCAGCACGCGTGAGAATGTGCTGATTTGCAGCTCTCAGCAACATGTTGTCTTCGACCACAAGTATGGTTGGCATCGTCATCGTTCCAGCCAGCATGGCTCTGTGCTCCTCGGAAATCGACACTCAAATCTCATTGACCATCCCGTCCTTAGGCGGCATCTGCCCTGCCAGCTTCCCGGAACTCTCTGGAGCGCACACCGCAGTAATGTGGTGGTTGATCTTCCGTCCTGCACCCGACAGGACTGCTCGATTCCGTCCGCTGTTCTTGGCTTGGTAAAGGGCACCATCCGCGGCGGCAAGAATGTCAGTCGCCGTGATCGCGCCACGAGTCGCGACTGTCGCGCCGATGCTGACCGTCACGGGGATTTCTGAGCTGCGGACGATAACGGGAGCACTGGCAATCGCCGATCGTACCCTCTCGGCACAGTCCTGAATCTGATCCTCGTTGCAGCCGGGCACCACAATCAGGAACTCCTCTCCGCCGTAGCGCGCTACCAAATCGTATGATCGAACAGCTTGGCTAATGCGTCCTGCAACTTCCTTCAGTACTACGTCCCCAGTCAGGTGCCCATAGGTGTCGTTAACTTGCTTGAAGTGATCTAAATCAAGCATCAAAATTCCGGTAGCGCTTTGGGAGCGAGCTGCACGCCCTAGTTCGCGGTTTAGCAATTCCAGTATTGTGCCCCGGTTAAAAATGCCGGTGAGCGCATCGTGGGTAGCCTGGAAACGAAGGTCTTCGCGAGCTTGAATCAGATCATGTTGAAGCGTAAGTATACGTTCTCCCACTCTCAGTCGGGCCCGCAATTCGTTTTTATCAAGGGGTTTTGTCAGGTAATCGTCGGCCCCCGCGTCCAATCCTCTCACCACATTCTGTTTTTCGTCTCTGGCCGTAACCAACAGGATGTATTGGTAAGGATTATGTTGCCTGTCGCGAATCCTGCGACACAACTCCATGCCATCGATTTCCGGCATGACCCAGTCCAGAATAAGTAGCTCGGGAGGGCGTTCTCGCTGCAGAATGTTCCAGGCTATCGCGCCATTTTCAGCCGCTGTGACCCGGTATCCCCAGTTCTCCAACCAGCTCTGCAGGATCTTGCGCGACATTATGTCGTCTTCGGCAATCAGAACGCTGTCGCACGAAATCCTCGGCTCAGCCTCAAAGGATTGCAACGTTGTCCGTTTGGCGATGCGGAACTTGTCAACGATTTTGAGACACCCGGCGGCGTTAATTAGTGAGCATTTTCCTGACTCGCCGTCGTCAAAACAGGCGGATTTATCCAGGCTGCCGTCGGCGGCTGCTGGTGTTTGGGACAGACCCGAACGAAGCGTTCGGGGTTGCGGGCATACGCCCCTCGTAGAATCTCCTGTCGTAGTTGGATGACCTCCTCCGCACGCCCATGGTGGAGCATTTCTGGCGTCAGTAGGG
>Ga0187868_1001362_pt1 | contig 17434 bp, 15 predicted proteins | sample June2016WEW_13_4_FD_133014 | JGI IMG/M metagenome (GOLD analysis project Ga0187868, IMG submission 133014) | Peatland microbial communities from SPRUCE experiment site at the Marcell Experimental Forest, Minnesota, USA - June2016WEW_13_40 | ecosystem: Environmental > Terrestrial > Soil >... | reverse complement strand
GATGGCTCAAAGGCAAAATAGGCGAATACAGAGACTGGTTTAACAATTTACGCTTTCACAGAGGCGTAAAAGCGTTCCCAGCAGACCTCTACGAGTGTAACGTTGGAAAGTTGACATGACATGTGCACACGTCTATATTGTTGAAAAAACGATTTGCTATTTCCTGTTTCATTTTTCAGCCTTCTTTGCTTTCTCCTTGCGCTTGTGGATTCTCCAATATTCCCATATTTCAGGCGAAATTTTGAACTGCTTAACTGTTTGTGTCCATGACTAAGCGTTTAGCAAGTTAGCCTTAAGAATACCTTATAATTATAATTAAAAAGTCTAAGAATTACAATAAATTATAGGATTCCAGCGAGCGCGCCAGCTAGTGTTGAAGCTATAAAAAGCACAATAATGCCGATAACTAAGATTTTTTTAGTTGACGACTTCATTTGATACGTGTCTCCTAAAGATCTCTTGTCAAGAAATACTCCGTATTTGAATTTGGGCTTTATGAATTAAGAATATAGATTTTAGGGTTTTGGTTTTTGAGTTCTATTACCTTTTAATCAAGAAAAAATGTTTTTCCAGTTACATTAACACTTTAGGCTAACTACCGGTTGAGACGTTGATCAGTAAAGAGGCTCTCTTATTCGCTAAATACCTGAGGAATAAAGGAAAGATTGGGTTCCAAGAATTGGAATTACAATTTAAGCGGTTGAGTTAGTCGACCTCAAAGAGATTTAGACCCAAAGGTTGATCAACCATCATTTTAAAAAAAATGAGGCTAAAAAAGAAAAAAAAGTGGAGAATTTAATCTATTTTCCATCTTTTGGCTACCTTCACTATGAGGAACACGATAAGTGCCACAAAGATGAAGGTAATTAGAGCTATTAAGAAGTCGCCGATGCCAAACGACTGCTTCGTAACCGAAACTGCATATGTAGCTAAGTTTGACATGCCTGGAATCGCTAAGCCTAAGAGCGGAATAATGAAGTCTGCGACAAGCGCCTTAACCAAAGCACCAAGATACAAACCTAAAACGAAAGCAACAGCTAAACCAAGAACTTTGTATGATGATAGGAAGTCTTTGAATTCGTTCCATAAGCCTTTTGGCGGTACTGGTGGTGGAGCTTTTTCAACGGCAACTCTAATTTTCTTTAACTCTTCCAATATTTCATTTTCATTATCCAAGCGAGAAACCTCCTGGTGAAATGTAATCTAAATAATGTGGTTATTAGCTTTTAAAACTAATCATTTATCACCAAAATTTTAACCGCTTCATGCAAGATTATGTAATTGTTGAATGTCCAGGCTAAACTTTAAGAAACGGCGAACCTTAGACCTCTATATTTTTCTTTTCCCGGTTGCATTAACGCTTTAGATTAACTACCGTTTGAAACCGCTTTTTCCAACTCTGTTAAATCCGCCATAACCTTATTCGTTAAAGTATTGAATTTCTCAGAGTTTCTTTTCTTGAATTGCTCAAGGCGATAACGTGACCGCATAAAGACATTCCAGCCCTTCTTATTTTTGCGGTTGTTGCAGTTACCAACAAGAAAGGAAGGCAGTTTACGCTTAACCCGATCAGCATTAACCATGCTGAAAAGTTTCAAAAAAAGAAAAAAGGGAAAAGAAGCGCGGGATACATATCTCGAATACGATAATTATATTAAATAGCATGCGCCTAATTTGTATCAAACTAATAAAAATTAAAAATCTCATCATTGCGAGAAACACTCGCTTTATGCGATTTACATAATCAAATAAACTTACAAAATAGGAAGTGCTACTTACGGGAACATCCCAAACATTTACGATAAAGTACGTTATACATGCGAGATTTGAAATTGAAGGTGTAGTAGAAAAACCTGATGTGATAGGCGCTGTTTTTGGTCAAACAGAAGGACTTTTTGGACCTGAACTTGACTTAAGAGAACTGCAGAAAACAGGTCGCATCGGAAGAATCGAAATCGATCTACACTCGAAAAATGACAAAACCACAGGCTCAATAACAATCCCGACTAGTTTAGATAGGGTTTCAACGGCGTTGATTGCTGCAAGTATAGAAAGCATCAATCGTGTTGGTCCATGCTCAGCCAAAGTTAGCTTAGAAAAAATCGAAGATATTCGCGAAGCACGCAGAAAAATAATTATTGACCGAGCAAAGGAAATCCTCCACAAATGGACTATTGAGTCCCTGCCAAGCGTAGATGAAGTTTACAAAGAAATCTCCGACACAATGAAAATCGGCAAAGTAGAAAAATACGGTCCAGAAGACTTGCCAGCTGGTCCAGGCTTAGAGAGTGCCAAAGACATTATTGTTGTGGAAGGACGCGCTGACATAATCAATTTGATGCGTTGCGGAATTTTCAATACTGTTGCCCTTGAAGGCGCCAAAGTTCCTGAATCAATAAAGAAGCTTTCTAAAGAGAAAACGGCAACTGCACTGCTTGATGGTGACCGAGGTGGCGATTTAATATTAAAAGAGTTACAGCAAGTAACAAATGTCAAATTTGTTGGTCGTGCTCCCCGAGGCAAAGAAATCGAGGAGTGTAACTGCAAAGAAATCACTGAAGCTATAGAAAATAAAGTTCCAATATCTGAAGCCTCGGGCAAACCGCCTTCTAAAAAGCCTGAGCCGCCGCAGCACATCAAAGTTGAAGTCCCAGAACCTGTAGGCAACGCCGCAAAAGCGTTGCTTGGCACACTTGAAGCAGTCTTGCTAACTGAAAAGTTCGAGCTTATTGAGCGTTTGCCAGTAAGCCAATTAGCAGAAAAACTCCAGCAAATAGGCGGCGTTGACACGGTGGTTTTCGACGGTATCATCACGCAGAGAATCGTTGATATCGCAGGCGAGAAAAACATTAGACGCATAGTTGCATCGCGAATTTCAGAAGCGGTAAAGCCAGCCCTAAACGTTGAATTGGTAACTTTCCAAGACGCAATCGTTCAAGCTTAAAGGTAATCCGTCAAGCTTCTGCTTTTTTCGCTTTCTTTCTTTTCAATTATTAGTTCTTTTTCCGTTACGCCGAAAAAGCTTAGTATTCTTGTTGCTGCAGGAACCACTTGATTGGTTACATAGTAGTCAACGTCTACTTCATCGTACTTGGCGAAAACGTAAGGTTTCACGCGGTTGTACAATCGTCCTTTACCTAATAGTATGACAAAGCCTACTTTGTCGCCGCCTGTTAGGCGCCAGCCCTTTTCTTTGAGTGTTTTTGCTGCTTCTACATGCGGGGACTTAATAGCGTACTGTTCGGGCGGTTTTGTGAGGGTTTTCCAAATTATAAGATCGCGGAACGGAACTTTCCTTTGTTTCAGCTCTTTTATTATTGTGCGTACGTAGTCAATTGCCTTCGCAGGTGACTGTTCCTTTAGAATTATTTCTAGAATTTGTTCTTGCACTTTTTTAGCGACTTCTGCCAAATCTCCCCGAATCACTTCTAGCCCGACTATGTCTAAGGTGCCGTCAAACCTTAGTCCTGCATACCGTTTTTTGGCTTCTGTGAAGAAAATGCGTTTGTAGACCTCGCCGACTTCTACTTCTAAGCCTAAATTCTCTTTAATCTCAGCTTTAAGCTCACGGAGTTTCTTTTCATTGCTGGTTAAGAAGAGGCTGTCAGTGTCGCCGTAAATAATCGTTAAGCCTTTGTCTTCAGCTAAACGGGTAGCGGTTAAAATGGTGTGTCTACCCCAAGCGGAAGCTGCTTCAGCTACTGGTTTAATGTACCATCTTGCACCGACCCAGCCAGCGTACCCGTAGGCAGCGTTTGTTATGATTTTTACAGCTTTTTGTCTTGCATCCAAGATGCTGTATTCAACCGTGCCGGGGCTTAAAGTCTTCAGTTCTAAACGTATTTTATTTCTTACTTCTATTAGGTAGGTTAATGCTTCCTTGTAGAATCCGGGCGGCGCTTTGCGGAATCGGTGCTTTACTTCGGGCGCTTCATAAACTCCGCCTGGCGGTTCAGGCTCATCGGGTGCAACGTATGTGTCAGGCGAGAGGTTGTATCGTATCATGATGTTGGGGTACATCGATTTAAAGTCTAAAATTGCTATGTTGTCGTGCAATCCAGGTTTTGGATTAAGCACTAAACCCCCAGCGTAAGGCCGATAGAGCTGCTCTACACGTCTAGGTATGAGTTCGCCGATTTTGTGTGTTTGCTTGATTAGAAACCACTCTACCCTAAAGCCCACCGCGGCAGTCATAACATGGTCCAGTGGCAGGCTAACTAGGCTTGAGAGTTGCATTGCGAAATCAAGGAGCAACGTTACGGAGCTTTGGATTTTGCGAGCGTTGTTTAGGCTGAATTGTTTAAGTGCTTCTCTTTTCTGCGGGTCGTCCCAGTAATCGGCGAATTCAACATCCTCAATTTCGTTTCCTGATTGGTTTTTCATTACGCCTAAGTATTGGGCTAAGTTGGAAAGTGTCTTAACCTTCACTTCTGGAAAAACATCCATAAAATCGGCAAGGTCCACGTTTGCAATGCCTGTAAACGACACGTGACCGTAAATGCTGGTATGCGGCTCCTTTCTTCCTCTGTCAACGTCAAACGTTCTTTCAAGCTTGTGGCTTCTTTTTGTCAGGTAATCCCAATCTTGGGCGTTAGCGCCGAAGCTAACGATGATGTCAGGGTCAAACTGGCAAATGTACTCAACAAAGTGTTGAAGGATAGGCTTATCATTTTTGTCGTCGCCTGCAAGGAACTGTTTTTCTTCGCCAGTGCTGGTGACAGTGGATATTATGATCACTGGGTTTCTATCTGGTTTAGGTGAGCCTTCGCGGCTATAGCTAATCATTGAGAAACTCAGCGTTTTTAGCTGGGGCTTGTCAACGCTCTCAAGTTGTTTAGGAATGGATTTTGCAGCATAAAGCTTGTCTGCTCTTACGCCTAATTTGTTTTCTTCTTCCTCCGCCTCTACTTCATGCCACGCGCAGGGAGCCACGTTATTGTCGATTAAGTACCGCATCGAGATGCGAATATCATCTTCGAGGCAATCTTTGACCCCTTCGAGTCCTCGAAGCGCCTTAGCAAGCTTCTCCGTTTCGGTTGCAACTTTACAGTAAACTTTTATAGCTTGCACAGGCTTGCCGAAGAACCTGCGCTCTACACCTTCCAAGTTCACTACTGATGACGAGTAAGCCTTCGTTATTTCCGCGGCAGTTTTCGACGGGTCACATCCTTCTTTGACAATACCGTAAAAGTATGCAGTAAAGTTTCTGTCAATAACAAGCACGCGTTTTCCTTTTGAATCAATCCCCCAAAGCCACAATTCAGCTGCAGCACTGTCCTTGTCGATTTTAGGGTTAATGTCTAGAAGCCAAAAAGTAATTTTCACAGGCAACGCCAATTAAAACATAAGACAAATTTGCCTTTAAACTTTTAAAACAAATTTTCAAAGTTTCGCCAAACATCGGGGTTTCTAAAGCGCCTAAAAGAAACTTTGGGATAAGTTTATTATCTTTAGTAGGCATAGTTTTTTTGGTCATTTTCATGAGCTTTCTTGTTTTAATTGCAACATTGAACTTGGTCTTACAAATAGCAACGCTGTCTATAGTTATTTCTGGATACATTTTGAAAAGAAAAATGCAGCTTATTAGACATGGAACTTTTATGCTGGTTGCGGTTGTATTAGAGCTCTTGTCATTCGGCCTAGTTATGGGTCCTTCCTTTTTGAGTTTAGTTGGAAGCGGTTTCCTTCAAAGACCCATATTGCTTGCTACAGTCACAATAGTTCATGCTATTCTTGGTGCTGTAACATTAGTAACTGGCATTTGGATAGCAGGTTCATGGCATCTTCAGACGTCAATAGATAAATGCAAAAAAAGAAAAGGCATAATGCGTTATTTATTCGCCTTGTGGATTCTGACGTTAGTCATCGGAATCATACTTTACACGCTGCTTCATTTCGCATAAAGATTCAATAAAAAGAGTTTTTGCTCTTAAAAAAACGGTTAGTCGTCACGATGCTCTGGCAATTGCCTTGGTACTGCCAGCCAAATCGTCGGTTTCTTAAAGTGCATAAAATATGGTGATACTGTAACTTTAAAAATACCCGGAGAATATTTCTTTATGGCAAAACCCCCTTCTAAAGGTGATGAGCCTGATTTCGCTGTATCCAGCATGCATACATGCTCTATTTCGGATTCTGTTGCGCTCAGAATTCATTCAGATACAAAGCCGCGAAACATGAAAATAGGAAACTTGCAGAAAGGCATGATTTTTTTGTTTAATGGAGCTGAGGTTGTTGGGGAAGGAACAGGATTTGGCGTTCCTATTGGAAAATACTCTGACGAAACATTTTTTTCAGGCTCCTCATTTCTCCAAGTTCAAAAGCAGGGGGATTTTGTCGTTGTTCGCAAAGAGTTTTTAATGGATTTGATAGAACGGGGCAAATTCCGAAATCTCAAGCTTGAAAACGTGAAATTGCGTGGGATAATGGACTATGTTTCTTTGCTTTCCCGAAAGAATAAGTTCATCGCCCATTTCATTATTCGTGCAAAAGACTTACTTTTTAAGTTTGGAGTAGAATCAACTTTTGTTAGAACAGTGCCAAAGGGTAAAGTGGTTGTTACTTATACGATAGATCAAAACAGAATTTTAGTGAAATTAAGCTTTAGTGAACTGGACCATGCTAATCTTCAGAAGGTTTTTATGTTAAACGAGCAAGGAGCACATTTCTTCAGGAAATACTCTGATTCAGAAGGGCTTAAGCTGGCTGATAAGGAAATAGGCATTTGGGATAGTGTGACAGCGCAATCGGCGAAAATAGCGGATAATCAAGGCAGAATTGGATTCAGCCTCAAGAATGTAGAAGGAACTGTGTTGCGGCGAGGAAGAGAATTTGTCAAAGGCAGTCTAGATTGGATTGGTCTGGATTATGAGCTCAACCCTGAAGATGACCAGTTCAAGTACGCAATTGAAATTTTCGGGTGACCTAGATGACAACTGTGACTCTAGTCTATCCGTACTTCAAACCTCGTGTTGACACATCAATCTTCAGGTTTCCGCCATTAGGATTAGGATATATCGCGGCATATCTAAAACAACATGATATTTCGGTTGAAATTGTAGATTGCACTTTTCTCAACCAGAAACAAGCTCTCAAAAAAATTATCGACTCAAAGCCACGGATAATTGGAATCCAGTCCATGTATTCAATGAGAAACAAATCACTCGAACTAGCTCGTCTACTCCGAGGTCACTGTGAATTACTTATTGCGGGCGGCGCACTTCCTACGACAGAACCTGAAGTTTTTCTAAAAGATTTCGATGTTGCCGTTATCGGGGAAGGAGAACAAACGATGCTTGAGCTCGTCAACCAGTTCGTTAATGGCGGTGATTTTTCTCAGATAAAGGGGATAGTGTACAAAGATAAAGACACCAGTCAAGTTAAGCGGACCTCTCCGCGGGGTTTCGTACACGACTTAGATAGGTTGCCGCCTCCTGCAAGAGATTTGTTTGACAATTATTCTTACAAGAAATATTTCTCAGGAAGGTTCGGATACAAAACTTCAGCGATTATGACTTCAAGAGGGTGCCCCTTTGCATGCGATTTCTGCAGCAGGCCCGTCTTTGGCGACGAATTCAGAGCAAGATCAGCATCAAAAGTAGCTGATGAGATAGAAGAGGTAATTTCTTTAGGCTACAATAGAATATGGTTTGCCGATGATTGTTTTACCTTGAATCGCAAACAGCTCATTGAAGTTTGTGACGAGATCATCAAACGAGGATTGAAAATTGGGTGGGAATGCCTATCAAGGGTTGATACGTTGGATTCGGAAACAGCAGACAAAATGAAACAAGCCGGATGCGTAAGGATGTTTTTTGGAATTGAATCCGGAAATGATTCAATCCTTAAAATCATGAATAAGCACATAACCACAAAGCAAGCATACATTGCCACCCAACTGTGCAAGAAAAAAGGGATCAAAGCAGGAGCATTCTTTATCTTAGGGTACCCTGGCGAAAACGACCAAACCATTCTGAGTACCGTAAAGTTTGCGTCTTCGCTTCCGTTAGATTATCTTTCTTTTACGCTGCCTTATCCTATTCCTGGAACCCCCTTATTTGAAAGGCTAAGCGGCGAACTGTTGTCGGAGGAATGGGAAGAACCTAAGAATATTCAGATGATAAAGCATAAGCTGCTTTTCGATTCACAAGTAAGTGAGTTCAAGTTGAAGTTTGCAGTTATTAAGGGTATGATTCAGTTTTACAGCCGAAAATATATGGGTGAAAAAGGGTACGCGTTTATTGGCAGACCCATTGAAGCTGTAACGGACGCAGTCTATGGACAAATAAAATAATTAATTTTTTCCTGTCTCAATTTGGAACAAAAGTTATTGCCTGATAAAAGCAACTAGCCTCTTAGAGTCGTTTATAGGGACCCTTTGAATTTCATAGCTAAGGCATCAGCGATTTTTAGTTCGATTGGAAAGCCAAAGTATCTGTGTTTCCATCTGTACTTCGCAATTCGATTCATTACGCCATGAGCCATTTTGTAGGAGACATCTCGTTCCCTTATTCTTGATTGAGGATAAAACCCATAACGAACCACAGCTGAAATCGAATGCAACTTTTCCACTTGCTTTTTGCTATGCCATGGTGGATCGAAATGAAAAACGTTGATGCCGCCCCATTCTTCAAGCGATTGTGGTGATTTATACTCTGTTGGCAAAATATTCATTAATGGACTTGGAAACGGAGTGTAAACAAATATTTCTAAATGCTGCGTCTTAGGATTTGCTTCACACATTTTGTCCATTAAATCAAAAGTTTGGTTCAAATCGTCGTCAGTTTCGCCTGGGAGACCAACCATCCATGTGACATATGGCTCAATAGAAGTAGCCCAGCGGTAGAGATTTGCAACTGATTGCAACATTTGATTTGCTGTAACGTCTTTGCAGATAAACTGTTGCAGACGCTCGGAACCTGACTCGCCTCCAAAATTCAACTCAACGCATCCAGCTTTTTCTAAAAGCTCCAGAAAATCTTTATCGTAAGTAGATAGGTAATCGAATCGGCAATTAGCTCGCCATTGAATTTCGAGTTTGCGGTCTAAAATGCCCCGGCATATTTCTTCAACACGTTTTTTATCAACAAAAAAGTTATCATCCATCGGGTCTATTATTTTAACTTGTGAAAACTTCGTTAATATGTACTCTATTTCGTCGACCACGCGTTTGGCGCTTTTGGCTCTCCATTTGTTCTTGTTAAAATAAATGTTGTAGCAGAAGCCGCATCTGTGAGGGCATCCTCGGCTTGTTTGTATATGAAAGCGTCCGGATTTTACCGATGGGTACCTATCCATTTGGAGCAAGTCATAGGGCAAAGCTATTGGTTGAGTATCTAAATCTATTATGTTACCGTCGGGGTTATTTTTGATTAAACCGGTTAAACTATAAGTTATTCCTGCAACGGTGTCTAGCGGTTTATTTGACGCAAGTGTGTTTGCTAGGTCTTTGATTATTAATTCTCCCTCTCCTCGGACAACAATATCAACATATTCGTTGCTTGCTGTTTGTTCAGGCAGCAATGTCGGGTGAACGCCGCCCCAAACGATAGGAGACGAGGGGGCCTGTATTCTTACGTAACGGGCAAATTCTAAGGCATAATTAATTTGTATTCCACTAATGCAGCTTATGCCTACAAAAACGGGGTTGCCGATTTCGAAGTGACTATAATCTTCCAGCCTCATATCAAGAATTCGAATCGTAAAACCTTCTTCCTGCAGTGAAGCGGCCAAATACAAAAGAGAAAGAGGAATCAGCGGGTCGGGAGCTTTGAACTTTCCTGGATAAACGAGCAAAACCTCTTTCTTGTTATTGCCTGAATATACGTTGTAGAATTGTGATTTACTTGTCTGCGGACTGAGCATTCCTAAAAAATCCTCACCATTAATTAATTAGAATTAAATTTTAACTTTTCCTAATTTTTGCCGTTTTCAAACACCGAAAGTGGAGTGCGTTTCTGATGCGGGTGGAACATGCGTATTTAAGTTTTTGTTGCTATCATGCGACAGTCACACAAGCTTAAGAATTCACGGCTGTACTTTGCATTTAGAGAGCCCTAAACTGAGAGACTTTTATTGAGAAACAACACATCACGAGAAGTGTTATTAGTCTTCCCGGGGAAGTACAATTCTCCTAATCCGCAGGTTCCACTTTCTCTATTACATCTGGCTAGTTTTCTGATTAATGGTGGTTATTCAGTTAAAATTCTCGACATGCGGTTAGAAAATTTTGCTGATTTTAAAATTGGCAAGCCTCTTTTTGTTGGCATAAGCACGATTCATGGGTCTCAAATACGTTATGGACTTGAGTTTGCAAGGAAGGTTAGGACTTTTGATTCTTCGATTCCTCTTGTGTGGGGCGGGGTGCATCCTACTCTTTTGCCGGAACAGACTGTGGCAAGCGAGTTTGTTGACGTTGTAGTGAGAGGCGAAGGTGAACAGGCAATTTTGGAGTTGGCAGACAAATTCTCGGCGGCTGGACCACTTGACATAGTCAAAGGGATAACTTTCAAGGCAACTGGAACAATCAGAAGTACTCCTGACCGTGAACTAATGGAGTTAGATGAAATTCCTATTGAACTCCCCTTTGGTTTGCTGTCTTTGGACAAATATCCAACGTTGAAGTCAGGCAGGTTTCATATTCAGACGAGCCGGGGTTGTCCTCATAAATGTGGATTTTGTTATAATACCGTTTATAGTCGGGGAACTTGGCGGGGAAAAAGTGCTCGGCGAGTCGTTGATGAAATAGAATATGTTCTTGAGAAATTTCCTCACGTCAAAATTATTGATCCAATTGACGACAATTTCTTCGTTGACCAAAGAAGAGTAATTGATATTTGCCAGGAAATGTTAAATCGAAAAATTAAGGTGAGTTGGCGTGCGAACTGTAGATTTGATTATATGTCCGAATACAGCAGGGATTTCATTGAGCTTTTGGCGAAATCAGGGTGTAGTGAGATTGATTTTGGAGGGGAAACTGGATCGGAACGGTTGCTTTCACTTATAGACAAAGATGTCACGACGGAGCAAATTGTTAGGTCTGTTGAAAACCTGAGGAATTGGGCTCCTTCTATTGAACCGTTTGTGTCTTGGATGAGTGGGCTTCCCACTGAAACCGAAGATGATCTCATGCAGACATGTGATTTAATGGACAGGATGTCTGAAGTTAACCCTAAGACCCAACACTACGGAATCTTTTTGTTCACGCCTTTTCCCAGCCCCATCGTGGATTCATTGGGGCCGGAATTTAAACGTCCTCAATCTTTTGATGAATGGGGAAAAGCCGAGGTTTTTCATTTCAAGCCACCTTGGCATTCTAAGCGATATGTTGATAAGCTTCAGGATGTTTCTACCGTCTCGATTTACGCGTTTTATCCTCGCACACGAGTTAGTGAGCGCCGACTTTCTTACAGACTTGGATATGGCTTGTTAAACAAAATCGCGAAGTACAGATGGAAACACAGGTATTTTCGTTACCCTGTCGAGTTAAGGCTGGCTACCGGAGCCCTAAGAAAAAGACGTGAATATCTATAGGAAGAATTTGAAGACATGCATAATTCAACCGGACGAACCCATTTTGCTTCTAGTTTTTGTTAAGAGACAGGAATTATGCGTTTGCCTTCAGTGAGACTCCACCGAGAACCGCTTATTGTATTGCTGAGTCTTGGTCTTCAGGTGCCTTTAGCTATTTTTCTGGGGCATTATACGGATGAGAGAATATTTATGGTCACTGGCTACGAGGTAAGTTCAGGGCTGAATCCTTATCTGCCTCACCTCATCACAGGTGTCTTCAGTGTTCCATCCGTAAGCGGAACATTTCCCAGCATTGGTGATCCGCCGTTGTGGCCTCTATTTTTAGGCGCGATTTACAGGCTGTCTTACAACATTACACATAACATTTTTTTGTACAACTTTGCAATAAAAATTCCAGTTATCGTCACCAATGTAGCCTTAGCTTACATCGTTAAGAACATACTACGGCAGCAAGGCGCATCAGAAAAAATAATTAAGTTCGCATGGCTTTTCTTACTGTTCAACCCTTTCATACTACTCACAACCGCTGCCTGGGGGCAATTCGACAATCTTACCGCACTCTTATGTGTGGCATCACTCTACTTTTTAAGCAAAAACATGGTTAAAAAAAGCGCGGTTCTACTTTCTTTAAGCGCTGTTTTAGTACCCATTTCCTTTCCACTACTTGGCTTGCCGCTTCTTTTTTTGCCAAAAAAGGATTGGCCCAAAATGTTACAGTACATTGTAATTTCTGTTTTAATAATGGTGATTTTGTGGATTTTACCCTTTTACCTGCTTGGTGGGCCAACGCCGTTCTCAAGTAATCAGGCGGCAATCTATTTCATGAGGGCTGGTGGCATGACACCATTTAACTTAGAAGAACTCTTACAAGATAAAGTCACGCTTCCCACAAGTCTGGGTTTTTTAGGTTATATTTGGATACCTGCGGTGCTAATTGGTTATTATTTGGTTTATCGTGATCCGCCTCAAACATTCAATGATTTAACCCAGAAAGCAATTGGTGTGATGCTTATCTTTTTCCTTACATTTTCTTGGGTGTCTGAACCATACATGATTGTGATAATTGCATTAGCTCTTTTAGCGTTGCCGTTTACAAAATTGAATTTCCGCAACTTTCACTTTCTATGGATAACTACCCTCATTTTTATGGTTTTTTCAACTAATTTTTTTCAGCTTTTTTTCCTTGTTTCTCCATCAATAATAGCGTCTTTAGCACAGGCGGATCTGTATATTCGAAGTTGGAGACTTATTGCTATGTTTATAGTCGTGGTAGTATTCCAGATTTTCGCTTGGAGATTAACTATTAAAATGTTCAAACGGAAAAAAGTTCAAACCGCAAATTGTTAGCATAGCAAAAACTGTTTTTGTGGGCGGCGCGCTAAAAAACTTATTCGCAGTGTTCAACTAAGCAAGATCTATGCCGCACTCTTTTATTTCTATTCCTGCCTATTTCTTAATGACATAAAATTTTGTTGCTCTTTTGAAGAAATATAACACCATCGGAATTGCTTCTAGAAACCAAAGAATAGGAGAGACTACCAAAATTTTGATATGTTCACAAATCCTTTGCTTCTTACTAACTTTAGCAAAGTTCATCTCCAATCCTATTTGATAAACAGAAAACAGAATAATTGTGTCTAACACAAAGAGCGGAGCGAGAAATAAAGGATATGACTGTTTTATAAGTAATGAAGGTAGTAATGTAAAAAAACTCACCGAACCAAAAAACCAACTTGTCAATCTATATGTTGTTTTCAACTTTTCCCGTATCCCCATTCTACCCAAATTTTCAAATGTTCCTTTTATCCATCTTTGTCTTTGCTTAATGAAGTCGTTAAATGTAAATGGTGATTGTTCTTCGAGGACCCCTCCGTGCCAACCAAAGATCCCTCCGTATTTCTTATATGCTACATAACCAAACAAACTGTCTTCTGCGCAGGTATCAGGGAAATCCCAACCAATACTTTTTTCTATGTCTGCTCTCAAAAGTAGATTTGAGCCATGTAACCAATCAGGTTTTCTTTGTGATTTTAACATTGCACAACAAGTATAACAAAATGTTGGTCTTACCGCATCCAAATATTTAACCAATTTATTGCCGACATTCATTTTATTTGGATACGTAATTAATCCTTCTGATATCGGCTCTCGATTATTATCTGCATGGTCTAGAATTGATAAGAGACCTTGCTTAGTAATCATTGATTCATCGTCAAGATGGTATATCCATATATCACTCGTGTTTTCTCCGTTTTTCTCTCTTAGTCCTATCGCATAATTTAATGCTCTCGCTTTGTATTTGGCATTATTGAATGTTGAATAATTTTGAGGAACAGTTATTGTAACAGCACCATCAAAGCTTTCATTCACTTCCGAAACTACATTTATTTTGTAATTCGTGTATCCGACTTCTTTGCATATCCGATTAATGTTGTCAACCGATTCTTGTACAATTTCCATATTGCCTATCGTAGTTATCTGAAATATCATTCTTTTTGGATTGATAGGAACAAATGTTTTCTTGACCAATATTTTTCTGTATCTTATTATCTCATATACCAATGTATAATATATTGGGATGCCAAATAGCCATATGAGCCATATGTAATTAAAAAGTATCAATACCTGTTTTTTCTCCTTGAAGTGAATGTATGACTTTCATTTCTTATCAACTTTTTCTAGAAGTGCTTTATGTAGTAGTTCTTTTGCGGCAGATTCATTTCCGACCGGTTTGCTGAAAACTAAACGTAAAACTTGATAAACAAAAAGAACAGACAGCACGCAAATCAACCAGAGACAGCGGCCACATAAACGTGGAGTCTGATGAGCGAAAAGGATATAAAAATCCAAATCACCTAGGCGTATTCTAAAATTACCGACGATTAGCGGGCCTCTTTTGGATCCGAATTAAGATAAACCACGCCGAACTTCAATAAAAACGCTTTCTGATATTCGTTTCAATTGTGTTTTGAGTCATAGTCATTTTGCGATTTGGTCATCCATGAATTGACGACCTTTTCAGTCTGCACTTGTGTATATCGTTTTTTTCTTAATATAACTTGTTTGTTGAGTTTTGAGTTTTTGGTTCTTTCTAGATAAAAATCAAGACGGTTCAAACGTGAAATGAAATGTGCAGTTTCGAGTGCCTATTCATATTTTTCGTTTAGGATTTTTAGCATCGCCAAGACAGTAGATATGATGGTTAGCGCGGTTGCTAAATGACTTTTTGAAGTGTATTTGAAATGATTTGCTTTCCTTTCAGTTCTGATTGTTGTATCGATACAACCACAAACCGTTTTAAAGTACTTATTCGGAATAGAACACCAGTTGTCGAAGTCGATTATCAATTAGGAGCTTCTTCTTTGCTAGATTATGATCAGATTGCTGAGGTAAGTGGGTCTGTTAGTTCTTTGGGTCCTCTCACTTTGAAGGTTAACGATCGAATTTGCGTTAGGTTGTATAAGGATTCTCGTCCGTGTCTTCTTGAGGTTGCACCGCTTCAGAAGGGGCTTGTTTTATTGTTTGATGGAAAGGAGCTTGTTGAGGAGGGGATGGGTTTTGGAGCGCCTGTTGTCAAGTTTAAGGACAAAACCTATTTTTCATGTTCAGCTTCCTGTTCAATTTCTAAGACTGAAGATGGCTTTGATTTGACAAAACGTTTTGTTCTGGATACGATTTCGCGCAAACGGTTAGGGGATGCCAATTATCTTAATGATGGAGTTTATCAGGGGTTTCATAGGCTTTTTGAAAGGGCATATCTTGGTCACACAAGTCTTTTTCCGTTTTTTGATAACATTATGGAACTCAGGCAGGCTTTGAAGGTTCAAACGGAATTTGTCAAGGTGCCCGACAGAGGAACTATAAGTGTGAACTACTCAGTAAGGTCTGATTCTGTTGAGGTTCTGGTTGATCTCACCTGCTTAGAGAAGGCTGGGTGTGAGGAGATTCTTATTTTGAATGAGCAAGGGTCAACTTTTTTCAGAAAATACTCTGACTCTAAAGGGCTAACCCTGAACGATGCACAGATTGGCGCATGGTCAGAGGTTAAAACTAAAAAAGCTTTTTTGTCGTATCTGGCAGGTAACTTGTGTTTTGGTTTGGAGGTGCGTGACAAGAGCGTGCTTTTTAGGGGGTGGGAGAAAACTAAGGGAAGATTTGCTTGGGCAGGATTAAGTTACTGTTTGCCTCCTCAACAAGCTTTCTTTCATTATGTTATCAAGTTTGGAAATTGCGTTTAAAGAAACTATGGTTATTACAAATGCATTTTAGGCAAACCCTAAACAACTAAAATCAATAATTCCTAAAAGAGTTAATTTTAAGTTCGCGTTTAGAGTTCTATGTTTGGAATATTTATGGATTCTCAAGAAGTTCTAATCGAAGCGCATGGATTAACAAAAAAATTCGATGATTTCACAGCGGTAGATCAAATAGACTTCAAAGTTTACAAGGGCGAATGCGTAGGTTTCTTGGGACCCAACGGAGCTGGGAAAACCACAACTGTCCGCATGATGTATTGTTTTCTGCCTCCAACATCGGGCGAATTAAAGCTTGCAGGGTTTAGCGTCAACACTCATTGCAGAGAAATAAAAAGCATAGTCGGCGTAGCCCCGCAAGAGGACAATTTAGACCCAGACTTCACAGTGATAAAAAACCTCACCGTTTATGCGCGTTATTTTGATATTCCTAAGGATGAAGCGTTAAGACGAGCTGATGAGCAACTAAAATTTTTCCAGTTGGAAGAAAAAAGAGATGTGCCCATTGCCGCATTGTCAACGGGTATGAAGCGTCGGCTGATTTTTGCTAGGGCGCTGCTTAATCAACCGCAAATTCTCCTCTTGGATGAGCCTACCACAGGGTTAGATCCTCAGGCGCGGCATTTGGCTTGGGATGAGGTGCATAATTTAAAGAAGAAGCAGGTTACCATAATTTTAACTACACATTATATGGATGAAGCCGCTGTTTTATGTGATAGGATACTGATTATTGACAGGGGAAAAATTATCGAGGAAGGTAGCCCTGCTGAACTAGTAAAGAAGCACGCCGGCGAAGAAGTTCTGGAACTTGATTATGACGAAAAACTGTTGCCAACTCTAAAGGAGGCTTTTTCTGACGCGGAATTTGAGAGGTTGGGGGACCGATTGCAAATTTTCACGGATAAACCTCATGGCGTCTTTGAAGGCTTCTTAAAGGAGCACCCGATGCAGAACGTAACTATACGTACCGCTAACCTTGAGGATGTTTTCCTAAAACTAACGGGAAGGGGACTTAGAGAGGAATGAGTAGTCCTAACCTTCGCAAGTCCCCAGCACGCTTCACCATGCCAAAATTAACTTATAGGGTTTGGATTGTTTGGCGGCGAAACTTTGATGTGTTCACAAAAACCATTAAGGTTAATTTTCTGCCTTCGCTTCTTGAGCCTATATTATACTTGGTGGCTTTTGGCTTTGGGCTAGGCGGTTTCATCCCAAGTATTCAAGGTCAACCCTACATAGATTTCATAGCGCCTGCATTGGTGGCGATTGCAATTATGAACGGCGCATTTTTTGAGTGCACGTTTGCCTCTTTCGTGCGCATGTACTTCCAAAAAACTTTCGATGCCATCGTTGCCACGCCTGTAAGTGTTGAAGAAGTCGTTGCGGGAGAACTTCTTTGGGGAGCAACCCGTTCAACATTTAACGCGTCTATCGTATTGGCAGTGATTGCAGTTTTTGGGTTGATTAAGAGCCCACTGTTTCTGTTGGTTGTGCCACTTGCGTTTTTCGGCGGATTAATGTTTGGTTCTTGTAAAGTCAACTTGCTAACGTTACACTCTTATTCTTAGTGCATGCATAATTGTTTGTTTGGTGATGTTGTGAGGCTATCTCCTGACATTAGGGGAGCCTTCAGAAAGCTTGCCAAGACG
>Ga0187868_1001361_pt1 | contig 17446 bp, 12 predicted proteins | sample June2016WEW_13_4_FD_133014 | JGI IMG/M metagenome (GOLD analysis project Ga0187868, IMG submission 133014) | Peatland microbial communities from SPRUCE experiment site at the Marcell Experimental Forest, Minnesota, USA - June2016WEW_13_40 | ecosystem: Environmental > Terrestrial > Soil >... | reverse complement strand
TCGCGCGGCAAACTCTTCTATCGCTTGGCCCAGCAGGCTGTGCAGGTAGATCCGGTCCCGTTTGCAACCCTGGTCAAACCACAACCTGTTGCGTTCGGTGGCGTTAAGTAAATACCCACTGTGTCGAATACTGAGTTCCGGGAATATAAATTAAGTTGTCGAAGACGAATTTACCGCCTTTGCGAAGGAGCGGAGTGACCCAGGGAGGCAAGAGCCGGGCTCCGGCGACAGGCGCATGAAATCCGCAAACGTCTCCGTGCAGGTGCAGCTCCTTCGGATTCTCATCATCAAAACAGCAGATCAGCCTGAGGTTGGGTGGGAGCCGAAACTGATTAAGTACATCTTTGCACAATGAGTTCCACTTTTTGTTGAGATGTTCTGTCTTGAATTTAAGAGCTGGCTCAAAGCTACCTGTCTGCATTTGTGGTGCCCCATCGTTGATGATCCATCGCCAGTAACAAATCGGCCACAATGACGCAGCTTACATTTCGTCTGAAAGTGTCTACCGACCACGAGCCCATGTCAACGGCAACCGATGCGACCGTTGACCTGCGGCCAAATGTCCGGAGGTCCGCAGCGTGAATCGCCCTCCCAATGCGGCATGCGGCCTTAGCAGTTTTGGCCTTGCAAAACCACTCACCAGCAGTACAATTCGGGGAATTCAGGGCTGAAAAGGAGATTGTTGATGAAGCGTCTTGTTTCGTTTGCATTATTGCTTCTTTGCGTGATTCCCGTTTCACTGATGGCAAAACCTAAGAAGAAGACGTACAACAATGCGCCACAAGAAGTATTTCAAGCAGCTTTGCACACTGCTAGAGAGCGGCATGTCGTAACATACGTCGATGAAAAAAACCTGATGCTCACGTTTGAAACAGGTACATCAGCTTTCTCCTATGGCTTTATAGCCAACGCAACCATCGAGCCCGAAACAGATGGCAAAGCCACCCTCGTCATCAACGTCCAGAAAAAGAACTCTGGACAAAGCGCAAGCTTTTCCTATGGTGCAGGCGACCGAATGGCGGACAAGTTTTACCAGCAAGTAGAAGAAGAACTGGCACGAAAGGCTTCTCAAAAAGTTAGTGTCAAGCCTGCGGCTGAACATGTTGACGTGCCGCCCACGCCAAAGCTAAACAACACGGCTGACCCAAGCATAGGAACCGTAACAATTCTATCCACTCCAGAGGGGGCCGATATTTCAGTGGACGGAAACTTTGTCGGGAATGCCCCTGCTGTTCTTAAGCTAAGCCCCGGAAAGCACAATGTTGGCCTGTCCCAGACCGGCTATAAATCATGGAACCGTGACCTGTCCGTCATTTCTGGGTCTGAAGTGAAGCTGAATGCAGCACTTGAAAAACAGTAACTCCAATTTGACACAGGGGCTCTGGCGTCCGGTGCAGTTGACTCTGTGGCTCACGGCGGGATGTCTGGCTGTGCCAGCGTATCCGCCCATGCCGTAAGGGAGGGGAAGGTGCAGGATATGTCTGACTTTCCCAAGTACCGGAAATCCTCGCCTGTGAACCCGCCCTCGAAGGGGTAGCTGCGAGGCATTCCAAAGAGCACAGGCGCTGAAAAAGCGGCGGGAATTGTCGTTGCGGTCTGAATTGACCTGACGACCTGCTTGCTATCGCATCCATTTCCGAGCACAATTCTCGATGCGATGTGCACAGCCCTAGCGGCTGAAGGAAGGAACGCAAATGGCGAAGGTCAAACAACTGACGATCTCACTTGAAAACCAACCTGGAACATTAGCTCACGTGGCGAGGGTGCTCGCCGATGCAAAGGTGAACATCTCGGCTCTTCTGCTGAGTAGTACAGCAGGTTCGCAGGGCTCGGCGCAGGTGGTCGTGGACGACCTCAGGAAAGCAAAGAAGGCTCTGGAGCAAGCACTACTTCCCTACACTGAAGGGACGGTCGAAGAAATTGAGCTTGCGAACAAGCCGGGAGCCCTTGCAGAATTGACCGGGAAGTTGGCGAAAAAGGGCATAAATATCGACTCCGCTTACGCCACGATGCCCAAGGGGGCGAAGAAGGCGGTGGTGCTGGTTGCAACGTCCAGCGCAGCGACCCGTTTATAGCGGGAATTGTGCAGCGGAGTTATGCGCCGGGGTTCGGTCCGACTAAAGCAGCGTAAGTTGGCCAGAGCGGAGCAGCTTATCTCCTTGCTATTAAATCTGTACGCTATCCCCTCTGTCCCGGCGCTCGGCCTGAAACGGGATTATAATATTCTTATGCGGGGCTGGCTGATCATGGCGATGGTCGGTGCCGCCTTGATGACGGCACCAGCAGTGGCTCAAGTGCGAGCTGCCCATTCCGCTTCGGCACGAGCCTCTCACCCTTTCCCAGCGCGATCCGCATTTGTTTCCCACTCCTTGGGTTTTGTGCCACCCGTGGCGAACAGACCGTTGTTCTTCCACCACCACCGCTACTTTGTTAGGTACTCGCGGGGACCGTATTATCCGGGGTACTACGGCGGTTATTCGTACCCGCTCTTCTGGGATTCCTATAGCGGCTCCGATGCTGCTGCCAGTGAGTACGACCAACAAAATTATCAGCTACAGCAGGAAGTGAATCAGTTGGGCACTGAGGTCCAGCGCTTACAGGGATCGCAATCCAGTGGCTCACCGCTACAGCCCACGACCCTCGTCTTTCGCGACGGAAAAAAGGAGCAGGTGCAAAACTATGCGATTGTCGGAAAGACGCTGTGGGTCTTCGACGAGCGGCGAACGAGAAAGATTCTTCTCTCAGAATTGGATGTTCCTGCTACGCAAAAGGTCAACGAAGAACGTGGGGGCGATTTTTCGGTACCTCAGTAGTGTTTGACCGGAAACCTGTTCGTAGGTGTGGGATAGGGTTGCGCTTCCCAAAGGCAAAAACCGCAGATTTCAATAAGGTGCTTTAATCCCCGTGATTCGGTTGCGCTGCTATGAGTCGGCGGTTCAAACCTTCCGAACCGGGCCGTTGATAAACCTACACCGAGTATATGGAACGGCCATGCGGAAATGGGTGTATACGGAAGCGCCTGAGGCCAGTACGCTTCTGGGGCGGACTGGAAAGCTATGGGGGTGTCGGAGCAGCACCACGCCGTCGAGGGTCTCACTTGAGGGAAGAAATAGGTTGTTTTCCAAGGGGTACGGAAGCATAATCGCTCACGGCTGAGACAAAATGGAAATTCCGGTTTACCCCAAATTGCCCAGAGGAGGGTAATTATGTCCATGAGACGAGCGCTTGCCGCGTTGCTGCTCTCCGTGATTCTCATCGCTCCCGCCGCCGCCCAGCAACTCACTGGTACCCTGGAGAAAATCAAAGATACCAACACCATCACGTTCGGACACCGCGAGTCGTCGATCCCTTTCGCGTACTACGATCAGAACCAAAAGGTGGTTGGCTATTCGCAGGATTTTGCCCTGAAGGTGGTCGATGCCCTAAAGAAGGACCTTAATCTTCCCAACTTGCGGGTGAAGCTCCTGCCGGTCACCGCTCAGAATCGCATCACCATGGTGCAGAATGGCACCATCGACATAGAGTGCGGCTCGACCACGAATAACGCCGAACGCCAGAAACAGGCTGCCTTCTCCGTGACTATCTTCGTGATCGGCACGCGCTTGCTGACCAAAAGAAATTCGGGGATTACAAATTTTCCCGACCTGAAAGGCAAGACGGTGGTGGTGACGGCCGGTACCACGTCGGAAACCCTCATCAACAAAATGAATCAAGAAAAACACATGAATATGAGGATCATCAGCGCCAAGGACCATGGCGAATCGTTCCGAACCCTGGAGACCGGCGGCGCGGTGGTCTTCATGCTCGACGACGTTTTGCTGGCGGGCGAGCGAATGAACGCCAAGCACCCGGAGGACTATATCATCGTCGGCACACAGCAATCGCGCGAAGCCTACGGCTGCATGTTCCGCAAGGATGATCCTGACTTCAAGAAGTTCGTCAATAACGTCTTTTCCAAGGTCATGACCTCGGGCGAGGCCGACAAGATTTACAAGAAGTGGTTCCTGTCCCCGATCCCGCCCAAGGGCCTGAACATGCACCTCCCCATGAGCAAGGAACTAGCTGCGGACTTTAAGCACCCGAACGACATTGAGGACTACCAATAACGGCAACACACTCTACAGCTGGGACACCGAACCCGATGCCGAGTCCCAGAGGAATGGAAGGACTGGCAAAGTAAAGAGGCCCCGGGTTGTTCGAATAGACGCTTTGCCACCATGCCGGCCGCGCCGGTAGCCATCCGGTGCCCGTGGGCTCCTATCTCCATCAATTCGCGCCCTTGCGGAGATGCCGCCTTAAAACTCTAGCCTGTCAGCATTGATCTGTTCAATGTGTCCTTTCGGTAGGCCTGCGTAGTCGAGGTGACTGAGCTAATTTCTGGACGCTTTGCCATGACGGCTCATGGGTGAGAGCCCAGCAGCATCCAGCCCTTGACCTCCAGCAGAGCAGGCTTTCCTCTCCCGGGGGATTCGTTCTCGGAAACGGTTACTCCCTCGACGAGGCTGTCAATGCCTGAAGGTTTACGGAATCTCTGAATAGGCGTTCGGTGTCCTAATCTGACCAACGCTCAAAATAAGGTGGTCTCCCTCCGACCATGATCGTCGCTTTAGCGCGAGCTTCACTCCTGACGCTGAAAGAAATTATTGCCTCCTTTAAGCCTTGTATCACTGTGGCTGTATCGGGGTCGGGTGACACGTACAAAATTAAGCCCGTCCAAACAGCACCTTGAGGCAGGAACTTCCCTTCAATCGCCCATCCCGAATCGGTGAACGTTTTCAAAATATCCGCAGCGTAAAGTCCGGATTCCGGGTCGCCCATTGTCTCTACAATTATTCGCCCAATCTTTTTTGAAAAAATGCCAACCAAAATCTTGTGCTGTTCCTCCGTAATCCGGCGGTTAGCTAACTTCCGTTTCAGTTCCAGGCTTCCCTTCTCGATTTCGGATGCTCGTTGGTTTGCCAAAGCTGCGGACTTTTCGGCCAGGGCAATCCGGTTGTCCGAATCGCGTTTGTCCGCTAACGCTTTACCCTTAATTTGTTCGATCTGTTCATCCTTTTTCTGTTTAATTCGTTCGATCTGTATGTCCTTATCCTTCAAAGCAAATGCCAACTGGCGATCTTTTGCGTTCATCAATTCGGTGCTTTTTCTGTTGCTCAACAAAAGAGCTACGATGGTGACCGCTATCGTACCGGCGACAATGAGCAACCCCAGGACAACATTCTTATACAATTCGGCGCTTGTCCTGCTGCTCAACACTGAATAGGCGGTGATGGCGACCACTATCGTACTGGCGACAATGAGCAGCCCCAACATGACATTGTTATACAGGGTATATGTTGCCTGCAGGTTGGGGATGCTCGGGGCAACGTATTTACCCATCAATTCCGTCTGTGACAACACGTGTCCATTCATGGCGCGTCCCAGTTCGTTCCTACTTGCCCCCGCTTCTAGGTTGAGCTTGGCATCGAGAGCATGCAACTTGAAAAAGTAACGGTGTGGCTTGTCCGCAGGAGAACATGGGCCACCATAGCCGATGTGCTGGAAGTCGTTTCTGCCTTGACGTGTGCCGTCACCGGATTCTTCCACCTTCGGCACTCCCTCCGGCAACTCCGTAGCCTCGGCAGGGATGTTCCAGACAATCCAATGAGTCCACGTGCCCAGGGGTGCATCAGGATCATCCGCAATAAGTGCAAACGACTGCGTCCCCGCTGGAACGTCATTCCAGTTCAATGCGGGTGAGACATCAGCGCCGTCGCACGTGTACTTCTTGGGAATTTCGCTGCCGGCCGCAAATGCCGATGTTTTCAAAGCGAATGACATGGCATTCCCTCCCTGTAATGTGAGATGGGTACGGTCCGCGTCAGCGTATCGCAATAGTTCCACGGCATCCACTCCGCCGGGCGAGCCAGCAGTTCCTGGGCGTGGCGCTGTAGCTCGGTTAGGTAGTCGAACGAGTTGGCGCCGCAGAGCTGGCAGGTGTGGATCAACGTCATGAACAGGTCGCCCACCTGCGCTCCGTTCAACGTCCGGTAGAACAATGCATTCTTCCTGTGAAGAACCGCCCTCTTCAATGCCCTTTCGACGATGTTGTTGTCCAACGGAACTCCGGCTTGCCGGAGAAACAGCGTCAAAGGCCGCCAGTGCCGCAGCAGATACCTGATCGCCTTGCCCAGCCCGGAGTTCGGCTCCGTCTTGTGCCCGGTAAACTGCGCCTCCAGCCAGCCGTGCAGTTGCTCTATCACCGGACCGCTGCGCTCCTGATGAAACCGCAACCGCTCATCTGGCGTCAGGCCACGCTCATGCGCTTCGGCATCGTAGCCATACACCTGGCCCAGCATCTCCAGCACATAGCGGCATTCGTCGGGAAAGTTCGCCGCCACTTCCACAAACTGTCTTCTTCCATGGGCCAGACAGTTGGCCAGCAGAATCTCCACTCCCACAGGCAACTTCGGAACGTTGCGCGACAGCGCATCACACATCTGTATGAGCGGGCTCGACTGCCTTGTCCGCTGCTTCAACACGTCGGCGATGTTCTCGCCGGCATGCTGGTGTCCGGTGAAGTACAGCGCGATCTTACAACCCTGACCGGTCGACACGATCCCGCTAGTGAACACCCCCGTGCGTTCGTCCGACGGCTCGCGCGCCAGCTGTAACACGCGCATGCTGGTGTCATCGTTGTGTAGCACCTCGCCCTGCGCCGCTTGCCGGATCAACTCATCACGCGCCGGTCGGATCAACTCGGCCGCTTCCTCCACGATCTCCCACTGGGTCGCCGCCGGTAACGGAATCCCGAGCTGACCTTCGAGTTGTTCCAAGCGGTAAAACGGAGTCCCGCTGCCATACTTGAGTTGCGCGATCATCGCCGCCGCCGTCTCATCGTACTTTTCCGGCCCCACTCCTTCCGGTTCCTGGGCCGTATACACCTGCCCGCACGCGCCGCATCGCAACCGCTCCAACGAGTAGACCGTGGCCGCCAGTGGCGCCTGCCCCACCATCCGCACCAGCACCTTTGGCTCCTTCTGCCCGTATACGTTGCCTTTCCCGCACTCCGGGCAGCGGTCTCCGTGCGTCAACTTCTGGTGCGCAATGTCGACCTTCCGCGCGCCGCCAAACGCCTCCGCTCCGTTGCGTCCGTGTCCGGGTTGTGGCGAAGTCTTGGCCTCCAGCTGAGTTCCGGCGCCAGCTTCCGAGCCTCCCGATTCTTCCAGCACGGCGCTGGTCTTCTCCGTATTGCGCGACCGTACCAGCATCGCCGCCAGCGCATGCAAGGTGCCCTTGAGTTTGTCGTAATCGGCCTCACTCAGCGGCGCTTGCCGCGCTCCGTCCAGCACTCGGTCCAGTTCGTCCAGATTCACATCGACACGGCGTCTGGCGGGCTTCATGCTACTCCCCGAGTAGTTCGCGAAACCGCTTCGTCAACGGATAACCAACTCGAACCGCCGTGTACGGACCCGTACGCACGGTGGGGTGGCAGGGGTCGGCGGGTGACCGCCGCCCCTATGCCGATCAACTTTGCAATTATGGCTGAAATGGTAATTGTTTCAAGTACTTACAATGGCGCCAAAAAATCCTCTTGCTCGGTAAGCGTGGCGACGATTAGAGTGGCACATCTTAACGTGTATTAACAGGAAGCTATTTACCCAGGCGTTCTGGCTTCGATCATAACGCCCTGGTAACCATACTGTGATATCAAATAGTAAGTATTGCTCGATTCTTTCCCATCCCAGGCTCCGAGTTCCACGCACCATCCCGTCCTGTTCGGGAGTTTCGACAGCACGAATGCCAATAGGCCATCTTCTCCATTCTGAGAATAGTATCTTTTTCGATGCTTTAGTAAGGTTTCGACCGTCTGCTTCATCTTGCGGTGCGTTTTGGGGTTTTCAGGTGGGGCATTCTAAATATTTTCGCTCCGAACATATTAAAGGACACGGAGTAGTGTCGGAAAAACCGCTTTGGCGTGAAACGATTCTGGATTCATTTGTGCCCCGGAACAGGCGAATCGAGCCTATTCTGGGAGTGGTCGTGAGCCTCCAGGATGAACAATATGAAAGAAACTGAGAAGCGGCGGCGATTCAGGTGTACACTGCGGCCTCCCCCCCAGGTTTACCAAAATGGAAGTCCCGACTAAAAGAGCCTCGCTACTCTTTGTAGGAAGGCTCTCAAACTGAGGTCGCAATTGAGATTCGATCACGTATCAGAACTGGAAACCGGACCTAATAACCAGAGCTGTGACTGCCATGGCTTCCGTGACTTCCGTGACTGCCATGGCTTGCGTGACTCTCATGGTCACTTAAAACGGCTGTAAAAGCGCCATTATTAAGGTGCTTCCCGTGTTCAAGATAGAGTGGCGACTTGCTACTGACATCGGGGATTGACACTTTTACATTAGCTGCCGAGAGGCCGAAAAAGAAAGCAACAGCACCAAGAACTGTTACTAGCTTTCTAAACCAGTACTTCATCGCTACACCCCCGTACGCTTATGAGCTGGTTTCCCTCTTGTCCATTAACGCAAACAAACCCGGTGCATTATACGCCCGTTCACGAGTGCGATGTCAAGCATTATTATCAGTCCGCAATCCACGGTCAGATTCCGGCTCAGAAACTCGCCGGGACTGTGCGCCATGTTGTACATTTGTCATCGCGAAGAGCCACAATCAGCGTGGCAGGACCGCATTGTGGCGTCCCGTTGCTCGCGCTGGGTGCGATTAAATAAAAACTGATCTCCATACAATAATAGTGAGGGGAGAGCTTTACGGGGCAAACGCCTCACTATAAGTAGCGGAGGTGCGGTAAATGCACAAAATCTCACATCAGTAACGAATACGTGCCGCTCATACTCGTATGTCACTGAGAATACGCCCACTAGCGATGTCGTGACAACCGACCACTTTGTTTTGCTAGGTACTCCATTGCCAACGCCTGGGTATTGGCGTTATCGACTTAGCGCGAGCTAGCCGGTTTGAGAGTGGTGCACGGTGAGTAGGGCATTTCATCAGCCTGAAGGCGCGCCGAATGGACACGCTTATCGTTCTGAATTCGGAACAGACGCGTCTTCTATCTTGACAAAGACGGTAGACATATTATACTCAGCCCGGTTTTGTCACCGGCCAAGCAGTTTTCCCTGGATAACACACGCTCGTAACTTAAGAGTGTCGTATGACACCGAGGAACTGAACCTATGGCTGATCTTACGTGCCCCCAGTGCAATGCGACCCTGTCAAAGGAAGAGATCAATACAAAGTGCGAATCCTCTGTGCACTTGTTTAAGTTGGCGACTCGCAACACAAATGCGACGCCGGGCACTGTTGTCGTCGAGTGCCCCAATGGGCATCTGGTAGAAGTGGAATGCTCGGGGGCAAAGTAGGGCGATGCCTAGGGTATTGACTTCGGACGATAAACAAGAACTGAAGACCCTGAGGGAGTTTTTTGATCCCCAAAAATCTGCCGACCGGCTGGACAGCTACGGCAAGTGGATATTTACCGCGGTGGCTACCATCACGGCTCTCGGAACTGGACTGTCGAATACGGCATTCCAGAATCTCGACTCACATGGAAAAATCTTCTACGGGTTAGCCGTTGTCTCAGGCGGAATATCACTTGCCTCAGCCGCCTTGCTGCTCACTCCGCAACTCTCCAATGTGAACCGGTGGTCGATGGACTCGATGCGCACGGCCATCGATCATATAAACAAGAATAGGCGCATCTACCTCATTGTTGCATCGTGGACCTTGGCACTCGCACTCGTTTTGGCGGCGGTTGCGCCCATAGTGTCGGCGCACTACACGTCGCGAGCGATTGCTCCCTCGGACCCCGAAATTCAGTATTCAATTGCCGGCAACAAACTCAGCGTGGCGATCAGCTTGACCGGACTATTACCTGGCAGCAAGGTCACGGCTGAAGTCAAGCGGCTTGCACCAACGATGGAGACCTTGTTGGGGCGCGCCGTAATCACGGCAAGCGATAAGGGAGCCGCGAAAACAACTATCGACACTTCTCTCATCAGCGGCGGTAGGCTGCGTATCAACTACGCAGCGATCAATAGTGATAATTCCCCCAGAACTGAAATACAAGAGTTTGCGTGCGAGGTGGTGCCGAAATGACTCGCATACTGTGTGAGAAAACGTCGGACGAACGCTTTGGTTGGTGGAGATGATGTTAGGGATTTGCGCTGGACAGAGGCCTGTTGACTTAACCCATGGCAGCGGCATTGAGTTTGTTCTGCAGAGTTAAACCATGCTTATATTAAAAATAATCCAATCAGGCGGAGATGCTGCTGTTAAAGTCCGGAAGAGCAAACGTATTGAACTTTCGAATACGGAATCGAGGTTGCGACTATGTACCTGATAAGAATCGGGGTGGCCTCACTGTTGTATTTATCGTTCAACTTCTGCGTAGTTGCAAATGCAGATACAAAGACCACCACGACAACCAAGACCACGGGAGCGGCAGCTGGACCAAGCTCTTACCTCGCTGAGATCTGTTCCTTGACTAAAACATCGACCACAACATCATTATTGCAGTGCAGTGGCGAGATACTTTTCACGAAATCTGTCAAGGTTGCGCCGCCGCCATCTCAAGACTCCATATCCGACGATTCTGCACAAGACAAGACTTGTAATGGTTTGTTTCCCCCAACAGCTTCGGCGAGCGGTAAACAAGCGTCGAAGTCTGCGGCCCCGGATGCTTCGCTGGTAGCTAGTCTGCTAGGGAGCCCGAGCCCCTACACCATTGGGGTACAAGGCAAGGATCACTTCCTTATCTATAGTTCGAAGGCTGCTGGCAATAGAATCACGTTGCAAAAGCTGGTTGATCGAATTGCTCAGGTGGTTTCGCAAGTACCGCTCATGTCCACACCTCAGCCCTTTTCGATCGAACTCAGAATTCCACACTTTTCAACCTTGGGAGATTTGGCGACGAAGCTGCAAACGCTGAACTACTCCCAACTACAGATAGTCGACGTCGGCCCTGATCGCGTACGAATCACTGACAAATCTGCCGCGCCGGATTGTAAGACTTGGGCGCCGTTCCTCCAAGATGTTAAGTCACTGGTATGGCACGTCCACCCGGAATCTCCTGTGCAAAAGCTTTATTATCTCAGCGCCTCGGATGTGAACACGGCCTTCGGCGGCGGTAGTGCCTCTCCATCACCCTCCGCTCCACCTGGGGCTGCCTCCGGAGGTCAATCGGGAACGGGAGCGCCGTCCTCCGGCTCCGGGACATCCAATGCGCAGGGCCCGACCAGCGCCAGCCCAGGTGGATCGGCTTCTCCGACCAGCCCAGGATCGGCAACGAGTTCGGGCTCTACGCCCACTTCGGGCGCGAGCGGGTCGGCGTCCACGGTGACCGTGACTCAGGTCGGTGGGACGACTACTGTCACGACCACGCCCGCTGCCTCAGCGTCGACTCCTGCTGGAGGCCAGGCCAGTGCCGCTACACCGGCCGCAGGCTCACCCTCAGCGACGCCTTCGGCCGCACCCGGTGCAACCCCGTCCAACTCCGGAAGCGCGCCTGCGGGATCCAATTCTCCTTCTCCGAAGCCGGGAGCATCCGTCGCAACGTTGGGCTCGGACTTGCTGGTGTTTTCTGATCCGATTTCCGGAGACGACGCCACGATTACCGAGAAGAAGCGCATCCTTGCCGCACTCGACCTTCCGCGTCCCGCAATGCTCATCAATGCCTGGGTAATGCAGAACTCGACAGCGGATGCCAAGACATTTGGTGAAGTCGCTCGGATCGTTCGTCGCGCTGTTCATGAACACAATGACGGCTTGGATCGGTTCATTCTTGATGAATGGTCTTACCTGAAGACTCAGATGGAGAATCCCACCATCTACTTCGATCTTCCCTTCTACAACTACGTCGCAAGAAGAGTAATCTTCGACGCGGGACTTATGGCCGGACCGCCATCCAAGGAAGTAAACTTAAGCGAACAAGCCCAAAGGTTATTGTCCTCGCAGTCTAGCAGTTCGAGGGGAGCAGACCTATTGAACGGCAATGGGAAGCTCTATGCCGGAGCTTGTGACGCCGAGAAGTATTGCCTGGGTTACACAACTCTATTTCAACCACTTCAACCCAAGTTAATCAATCTTCTTCTCGCGATGATCGCGGCCGCCGATCCCTTCCTGCACTTGAACTGCGCCATTGACTTCATGGAAGGCTACCCTGAAAACAAGGGGTGCACTTACCCTCATTCCGTGTTTCCGAATTCGCGCGTGCAGACTTCTGAGCTGAAGCAGACCGCCGAGAAACTGCAACTTGACCGGAAATTGAAAGTGAACTTCTCCACTCCGTTCATAGCGACCGAGGCTGCAAAGAAGTTCGGCTGTGAACAAGGTGATCAGATTGGAATCCTGGATGCCATGGAGAGAGATACGGGGCACCAGCCCCGGCTATTCTTGGAATGTTTCCGGCAAATTGCGGCTCCGTTGCTTCGGCGCGAAAACAATCGCCCAAATACTGTGAGTGGTCAGCCGTCGATTCTAGGTCTTACCCGCGCTGCAGTCGCCAACTTTCTCTTCAACTATAAGATGAGTGTGCAGTATCCTCACGAATTCGTGCCGTACGACCTGACCCTGAGTGCTGACGCGCTTAATACCGCTCTAGAGCCTTTTATCGAGGCGTTCAATCGCGACGTAGCAGCATATCAAGGACTGCTGCGCGCTCGAATCGGTGTAGAAATCGATGACTTGAATAAAGGCCACAGCATCAAGCGAGCTTTCAACCTCGACAAGCCAACATTCCTGAACGATGGCATCGTTACAGTTAATACCATCTCAGGTAGCGAGGCAACGGTGAACACCACGACGCAGAGCTATATTGATGCCAGCACTGCTCCCAATCTGTCAGCACTGCTCAGTGCAATCTCCGGCGCGGGCTCCAGCAGCGGAAACGGGGGCACTACGAATCTCATAAAGCCTCTACCGGGCGTGCTCGGCAACTTGAGTTTCAATGAAGTGCAGGTTCTTGCCGGTGCAATATCAGCTTATCAGTCCAGCAAAGCTCAGATTGGCCGACAGCTTAATGTGGATTTTCTGCCTCGCAGTCTGGTTGGTGCCTCGACCGCCGAGCTGCAGGTTTCATTGAAAGCCGACGACTCAACCTCTCCTCCAATCTACTCCAGTGGTCCACTCAAGGGTTCCGATCCTGAAGTGTCCCGGTTCGCGACGAACGAAATCACGACGCGGGTCCGGGTCGATTCTCTCAAACTGTTTGAGGTGTCATCGTTTACCGCCGTTTTGCGGAATAGCCGCCGGCGCCTGCCATTGCTGCCACCGTTCGTGGAATTGCCCTATATTGGAACAGTTGCTGGAGTGCCCCTCCCTGCCGCAAGGGAATACCACAGCAGCACGGCCGTCCTGAGTGCGATTGTGGTTCCGACCGCAACCGATTTAGCCTACGGCAGTCGATTTATAGGGGATCGCATAATAGATGAGGGGAGTGAACCCTGCGACTGGCCTCCAGCGCAAACCGTCGCGGCACAATCTGCGTTGCAGAACTTTTTGCAACTGAAGCCGTGCAAGCTGCGTTCCGCAGTGTCGCTTTCTGACTTCGGCGGACAACCCGTTCGCGAGTTTCATCGCATGATGGTCCATTGCCTCTCTACCGAGATGCGCAGTGCGAATCCCGATAATTTTGGATATCCACCCGGTGAACAGCGGACTTGTGAAACGCTCACCTACGGAAAGGTATTTCACGAAAGCGACTAACTACTAAGCTCCATGGGGGCCTTCGCGCAGGTTGGTGAAGTTCATGGCAATGAGCCGCGCCGTGTCGGTTCAGGAGGAATGGTATGGTCGAGTCTCTCGCACCTAGTTCCAGGGTCCAGCCACCCAGCGTCTGCCGTCGTTTCTTGACTTATTTGTACTTTTTGCGATTCAGCATCCTTCTCTGGGCGTCGCTTCTGTTAGGTCTACCTGTGCTCGGGTGGATAGCTCCCGAACTTACGCTCGGGATCTTCGCGCTCGAGCGCCCGTGGAACTTCTTCTTCGCTTCATTCTTCATTACTCTTGCAGGCTGCGTGGCTCTCCTTACGGCGCGACTTGTCTGCGCTTACGGAAAAGAACGTTTCGATATCCCGCCACCCGACGCATTTGTCGTTGGCGAAGATATGCGCTGGCGCACCTTTCTGCTTGCGCAACTGCCGGGGCTCGTCCTGCTGGGCTATATTGGATATATCAGCATCAAAGAAGCACACGAACTCGACATATTGACCGACACAGTTGTCACATTCGTCGGCATCGCCGCAGCGCTGGCAATATGGTCAGCCATATCAATTGTTTACTATTGGGCGCATCAGTCTCCACTAGAGCACCCCACCCAATCGAGCGGTACCAAAGTGTCCCTTGGAGCACGGGCCTTCTTTCTCCCCCACCTCCTCAGTCGTCGCTTCGCTCGACGCATTTATTTCTCGCCGCCACCGCCCTTTGCGAAACTGCTCAATAATCACTTCCTCACTATCGCAGCGCTTTATGGGCCCGGTTATAGGGACCCTTCGCGGCCTGCACAGCCCGTGACGGGCCGTTTCGCTTCATGGCTGATTCCAAAGTTGCCCTGCCACTCGCCAAAGCTGCCCGGACACCCAGTCCAGAATTATCCTTTGCACTCAGGATATGCGCTCAACCTGACTCTTGCTATCCTACTTGTCGGCGTGTACTGTGCCGTCTTTCCGCTCACCGCCCCGGTTCCGATTCCCTTCGGCACCAAACTCGTCTCTGTCCTTTTTGGGTTGACAGCGCTCAGTTGGTTCGGCGCGTTCTGCTGGCATTACGCAAATGCGGATGAGCGGGAACGTTCCCAGTACACGTGGATAGTGTGGTTTGCTGGCTCACTGCCAGGCGTTTTTTTATTCTACGCTCCTCTCGGCTACTTCATTTTGCATCGGGGGAATTGGGAAGGCATCATTCCGGCTTTTCCCTCCATTGCTCCCATCGTTATGCTTTTGATCATTGTTTTCTGGATATGCTCGGCGCTTGCTTTCCTACTCGATCGGTTCCGGATTCCGGTTCTTTCCACAGCGGTTGTTCTTATTCTCTTAGCGAACCTCATCGTCTACGGTGGCGGTTGGATTCATAACAATCTGAGGGCAGCGGAGCACCCGGGATTGCAACTTCCAATTCGTGCTTTGCTTTTCCTTATACCCAATACCAAAGAAAACCTGTTCGACTTTGCCTGCACCGCCGGTTGCACGGAGAAACAGGGTGAACCGCCGCTGCCCGCGGAAATTCTTGACAGCCTCAGCAGTGTTGCGAATCCCCGGCCCCTGATAGTCATCACTGCAACCGGTGGCGGTATTCATGCTGGGGTCTGGACCGCCGAAGTTCTCGCTGAACTCGAGCGTGCCTTTTTTAAGCAGAAGCAGGATTTTCACGGATCAATTCTCCTTTTAAGCACCGTTTCCGGTGGCAGCGTAGGGGCTGTACCATTCTTGCGGTCCTATTTCGAGAAGGACGGCTTTGACGAAGTGCAGGGGTCGACCTGGCTCGACACAAAGCCCGATCCTGGGGCGAGTTCCCAGCAGATACACGAGTGGGAAGCAACTGTTCCCCGTGCAGTCTCCAGTGTCGCAGCCTCCAGCCTGGAGGCTGTTAGTTGGGGAATAGTCTACCCTGAAGTGTTTCGCCTTCTTTTTCCCGCTCGCTCCCTGTTCGGTGCAAATATGGAGGAGTATGACCGTGGCTGGGCCATGCAGCAGCGTATGGCCGCTAATATGGGAGTCGATGATTGTCCTGCCGTACCAGAGGGCCTTCGTAACTATCCTCCACTTGCAGAACGACCTATTCCGGGCTCAATTCACGCCCCCCGCCAGTGCCTCACCTTGCGTGACCTTGCAGAGGCGGCTCGAACTCGGGGAGGGATACATGTACCTGCCGTTAGTTTCAATACCACTACGGCAGAAAACGGCAGCCGCTTTCTGCTCGCGAACTACCGGACGATCAATACGCCACGCAACATCGGTATTGAAGTTGCCCCAGAGATCCTACCAGCCGAGTCCTTTTTACACGTCTATGGCTCTAACCCCTTCGAAGTGCCTGGGTGGTCTGGATCCTCTGTTCTTAGGAATCACATTTACTATCCTGATCTCGAACTCCTCTCAGCGGCTCGTCTTTCCGCGACATTTCCGTACGTCTCGCCTATGGCGCGCGTTCCGCGTGTCCGTATCCCAGGAACCCAAGACGAAGTCTTTGCGAAGCCACTTCACTTCGCCGACGGTGGATATTTTGACAACGACGGTATCGGGACGGCCATTGAGTTTCTGTACGAAGCTTTTAAGGAACGCAAAGAGAATGACCGCAACGAACGCCCCAAAAAACGTCAGCCGCTGCCAATTTTGTTTATCGAAATTCGCGACTCCGAATTCGCGGAAAATAGCCCCGACAGTTGCTCTTCGCAAATCGTCTCGGGAAAGTGCGCGGACACACCCAACTTCAGTCCGAAGGACAAAAACACTACTCCGTCCCTTTTTCAGCCCATCGCACCTCTCGTCGCCTTCTGGAAAGCAGGCCACGTCAGTGTAACCAGACGCAATCGTCGCGAACTCGAACTCCTGGCCCGCGACTACACTGCCCAGTTCGCTCTTACGCGAATCATTTTCGCGTATAAACGGGCGGACGGCGAAGTTCAGCCGCTCTCTTGGCATCTCACCGGCAAACAGAAAGCAGGCCTGCACAATCAGATCGTCGCTGCTGCGTCCTGCGCACAAAGGGCAGCTGAGTTGTTCGGTAAGTTCCGCACGCCTGAAGGCCGGTCGGCCCATGGTAGCAAGCAGGATCAGGGTTGTGCGATAGAGTCAGTCAATCAACGTGAGGAATAGCACTATGCCACGCTGTTCTGCACAGTCTGATAAGCCTGCCAGCAGCCGGCGCCGCCATCGCGTTCCGCTGTTCCCGGTCGCCTTCAGTCGTTTCCGCATTCCATGTGCGCCCCTGCTGACACGTTCAATCAGTTGTGTCCAGCTGGCAGCGGCAGCGGTACGCAAGCCAATCAGCAGTCTTTAGGGAAGGAGGCTCTTCAGCAAGGTTCGATTTGCACATGTTCTATGCTCCCGCCACTCGGATTCGAGAAAAACTCGTCAACAATTCGTCAACAAAACTGACTTGTCTAGGACCCTATTCAGACGGCGCTTACCGGAAAAGCAACGCAGGGAAAGGGGTTTAGGGGTTTGACCTCGCGATTGACACGGTAGAGGTCAGGAGTTCGAGTCCCCTCGTGCCTACCATTTGTTTTGTTAGAGTTATGCTGGGTTCTCCAAGCTGTTTTCCCCGTCAGCCCACAAAATAGCCCTTATCGAGCTGTTCGATCTGCCGCTGGACCTTCTCCGACTTGCGTATGCGTCCGCTGAACCCATCTTCCCCGATTTTACTTCAGGACTGATACTTCCCCACAGATAAACGCCACATGTGAGGGCGCCCGCACGTGCGCAACTCGCATGGGAGCTGGAGGTGTGGGA
>Ga0187868_1001360_pt1 | contig 17453 bp, 14 predicted proteins | sample June2016WEW_13_4_FD_133014 | JGI IMG/M metagenome (GOLD analysis project Ga0187868, IMG submission 133014) | Peatland microbial communities from SPRUCE experiment site at the Marcell Experimental Forest, Minnesota, USA - June2016WEW_13_40 | ecosystem: Environmental > Terrestrial > Soil >... | reverse complement strand
GATATCACCGAACGCAAGCGGGCTGATGATGCTTTAAAGAAAAACCGGGAAGAACTGATCAAGAAGAATCAGGAACTCGAGGAAAGCAGAAAGAATGTCCAGCTTACCTTGGAAAGACTAGGGACGGCGTATGAAGAACTAAAAACCACCCAAGCGAAGATTCTTCAACAGGAAAAGATGGCTTCCATCGGACAACTTGCCGCAGGAGTTGCCCATGAAATCAATAATCCCATGGCTTTTATAGCGAGCAACTTGGGAACACTCGATAAATACATCCGCAGGTTGAAAGATTTTATCCGGACGCAGTCGGAAGCAATCAAATCTCTTAAAGCCACTGATGCCATCGAGAAACTGGAAAAAAAGCGTAAAGAATTGAAACTGGATTATACTATTGACGATATAGACCTTTTAGTTAAGGAATCTCTGGACGGTTCGGAAAGAGTGCAAAAGATTGTCCAGGAACTTAATCGTTTCTCTAGAGTGGATGACGCGGAATACAAAGATACTAACATCAATGAATGTATGGAAAGCAGTATTAATATTGTTTGGAATGAATTACAACATAAAGCCACTCTCCATAAAGATTACGGCAATTTACCCCCGACCAAATGTTATCCCCAAAAGCTCAATCAGGTTTTTATAAATCTTTTGATTAATGCCATTCAGGCTATTGAAAAGAAAGGAAAAATAAAAATCAAAACATGGGAAAAAGACGGCTCGATTTGGGTTACGGTATCCGATACGGGTTGTGGAATCCCGCGGGAGAATCAAAGCAAGATATTTGAGCCTTTTTTCACGACCAAGGAAGTGGGTAAGGGAACAGGTCTGGGGCTAAGTATTTCCTATGAAATTATGCAGAGGCATAAAGGGGAAATTTCATTTGAAAGTAAAGAAGGAAAAGGGACGGCATTTACTATAAGAATGCCGATTGTATAGTGAAGACTATTAAGAGAATTAAAATAAATATAATTCTTTCAATTCTTAATCTTCACTTTTTTGAGCCCGCAGATTCTATTTAGTTGTAGGTGAAGACAGCGATTCTGGCGGTTTGGCGCTCTTGAAACGCTACAGCGAGGATTCACCAAATAAGGATTGAGATGTCCTCTTCTAGGAATTCGAGGAATCAAAGGCCATACGGCATCACCCTGATCGCTATAAATAATACTCTAGACCTTGTAAAATGTTATGGGGGTAATTAATGAAACTTTTAAAAATATTGAGAAGGTTATTTAGGCCTAGGATGCATCACCGATTTTATACTGATAAAAGTGTATTCGTTGTAGTCGAACCTTATACCGCCGAAGAAAGAAAAGTGTATATGCTGGATATTAGTGAGGGCGGTGGCGCTTTTATCTATAACGGTTCCAAGGAAGAGCTGGAAGAATCGGGTCTTCTCAGCCTTCAGTCCAAAGATATTCCCTATCTTGAACGTATAGATTTCGTTACCAAATCGGACAATATTCTTTCCGATTCCAATGATAAAGAAGAACAGCTCCGCAGAAGAAGTGTTGAGTTTAAATGGCTGGGTGTTTTCGACAGGAAAAAGCTCAAGGAGTTTATCAAAAAGAATGTCATTGGCCGTGCCTCATAATTTTTTCCAATTTGTTTTCGGTCCCGCTTGTTGATTTCAATTGGTAATCTTCAGTTTTCCCGGCTTCATGAATCTATTTGTTTGTAGGTGAAACAGATAATCAACTTCTTCCTCTAATCAGTAAAATGTCAACCTCGGCGAAAATGCAAGATTTCAATTCGTTATCATTGATGCTGTTTCCCAGCAATTATGATATATATTTCGGGTCATCTGGAGGGCTAGCGCTAATACGGATACAGTTGAAATATTGTGGTACTCCGGGAAACCAGACGGCTAATGCTATGTTGCGATAAAAAGTTTAGACAAATAAGGGGGGCAGGAACGATGAAAGAAAAAGTTATTAAGCGGTTCATGGCGGCGCTGCTTATATGGGGTATGCTTGCATCAACTTCACTGGCCTATGTCGCTTCTGATTTGCCGGAGGCATTTCCGTCACTCGGGCATTCAAAAGGGGTTTACTCTGTTGCTTTTTCTCCGGACGGAAGGTTGGCCTTAATGGGGAGTGATGATAACACCCTGCGCCTCTGGGATGTATCCACGGGGAAAGAGATACGAACATTTGCCGGGCATACAAGCTGGGTTACCTCCGTCACCTTTTCTCCGGACGGGAGGTTGGCCTTATCGGGGAGTGGTGATAACACCTTACGTCTCTGGGATGTGGCAACAGGGAACGAGTTACGGTTATTTGCCGGGCATGCAAACGTAGTAACCTCCGTCGCATTTTCTCCGGACGGGAAATTCGCTTTATCGGGGAGTGGTGATAAAACTCTGTGCCTCTGGGACGTATCTACGGGGAAAGAGATACGGGCATTTGTCGGGCATACAAGTTGGGTTAAAGCCGTTGCCTTTTCTCCGGACGGAAGGTTCGCTTTATCGGGGAGTCTGGATGAAACCATGCGTCTTTGGGATGTCAAAACGGGGGGAAAAATACGGACATTTGCCGGGCATACAGGCCCTGTTAGCTCAGTCGCCTTTTCTCCAGACGGGAGGTTGGCCTTATCGGGGAGTGGTGACAAAACCCTGCGCCTCTGGGATGTTAAAACGGGGAAGAAGATACAGACATTCGTCGCACATACAGAAGTGGTTTTCTCCGTCGCCTTTTCTCCGGACGGGAGGTTGGCCTTATCGGGGAGTGGTGACAAAACCCTGCGCCTCTGGGATGTGGCTACGGGGAAAGAGATACGAACATTTACCGGGCATAAAAAAGTGGTTTTCTCCGTTGCCTTTTCTCCAGGTGGAAGGGTCGCCTTGTCGGGAAGTCTCGATGAAACCATGCGTCTTTGGAATGTAGCCACGGGGAAAGAGGTACAAACTACTAATTAATAAAGTCAGTAGTCTTCTGCGTTGCCACAGGGAAATATTCTCTAGTCTTTGCCATTGCCGCCGTCTTGCTTTTTGGGTGTACCATCATTGCCCTGTTGACTCGTCCTCCTCGCTCAAAACTTGCAACTCCATACTAGTTTTGCGGGTACTTGGATTCCTTTGAAATACTATCGCCATCGAAAAGCCAGGTCTGTGTAATCGACTGCACAAAAAAATTCTTGGCCATCTTTCGAGAGAACGGCTAAAAGGTCAAGTCTCTTCTTGGTTCATTAGCGATATTGAATACCACAATTCAAATGGTAATCATCATTTCTGACAACTGACAACCATTGAGCAGTGGTAGGTGTTTTCAGTAAGCATTTCTTCCTGTAATGTTGTTTTTCTTATTTTCCCGATTCATACAACATTTCAATCGGAAATAAACACAAGTACCGCCCGATGACAAACATCGGCACCGCATATTTCGTATTTATAATGTTTATTGACTTTGATTATAGTTAGCCTACAATATACATCAAAGTTTGAGAAGGGCAAACCACCTGAAAAAGTGGGACGCAAAGTTACTGGCCTAAGTCATCGTAAAGGGATAAGGGGCAGAACTGCCGGACAGCTTCAAAATCATCCAGCAATTCTACTATAAAATAAAATTACAATTTAAGAAGATAGATACATACCAATCCGCAAAATGGCTGATTCAAGGAGAATCCTATGGCTGACGACGATTCAAAAAAAGGCGGCAAGATTCTGACTAGTGACGATTTAAAATTAGTCTGTGGCAACAATGAGTTAAAAATGGTCCGTGGTGTAACCCGACGAAATTTTATCAAATACTCTGTTGGAACAGTTGCATACCTTTCCCTAGGTACACTGATCACAGGGTGCAGCAGTGGCAGTGGCAGTGGTACCAACAACAACTTCCCAGTGGTTGTTTTCGCGGATGTTCATTTCAATCCTTTTTATGATCCATCTCTTTTCACGGCGCTGGTCGCCGCGGATGCCGACCAGTGGGCGACTGTTTTCCAGACATCACTCATAACAACGCCTTCGGTATGGGGTGCCGACACCAACTACCCCTTGCTTGTGCTTGCACTCTCCAGCATAAAGCAGAACCTGGGAGCGAGTCCGCTCATTATTTATACCGGCGACATTCTCGGGCATAACTTTCCGCAAACGTTTTTCAAACTGTATTATGGGAACCTCGGTGTTCCGGTTCCAGATTATGCAACCATTTTAGCCAACGTTGCAGCTGTTGCAGCCATGAAGGACTTTACCGACAAGACGGTTGCCTTTTTTATGGGACAGGTGAGGTCGTCTGTCGGAGACATTCCCGTTATGTTCGCCGTCGGAAATAGCGATTCATACACGGGCCTTGGCCCGGATAGCAGTTTTCTTTCCAATACGGCTGAACTATACTACACACAGTTTTTGAACGGCATTGCAGATCATCAGACATTTCTTAATACTTTCACGAGCGGAGGATATTATGCCGCGGAGATGCCGGGAACGAACTTGATGGTGATAGGACTCAATACATTTGAGTTTTCCCCGTATTTCGGCAACGCCAATTCGAGTGCAGTGGCCGCCGAGCTCGCCTGGCTTGATACAACACTGGCTTCGGCCCAGGTCACGGGCAAAAAGGTGTGGCTCTTGATGCATGTACCTCCCGGGGCGGATAAATATTCAACCGCCCAATCTGTCGATGCCAACGGTCACATTACAGCTGCCACAATGATGTGGAATCAGAACTATCAAACAAGTTTTCTGCAAATACTTTCCAAGTATCCGGGCCTTGTAACCCAGATACATACCGCGCATACGCATATGGACGAATATCGCATCGTGTCACCTGGTAATCTGGCTGTTACAACGCCCAGCATAGCTCCATATTTTGGCAATAACCCTGCTTTTAAGGTCTTCACGATTTCCGGCAATACCTTTAAGGCCACCGACTACACTTCCCTGAATTATGACCTCGCTACTAACCTCGAGCAATTCAATATCTATTATACCTTTTCGACAGCGTATCTCATGCAGGGTTTTCTGAATGATTCTTTGTTGCAACTTTATCCGGAACTAGTCACAGAAAATGCAAAACAGACACTTTATAGAGGACATTATTTTTCCGGACATAATTATACGGTACCCGTCGGCAACGAGTTTTATCCCATTACAGATAAGACCTGGCCGGTCTACTGGTGTGGCATAGGCCATATGGACGAACAAGGTTTAATCGATTGTGTGAACTCCTATTGATGTTCACACACAAGGAAATTGACCAATGTTATGGTGAATAAGATGAAGACACTTTACCCATGACCATAAGCAGGTAATAAATAACAAGTCATATGCAAGTTAACATCTTGCAGATGGTAATTAACGGTAAGGTAAAAACTTTATTTGCTATGCGCTCTACTTGCGGTAGGTAATGCTCCACATTTCTATCTTTCAACCAGTAATCATTAATTCCAGCAGTTGCTCTCAACTGAACAGTAGTAGGTGAACTCGTTAAAAGTGACGAAAATCAATTTGACATGTTCGTAAGGTCAAATATTGGTCAGGATATCTAATTCTAAATCATAACGTTATTTTTGATAGCAACGTCGTTGGCTTCCTCAACGTATGTACGCGCTTTGTCGCTTTCTTCTCGCCGTCTCGATATCAGCTATGATTTAGAAATGGAATAAAGCATTCATCACAGCCATTGATTAGGCTTAACTATCCTACCGGGAATTTCGAATGTATTCATCCCTCCGGTTTGGAGCCAGCGTTTGGTGCTATCGTAAGCCAGCGACAAGTATTCAGCAGTTCTGGATAAATCATAAAATGAGTGGCCTATGGGATAAACAGGCGGGATAATATGAATTAAGATATCTTTCTGGTAAATTTCAATATCCCGAAGAAATTGATGGTCGATCAGTATATTTAAAGAATGAGCAAAAATATCGATCAACCCTGAAGGCGCTTTATCTAGTGTTTTATGATACCCGGCAGGCAAAATAAATACTTCTTCTGCACCGTATTCCGCAGCCACGGACAGCGGCGTGTCGCCGGAAAGACTTCCGTCAATCAAAAAGCGCCCCATCATCTCTACATGTGGATAAATGCCGGGCAAAGCGGTACTCGCCAGTACCGCTTTGATTACATTCCCCGAGCTAAGCACGACCTGTTCACCGGTCATCAAGTCTGTTGCGATGAGCAGACAGGGAATTCTGGCATCAGCGAGTGTGTTGTAACGGATATTTTTTTCAAGTAGTCTACGCAAGCCCTTGGGCGACACAAGAAAGTTTTTCCTTTTTAATATATTGACGATGGTGCTGAAAATATTAACAGGAAATATATTCTTCCTGAGCACGGATATCCATATTTTTTCCAGTTCATCAACACCTTCAAGCGTAGGATTACCACACATGAAAGCTGAATTAATCGCTCCGACAGAAGTGCCGACAAAAAAATCCGGGATTATCCCCTGCTCGAAAAGGGCTTTGATCATCCCGACCTGGATAGATCCCAGGCCGCTTCCTCCGGAAAGCAAAAAAACTGCTTTCTTTTTTCTATCACTTTTATTTTTTGCTATTTCGGGCATCATCATAACGGTTTTAATTTTATCTTACTAATTTTGCGGCGATACTGGCCACATGCCTTCCCTGATAACGTGCTGCTGCCAGTTCGTTGGCGCTAGGCATTCTTTCTCCCTGTCCGCCAGTGATCGTGGATGCGCCATAGGGCGATGAGCCGGTTATTTCATCAATCCTCATCTGCCCCTGAAATGTATAAGGCAAACCGACGATAATCATACCGTGATGCAACAGTGTATTGTGGGTGCTCAATATTGTTGTTTCCTGCCCGCCATGCTGTGTTGCCGAACTTGTAAAAACACTGCCCACTTTGCCCACCAGAGTTCCTTTTATCCAAAGAGACCCGGTTGAATCCAGAAATGCCCGCATCTGGGCGCACATATTCCCGAAACGGGTCGGCGTCCCGATAATAATCGCATCCGCTTTTTCCAGATCATCAAGAGTGGCAAAGGGTATATGAGAAAATGCCTTTTGCGCCTGGGCAATGCCGGTTTTCTCCAGAATGCTCTGATCGAGAAGTTCCTTTACCCGTTTTAATTCAACCTGTGCCCCATCAAACTCCTTAACACCTTCGGCAAAAGCTTGCGCCATTTTGTAGATATGACCGTATGCTGAATAAAAAATCACTACTACCTTCATATTCTGCCTCGCATATTTAATTAAATTGTTCAGAAAATAAATCAACCGTTCTTACTTTACATAATTTATGCACTGATCTTTCCGGTTGTTGATATCATTCACAAACCTGCCAATTTATAGTGTAAAATACACACATATGAATCAATATACAAGGACGAAAATGACTTGATTTTACGCTCAATATTTTCGTGGCGGTTTATGAAATCATATATAGTCTCAGAATAAGAAAAGAGTCAAAGTTTGGACCAAGTTAATGACTTTCCGCGGAATTGCTCGACTAACAAATTTCAATACACTTTGTTTCTGAAATTTAATTCTCGAAATAATACAACTTCTAAAGAACAATACAACAGTTAATTACGTCAGGAATCAGGGGGAGGAGTTTTGGGAATTGCCACCCGACATGCGCCGCTATAATACTCATATTACTCTCTTTCTATTGGTAATCGTCAGTTATTATGAATACTCAGTACAGAATAGTTGTAGGTGTAGTCAGTAAACACTTCTTCCTGTAATGTTGTTTTTTTATTTTCCTAATTCACACAACATTTCAATTGGAAATAATCAGAAAACTGCTGAATTCTAACTTAACATGTGGTACAAGTATCGGAGGCAAATCAATTTTGAAAACAGGAAGGACAACATCTGAGATGAAAAAAATGTATGGGATTATAGTTGGAATTGTAATAGCTGTTTTTATGAATATAGCAATATTTTCTGCTCCATCCATGGCCGAAACAATCAAATGGCGGATGGTTACTACTTGGCCATCCTACTCTGCTATCAATCAAGAACCCGTACGTCTTGCTAAAAGTATATATGAACTAAGCGGCGGCCGCCTGCAAATTACGGTATATGCGGCGGGAGAACTTGTCCCGGCGCAAGAGGTTTTTGATACAGTTTCGAGAGGCGCCGCGGAAATGGGTTCAGATTATGCTGGCTATTGGGCGGGTAAAAATTCCGCTTTTGACCTGTTAGGATCATATCCCATGACTCTTTCCCAATATGATGTAATAAACTGGTATATCCATGGTGGTGGACGTGAAATGTATAATTACATGTATGGCAAATACAATATGATTTATTTTATTGATGGTATTTCTCCCGCCGCATCATGCATTCGTTCCCGTATGCCTATCAGGAGCTTGGCTGATCTTAAAGGCAAAAGAATCAGACTGACCGGTAAAGCGGCGAGCTACGTCTTGCAGAAAGCGGGTGCTATACCGGTTTCAATAGCACCAGCTGAAATTGCTCAACAATTGGCAGCGGGCACCATTGATGGCGCCGCGTATAATACCCCTTCTATTGACTGGAGCATCGGTCTGGGAGAAGTTACCAAATATAACATTGGCCCCGCTTGGAATCAGCCGTCAAGTACTGGCGGGATTATGATTAATAAAGATGCCTGGAGTGCTCTGCCTCCTGATTTGAAGAAAATTATTGAAGTTGCCATAAGCGAAAATAATCTTGTTATGACCTCCCTGGCTGAATGGGATTCTGTTGAACATATTAATAAATTTAAAGCAAAAGGCACCCAGGTTTTCACATTTTCGGCAAATGATTTAAGGCAGATAGAACAATGGGTATGGGAATACATTATTGAGGAAGCAAAGAAAAATCCTGATTACAATAAAGTTGTTACCTCCATGTTCCAATACTTAAAAGATTTTAGCGTGGCCCGTAATTACGAGGGGCCATTCGGTCAAGGAAGAAATCCAATGACGCTGCCTAATTTACCTGATTTGAAATAAGTTTTTTTACTTCAAATCTATTTTTTGAAAGACGTATTTTAGGATATATTGAGGCTTGGTTTGTAAGGAGTAATTAAATAATTACTAACAATCAGGATCGTCATATCAATTTTTATTCCTCAATTCAAGTACGCCCTTTATGTGTAGGAAGGGTTGTAAATATTATGACGGAGTCAAAGATGTAAATGATGGTGAATTTAAAGAATATTGCGACATGACTGGTAAACGAATCGGTATTGGAACTTCTTGTGGGATGATACAATCCAAGGGAGTTAAGTTACCAGAAGGAGTTTTAGCATTTTGATTGTGTGATGACGATATTTTTAATCTTAACCATTTATGAATTGATCTAAATCTTTTAGTATTTTTCAGCGATATTTTTAAGTTGACCTTCTAGATATGGTCCCGTTTCATTTTCAGTAAATAAATCGTTAAGCAGTTGTGCTACACCAAACTTCGTTCTCGCCTCTTCATAATATGGCGTTTGCACTCTCCTAAAAAAATCAACAAATTCGTCCATATCTTTTACAGACCACTTGGAACTTTGACCAATATTCTTTTTTATTTTACCTATGCTAAGAAATGTTAACAAATACTGCACTCCATCCTCTCCAAGAAATATCTCAAGGCTCATTGAAGGATGTTTAGTTATATCCTCGCATGTTTTTTTGTGTACTATTTTAAAATCATAATCTGAGAATTTTTCATCTCGTTTCCAGAGAACATAACCATCACCGGGTTTTTGAATGATGTCACCGCAAACATCACAATACCACTGTTTCAATGGTTTGAGCATAATTTCTCATATCCTTTCATTTATTCATCTGACCTGCCCCAAATACTTGTACCACATGTTAAGTTAGAATTCAGCCATTTTTCATTTCTCAATTCAGGTACGCCTCTGGTGCTGGAGGACGGTAATTTAAAGAGCTGTGCGGCCTGAATGTGTTGTATTCCAGGCGCCATTTTTCGATCAGTATTTTCGCTTCTTTTAAAGTATAGAAGATCTCTCCGTATTGACTCAATTTCTTTGTAGGGAAAATATTCTTCTTATGCCTAAATCATCATTGCAAAACATTGTCTCGGTAATCACAGAGATTCCATGGCAATGAGATCTTTTACATCAATGTGCCTTGATTCGTCTATAGAAAGACCTTCGTGAATCTGTTCCAGAACAAACTGTTTTTCTTCAGGGAACTTATAGCCTTCATAATCCTGATGGAAAAGCAGGCCGCCATGTCTGTTTGTCCAGCAATTCATCTGGTGGTCAAAGCAGACACGCGAGGTTACATTCAGCCCTTCGATCATCACCCGTAACTCTTCGAGACACTCATGCGGTGAAGAGAGGTTCAGCCTTCCCTGCTCATACTCCTCAAAAATTGGCGTTCCGCATCTGGGAACAAAGGGCCGGGACCTAATGTAGTTTGGATTGATGGCTGTGAGGACACGGGAAGTATTTTCGGCATGCTGCCGCCAGCGTTCCCTGCCGCCCAGACCGGGCATCCAGTATTCGGAAAGTTGAAAGCCCGCAACCAAGGCCTTTTTACCACCATCAATCTGTTCGGCACTAGTCACACCTTTGCGGACAACACCCAACAATTCGTCATCTCCTGTTTCCAGGCCAACATGAAGACGATCAAGTCCTGCTTCCCGGACAGCCTTTAACTCTTCCAGCTTTCTCTGAGCCAGTGTCTTGGAACGGGTGTAGGAGGTCACCCTGGTAAGTGTTTTTAACGTTCCCCGCAGATGCTTGAGTACTTCTACAATCTCATGCGGCCGCATGATCATGCTGTCGGCATCCTGCAGAAAGGCCGTCTTGCCTCCTGAATGGAGCCAGTTGAAAACGGTGATGAAGCAATAGTTGTCATTAAGAGAAGGATCTGCCCGTAAAATAGCCATTCCCACCTCTCTGGTGACTCGGCCACCCTGCCCCATTTTCTCGGAGACGGCCGTAAGTTCATCGCTGATGGCCTTCACGGTATCGATGTCGGCTTTGATTTCTTCTACACTACGATACACAAAGGGTTGCCCCTTGTACATTTCGCAAAATGTGCATTTATTCCACGGGCAATTCTCCGTAATCCTAAGGAGTAGTGATGCGCTCCCACCCTCGCTCGGTGGACGGTAAACACCCACGGCAAAAGATAATTTTGCAATTTTTTCTGTGTTCTCCCGATATGTATTGTTTCCTGTTGAAAATGCCATAAATGCCCCTTATCAACGCGATCTTTTTCAGTAATGATGAACTCGCAAAAAGTCGCTAAACGATAAATTTTAGCGACAACAACATAAAAAAACTATAGCATAAAAAGTTTAACATGCGTATTCAGGGATTAAACTCTACATATGCTTGCCCCACACATGCTGGGGAACTTTTTTTGATGTTATCAATCATATAATACTCATTTCGTTTTTGACAATATTAGCTGTTGCAAATAGATGACTTTATTCCAACAAAATGGCGTAAATTGAGGCTCTAGGTTTAAATATCTTAATTGATAATCGATAAGATCCAAGTGCCACAACAAAATACTCACAAACAAAAGCCCCTCAAAGAAGTATATTTCTAAAGAGGGGCTAACGAGATCCACCTATGCCGTCTTGTCTTGTATCTGGAGTCCATCATTTGAATTCTTGGTCTTTACGGGTGATAATCACCACAAAGACTCTGTGTTTTCTGTTTTGTTAACATCCAGTAGAATAGACTCAATACGGGCATCGCAGAATCTCGCCTGTCTAATACTTTTTCCGGCATATCTCTCAAAGAACTTGAATCTAATATCAAAGCAAGGAGCGCCGCAATGCTTGCTTATTCTTAAGCTGTAGTCAGCCTATTAAATAACCGCCCTTTTGGCAGTTCATAATTACCAGCAATACTTCCCGATGCTTTTCTAATTACCTCCCAATGGAATGATTTAACTTTCTTTTATATCCCAGAGACATAATCCAAGCATTTCACATTGCAGCACCTCTGTATTATTATGATACGGATGCTTATTGTTAATGTCAATGGGTGCATTAATTAATTTTTTCACAAAAACCTACCAGTAACAATACAGTTAAAAAGTATCGTCATTTGTCTAATCTGCTAGAGCCATTCAAGAATCTTAAGGTCACGCCCATAATATACATCCGCTTTATCGGTTTGTGAATAAATTATTGAAATATAACGAAATATGCCTTGACTTTGCATAAACAGTAAAGTATCTTTTATATATCTGCTGTACCTCACTATGGTCTTAAGTCAGTACGGTACAGTTAAAGTTGAGTTACAACAATTTGAAGTGCAAAAGCGGCCACCATGCTCTTTAAGAGTTTTGGTGGTTTTTTTATTTCTGTCATACTGGTAATTCGACTTTTGGTAAATTCTAAGAAAGGAGGGGACTAATTATGTCAGAAGGTAAAGTGAAATGGTTTAACGAGAGTAAAGGTTTTGGATTTATCGAGAAGAATGATGGTGGGGATATTTTCGTCCATCACAGTGCGATTCAAGCCGCTGGTTTCAAAACTTTAACTGCGGGGCAGTCTGTAAGCTTTGATGTTGTCGAGGGTAAAAAAGGCCCTGCAGCAGAAAATGTGAAACCCAGTTAATTAAATACTGGGTAAAGAAAGAGGCGTTCCATTACGACATTTTGTCTTGGAGCGTCTCTCCATTTTTAGCATATTCGATGACGTTTGAAAGAAAGACAAAATAGGAGCTTAAAATATGGGGAAGTCCATGTACAACTTTGGCAAACAGGTGAAAGAAAAAGCAAGACAGCAGAAACAAATGGATAAGGCATCAAAGCGCAGAATGGTTAAACAGCGGAAAGCTAATATAAAAACGCACACTCCGAACGCAGGCTCAGATATAGCTGAACCGGGACTGGTGGAGGAGATCGTAAAAAGCATAGCATAAGGGGCTATATGTAGCGTTTCAAAGGAAAAGGAAGTTTTGTGTGAATATTTTTGACGGATTTAAAAAAGGTTTTACGAGTTATTTTAAGAATCTCTATGAGATAATAGTAAAACTAAAGTCAACATTAGGAAGCCCGTTGCCATTTATCATTGTACTTTTCGTAGTATGTATTATTATTATTGGTGTGATAAGTGTGATTGAACTGATATGTAAAATTTTTGCATGAAAATTTAATAAACATATCCTAACACAATCAATAGCGTACTCTAAAAAACTACTTTAAAATATATATTTTTTCTCAATTGAAAGTTAGCACACAAAGATTCTTAAAAATACTTACGGTTCCATAGCATGAAGCGGAGCATCTCCTCCCATCAGGAAGTTGAATATTGATTATGGCAAAGATTAAGTTGATAGCAATTCTCGCTTTTATTGTGATTAGTTTGGGTTCATTTCAGTCTTTTGCCTCAGATAAACTGAAAGAAGAGAAAATAACCGAGCCATTGTCAGCAGATTTGGATCATCTGATCAATCAAATCTATTCGGGCAACGCGGTGGCCTTCGATGCGGAAAAAATTGATAAAATGCTGGACATATTCTCAAATCCATGAAGATTGCCCTCATCATCCCCAGGAATAGCTCTGATAACTCACGGAGCTTTTATGATTATAAATTCTTCTCAACTTTTTTACTTTCCAGGAAATATATCTCTTATCAACTGGCAATTCCCACCCTGGCATCTTTAACCCCTTCCTACCACGAGCTCAGGGTGTTCGATGAAAACGTTGAGGATATTGATTATGACTGGCAAGCCGATCTTGTCGGAATCAGCGTAAGGACCATGTTTGCAAAGAGGGCATATAAGATATCGGAGATGTACCAAAAAAATGGGTGTAAGACCGTTCTCGGAGGCATACATCCCTCAATGTGCCCCGAAGAAGCCATGAACTATTGCGATTGCGTTGTTAGCGGCGAGGCGGAGAATATCTGGGGTATGCTTCTGAAGGATGCCGAGCAAGGTCAGCTGAAAAGAATATACAGGGCCGAATCTCTTGTCGATCTATCCGCCGCGCCTCCTATATCAAGATCATTGTTGTCAAGAGCCCGATATCTGCAGGATATATTACAGACCACCAAGGGGTGCCCGTTCCACTGTGAGTTTTGTTCGGTGCATGCCTCTGACGGACAAAAAATCAGGAATAAATCCATAGAACAGGTCATAGCCGAGATTAAAGACATCAACAGCTCTCTTTCCAAATATAAAAAGAAAAACGCCATCTTCTTTGCTGATGATAATATCATTGCCAATAAAAAGTTTACCAGGGAATTGTTAGAAGCCATCAAACCGTACAATATTAATTGGATGTGCCAGGCATCCATTAACATTTCCAAAGAAGATGAACTCTTGGGTCTCATGCGCGACAGCGGATGCGGCGCTGTTTTTATCGGAATTGAGTCCCTGTCTAAAAAAAACCTTGAGATTATGCGCAAGGAGATCAACCAGCAGTATGATTATGCCGAGGCTATAAGAATGATCCAGTCATACGGCATCCTGGTCCACGGTTCATTTATCGTCGGGTACGATCATGACTGCAAATCAACATTCGCCGACATAATAGACTTCATTCAGAAAACCAAGCTGCTTATACCGGTTATAAACATTCTTACACCTTTTCCGGGCACTGAGCTTTTCAAACGCATGGAAAAGGAGGGTCGGATTATCCATAGGAACTGGAGCAGGTATGACACCAAACATGTGGTCTTCCAACATCCCACACTGTCTCCGCAGGAACTGGAGGTAGGATATCGAAAAATAGTCCGGGAGGTGTATTCATTTGATGCCATCTGGAAGAGGCTCAACTATTACTGGGAGATCGATTTCTGGAAACGTGCCAACGAGCTTGATCCTGTGAAGTTCTCCTACCGTCTCATTTTTGCATTGCGTCTCTTATCCCTGCTCTTTTCCTGCAATATCAATCGCTCGAAATTCATTATTAAAATATTGCCAAAGGTATTTAACAGGCGAGCCAGGATATCCTCAATCCTTGCCTTGATGGCCTATAATGACTTTGCTTACAGTTTGTAGAAAAGCGCTGTCACCAATATTTTTCACAAAATATTGAAGCAGTAACCACGATCATCAGTCTGCGCCCTTAATATATGTTTGGGCCGATATTTGAATGTATAACAGGTGTAAACTCAGATATTGACTTCTTTCTGTCCTCGTCATAAATCCAATTATCTCTTTCATTGTAGATTTCAAACAGAAATCGTGATAATTATGAAATGGCAATCTATCTAAGTAATTAGAAAATACACAAACCATTCAGCTTTTCATGAGGGTGCCATGGACTGATTACAAAAACCCCATTACTCACGAGAAAGAGATGGGGTTCTTTTTTGTGGTACGGCTATGAAAAAAATTAACTCTAGATATCCTATAAGGACTCAAGCACATAGAATAGCAGATCGTGCGGTAAGAGAATTTAAATAAAAAAGCCCTGACGCTTGGGTTTTTAACGAACCTGAAAATGATTACAGATGGGAATAACAATGTCTGCTTCGTCTTATTTTTTCAGTGAATATCAAAATTATCTTGACATGGGAAAGGTTTAAGAGCCCTATATCTAATATGATAATATGTTGATTGATTTATAACCTACACCATAGGGGTTGATTACGGAAACCCCTTGTCTCAAAAGAATGAAGGTTTTGTGCTTTAATCAGCTCTTCTAATAGGTCACCTTATGAAAGATGATAATAAGACAAAGAAGCAGCTCGTACATGAACTGACGGAATTGAGCTCGCAAAATGCCGCGCTGAAAAAATCAATATCCGGAACTATATCTTGTGAGCTTGCGGCCGAGGAAGCCCGTCGCTATGCCGAAAGTATTGTGGAAACTGTTCGAGAGCCTCTTTTGGTCCTGGATGCGGATCTGAAGATAATCTCGGCGAACCGCAACTTTTATAGAACTTTTAAAGTAATTCCCGGTGAAACGCTCGGAAGTTTCATCTATGACCTTGGAAACAAACAATGGGACATCCCCATACTTCGTAAGATGCTTGAAGAAACTCTTCCAAAAGAAGAAGCGTTCGACGACTTTGAGGTTGACCATAATTTCCAAGACATCGGTCATAAAATCATGCTGCTCAATGCCCGCCGAATATATCGGAAAGACATCGGGGTAAAGATGATCCTCCTGGCCATTGAGGACATCACCGAGCGCAAGGAGATAGAAAATGGGCTGGAAAAAACCCGTAAAGAACTGGAAACGACTAAAATATCCGAAGATGAAGCCCGCGAATACGCCGAGAGCATCATCAACACCGTGCGTGAACCATTAATCGCTCTAGATCAAGATTTAAGGGTAGTCTCCGCCAGCCGTTCCTTCTATGTAGTCTTTAAGGTAAAACCTGAAGAGACCGTGGGACAACTTATCTATGACCTGGGCAATAAACAGTGGGATATCCCCAAGCTGAGGGAACTACTGGAAAACATCCTTCCTCAAAAGGCAACCTTTGATAACTATGAGGTGGAACATGATTTTACTACCATCGGCAGGCGCATAATGCTTTTGAATGCCCGGCAAATTCAAAGAGTGTTGGGAAAGGAACGGATAATCCTCCTGGCCATCGAGGACATCACCGAGCACAGGCGACTGGAAATCTTATTATCGGAATCTGAAGAGCGCTACAGGCGTCTTTTTGAGACTGCAAGTGACGGGATAGTGCTTCTCGAAAAAAGCGAAGGAAATATAACCCATGCTAATCCGGCCACCGAGAAAATGTTGGGGTATACCAAAAAGGAGTGCGTCGGGAATAAGCTTCAGGACATCGGTGTTTCGCTCGATATGGGTGATTTCCAAACGACGATGCAAAATCTGAACAAGAGCGGCATTCTTAATTACAATGATGTTCCGGTAAAAACCAAGTCCGGGCAGCATATCTATACGGATATATATCTCGTCGACAGGGCAAGGTTGGTACAATGTAATATTCGTGACATCACCGAACGCAAGCAAGCGGAAGAAGAGATTCATGCATCTCTTCGGGAGAAAGAGATTCTCCTTAGAGAACTTAATCACCGGGGAAAGAACAACATGCAGGTGATATCCGGCCTTCTCGATCTTCAGGCGAGGTCAAGCGGGAATCCAGAGCTGATTGAAATGTTGAATAAGAGCCAGAGCCGAATCCGATCCATGGCCCTAGTTCATGAACAACTTTACGCTTCAAAGGATTTAGCAAGAATCGATATAGTCGGTTATGTGAGAGCCCTGTCACAGGAGTTATTTCAAGCGTACAAAATCGATCCAGGGAAAATAGATCTGATCGTCCAAACCGACGGCGATGTTTATGTGGACATTAACAAGGCGATCCCCTGTGGGTTGATCCTGAATGAATTGGTTTCCAATGCGCTTAAACATGCCTTTCCTGGCGATGGATCAGGTGAATTACGGATCATCATCCACGAAACGAAAAACAAAGAAATGGAGATCGTCGTCCGTGATAATGGTTTGGGTCTGCCGGACGATGTTGATATCCACCAGCCACGCTCCATGGGGCTGTACTTGGTGAACGGCCTGGTGAAAAAGCAGCTTGAAGGTCAAATTGAGGTAAGGCGAGACAACGGAACAGAATTCCGAATAAAATTCCCCTTATAATTTGTGGGAGAGGCG
>Ga0187868_1001346_pt1 | contig 17532 bp, 18 predicted proteins | sample June2016WEW_13_4_FD_133014 | JGI IMG/M metagenome (GOLD analysis project Ga0187868, IMG submission 133014) | Peatland microbial communities from SPRUCE experiment site at the Marcell Experimental Forest, Minnesota, USA - June2016WEW_13_40 | ecosystem: Environmental > Terrestrial > Soil >... | reverse complement strand
TCGTAACCTTAATGTAATTTGTTCAAGTGCAAGTTTAGCATTCATTATTAACTTTGACATTTTTCGAACTTCAGCTAACTCGTTGGCGAAAACATTTGCGCGTGCGCTGTCATGCTTTGCATAAGCGTCAACTATTCTGGCGAAGATTGCTTTGTCTCTTTGGCTGAATCGGTCCGTTGCTTGATCAAGCTTCTGTACTTGAAGATCAATGCGCCTGACGGCGAAGTCTAATCGTGGCTTCAATGGCCCCGGTGGTTTTACAGCATCTTTAATGCGATTTGAGAATGGTTCATCTTCCCGTTTACTTTCCCACTTTTTTGCAAATCTTTCTGACAATTTAGATTACCTCTGAAGACAGAAATGCAGAGTATAATTTTATACATTGTTAATATGATGGAGATATGCGCGTATAGCTGTACAGCTATATGTCGCGTAAAAAGTTGCCTTAGGCTTTAACTAGAAGAGTTAAAGATGCTGTAAGCACTAAACCGTTTAGACAGAAATATGTAAGTTAGCCTAAAAAGAAGCGCCAAGTAATGCTAAAAATAAAAAGGTGAATTAAATGAATAGCAGATTGAAAGTATTCGGTTTAATAGCTCTTTTAGGTTTCGTAGCAGGCATTATAGCACAAGTCACAGCAGTCTTCGTTATCCCATGGATGGTTTCAGTTTTGCCGTTGCTCGGCGGTATGACAAGCTTCATGATTTCAGGATTTGCTGGCGCATGCCTAACAGTTGTGGTAGTCGGCGCTTGGGCATACATGACAGGGAAAAAAGAACCATACTAAATACGCCTACTCCCAACCTCCTTTCTTTATTGAACCTATTTTTTAACCAGATCCCAAAAATTCCTAAAAATATTGAACTTTAGTGGACTCGGTAGCGGAAAAAGATGTCATTAGCCCTTAAGGCTTCATCGTACCTCGATGTCCTCATTGTCCGCTTAAATTCAAGGCTTTTGCAGATTTCAATGTTTTGGTGAAAAAAGCCTAATTCTCTGAGTGCTTGCGTATAGATTGCTCTTTGATCGACTTCGCAGGTCATTCTGATGTGTTACGTCTAAGAACTGCTCTTTTGATCGTCTACAGGGTAGATGATGGTTAGGATTGTTTGAGCTGATGAGCTAATCCTGATCTGCTTACGTCTATGAGACGCTCTTTTGATCGACTGCAGTAGGTCTTTGAGGATCTGTTTGAGCTCTGCTGAATTTTCAATCCATATCTAAAAATTAATTTAGCGAATTAGGAAGCATTTTTCTTGAATACACTTCTGTCTTGCCACTTTGCACCAACCATCTTTATGATGCATACAGTTATCGCCTAGCCTCTTGAATGTCAAACTAACCTTAAATTCAGTAGTCTTTTTCCGATATAGTACTGTTGGTCTGCCTCTTTTGATTCTAACAGAATTTTTAGTTATGATGCCCGCCTCAAGCAAATGTTTTAGATGATTGAATACAGTTTGACGAGCAAAGCCCGACTTCTCTACTATGGAACTAAGACTCAGCGCTGTTCCCTTATCGAGAATTTTAGTTAATTCTTTGCAAACCCAATCCATAAAGCCCTAAATGTTTTAGTCTACTTAAAGCTAACTATTTTCAGACTATTTTTAGGCGAATATTTGCTGAATATCTTAGCAGGTCAAAATCAACCAATTAGCGAAAAATAAGCTCATTTAAGCCTTATTTTTTTCAGTCAGCCATCGCATACATCATCTCCAAGTCGAAAACAGACTTTCTTGTATGGGAGCATACACACGGCGCGCGCTTCGCTCGCGCCTACGCCTGCTAGCTACGAGATGCGACTGTCGAGCGGTATACCAGCTATGAATCCGAACATACAGTCAGGTATCGTTCATTGGAAAGATAAACTTTGGACACAAAACAACAATAAAACGCAAACACTCACTTAATTGAAATGTATATCTTGAGTTCAGAAGATTCTAATTGAGACTTTACGCTAATGTGTTGTTAAGAAGCGAGTGCACGTGGTTAAGAGGACATTCTATGGAGGACTAGATGAGACAGATGGCAACAAGATTATTGGAGAATAAAGAAACCAAAATCTCCCTTGATTTCGGGCAATCCTTCATTTTCAGTTCAGAGTTCTTTACCAGTTGGTTTCAGCCAGGGTGCCTCAGCGGTTTAGGCGACAACTTCGAGCTCAATCTATTGCCAAAGATAAGCAAGCTTTACGCCAAAGAAATGCTTATGTCAATAAACCTTGCATACACCGAAACCTCAATCGACGCTTTGTTTCTTTCTAACGCTCAAAAAGCTTGTTTTAACAGAAAAAGAAGCACTGCAAACTCACCAGGAAAGAACGAACCTCCAAATCTGCTTCAGCCTAAGATGTGCCACTAATAATGGGATACAACATGCTTGACCAAGCTATCGAACACTACAGGGGAGCCCTGAAAATACGTCGAGAATTAGTTGAGCTAGATGAAAGCTTCAAACCGAAACTAGCTGATGCCCTCAGCAACCTTGCCAACGCATATTATGGCAAGGGGTTGCTTGATCAAGCCATTGAACACTACAAAGAAGCCCTGAAAATACGTCGAGAATTAGTTGAGTCAGACGCATGCTTCAAACCGAAGCTTGCCAACACCCTTAGCAACATTGGCGTCGTATATCGTAGTAAGGGCTTATTTGATCAAGCCATTGAACACTACAAAGAAGCCCTGAAAATACGTCGAGAATTAGTTGAGTCAGACGCATGCTTCAAACCGAAACTAGCTGATGCTCTCAACAACCTTGCCAACGCATATTATGGCAAGGGGTTGCTTGATCAAGCCATCGAACACTACAAAGAAGCCCTAAAGATACGTAGAGAGTCAGCTGAGACAGTCGAAAGCATCAGTCTCCGATTTATGACCACTCTTATTCTTCTCGGCATCGCTCTTGGTACTCGTGGAACAGAGGAAGATAAGGTATTGTCAAAGAAATTGCAAAATGAAGTTAAATCGATGCTAGAAGACTCAGTTGTTATTAGAAGCCCACAATATCCTGAAGTGGTTAGCTTGGCAAAAATTCTCGATTCTCTTGTTGGCGAAAACTAAGCATTTTTAATCGAGAGCTTCTGCATCCTTTACGTTGTTAAATTGGCCTGTTTTTACGTGTAAGTTCCCAAAGTCTTAAAGCAATGTAATCAAATTAATGTTTGCAGTAAACAGTGATTGGTTTGACTTTAAATTACCATTACATGCAGCTTCCTCGCGAGGTTATTGTCGGAAAAGGAACCCTGCGATGTGCTCCTGAAGTAGCAAAGCGGCTAGGTCTTAGAGGGAAGGCACTGGTAATTGCAGGTTCAATAAGCTATGATATTGCTGGAAGAACCATTTGCGACCTGCTTGAACAGTCAGGGTTAGAAGTTGATGTTTTGCAAATAAAAGCAATTACGATCAAAGATATGATAACTATTGAGGAAAAGATAGAAGTGTCAAAGCCGCAAGTGCTCTTTGGAGTTGGCGGAGGAACTATAATTGATGCTACCAAAATCAGTTCAGGAAGCCAAAACATTCCTTTCGTTAGCGTGCCCACGACGGTTTCTCATGACGGCATTGCAAGCCCGTTAGCTTCAATCAAGGGTTCAGATAAGCCTTACTCGATTCTGGTACACGCACCGCTGGCGATAATTGCAGATACTGATGTCATTGCTCAAGCGCCATTGCGTTTTGTAATAAGCGGTTGTGGAGACGTGATCTCCAAGATTACAGCCGTTAAAGATTGGAAATTGGCGCATCTGGAACTAAACGAGTATTATGGCGAGTACGCTGCCAGTTTAGCATTAATGAGTTCAAAACTGGTGATTGAAAACGCCGAGTTGATCGTCTCTCGAAAAGATGAAGGACTACACGTACTTCTTGAGGCTTTGATAAGCTGCGGTGTTGCAATGAGCATTGCTGGAAGCAGCCGTCCATGTAGCGGTTCAGAACACTTGTTTAGTCATGCGTTAGACATGATTAATTCGCACCATGCCATGCACGGCGAACAATGCGGCGTAGGCTCAATATTGACCGCTTATCTTTACAGAGCGAATTGGGAAAGAATAAGAAATACGCTCAAGCAGATAGGCGCACCGACAACTGCTAGCGAATTAGGAGTTAAAGATGTTGATGTGGTTAAAGCGTTGGAGGTAGCAGCGAAAATAAGACCTGAACGCTACACAATTCTTCACAAGTTAAATCTTGATTTTGAAGCGTGCGAGAAAACGGCAAGGGCAACAGGAATAATCACTTGAGCACGCAGAAAGGAGTATTTGGTTAACTTAGCTAAAGGGTTTTTCATGCCACTTCAATGAACGCCTGCGTGACAAATTTTTCTTTGCAAAGAACTAAGCTCATCCTGCACACATTTATTTCTTATCTACTTTTTTGCAACTTAGAAAGTTGGTCTTTGATCAATGAGGAAAAAAACTATGAAACTTGACAATTTGGAAAAAGTTATATAACTAACTGCCTTCAATAAAAAGTCTTCGACGGCGGAAAGAAAGGAAAAGCTGAATGAAAAACTCTAAAGTCTTCATCGTTATGTTCGTAGCCATAATGTGTTTAGGATTAGTTTCGATTCCGAAAGCATTCAGTCAAGCAAATACTAACGTCACAGTTTTGAGTTACAGCTGGTACATTAATCCGGCAGGTCATTTAGTTGCGGTCGGTGAAGTGCAGAACACAGGAAACTATGTTTTACAGTCAGTGTCTTTGAACGCGGCAGTTTATACCACGAACGAAACAGAACTAGTGTCTTCCTCCGCTATGGCAATAGTAAATTATCTTCTTCCACAGCAAAAAGCGCCCTTTTATGTTGACTTTGGGTCATCCAACACCACTGGCATTGACGTGGCCTCAAGTGTTGGCTCTATTGAATTTACCATAACTAATGCTCCTCCGACTAATTCGAATAGTATCCGGGAGTATGCAGACCTAAACGCGAGTGTTGACTATAACGGCTCTCTTGACGGAGCTTTCGCAGTTGGGGGATTAATACGCAACACTGGTGATCAAACCGCGAATAACATCGGGATAGTTGGGACTTACTATAACAGTTCGGGTAGTGTGGTTGCGGTGGGTTTCAATAATGTGACCAGTTCTTTAATCCCAGAAAACGCTACGTCCTTCCTTGTGACTGAATTGGAGGCGACACCTAGTATAGTAGCTCAAATTTCAAAATTCTCGCTTCTGGTTCAGACCTCCACCCTTGAGAGTACATCATCCACCTCTACATCCACAGGAGCACCTGGGACAGGCGGATCTTTCCCCATCATATATTACTATGTGATAGGAGTAGGAACTGTAGTGGCCGTAATCGTAATCGCCATCACTTTGCTTATGTTCAGAAAGCGCAAAGTAGCTTCTCCGCCACCGATGCCACCTCCGCCCCCGCCTCCACCAGAATGAGTAACTTTTAAAATGTACTTTTGTGAGGTGATATGTTATGGGATTTATCAAGTTAGCATCAAAAAACGATGCAAAACCAAATAGTATGATGGGCGTAACAATTAACGACCAAAAAATATTGCTCGCCAACATAAACGGAAATTACTATGCCATCGGCAATGTCTGCATGCACAGGGGTTGTCAATTATCTAAGGGAAAACTTCAAGACGAAACAGTCGTATGCCCTTGCCACGGATCCACGTTTGACCTTAAAACAGGCAATTTTGTTAAAGGACCAACAAAGAAACCTGAACCTACATACGAATTAAAAGTCGAAAATAACGATATTCTGATTAACCTGTAACTAACCTTTCGATCAACTCAATAAGCGTTCCATCTGGATCCTCAACAAAGGCAATTACTGGTCCGTTCGATCCAAGTTTGAAGGGCTCATCAGTAATCCTTACATTTTCCTTCCGCAAAGTAGCAATAGCCTTGCCCATGTCAGAAACTTCGAAGCCTAAATGGTCAAACAATCGTTTTTCATATTCAGGTTGGCTGAAATTCTTTTGGTTACGGTAAAAGGTTAATTCAAGCGTACAGCCTTTGCCCTCCGCGTCCTGAAGGAAAGCGATTTCAGCGTTGTTCTGCTCAATCTCTCGGCGACTCAGAAGCTTCAGACCTAGAAGCCGTGTGTAAAAGTCAATGGATTTCTCCATGTTACTTGTACGAATGCTTGCATGAACAAACACTTTATCACCCCATATTCCTTATGTTTACGAACGCAGGGTTTGTTATAATCTTTTAGCTATAGGCGCCTTTTAGATTCTTCTTCGTCTAAAGTTTTATTCACGAGAGCGTCTGCCCTTTGGATGTAAGGGTTGCTTCGTGGAACATTAATAAAGCTTATTTTTTTAAAGCAGCCTTTCAACTCTTTTGTGCTATGCCATAACTTTTGTAACTCAAAATTTTTTACGCTATATTCCCCGTTAAGCTGTTTTGCGACTAATTCGCTGTCAAGGTGGCAAACGACTTCTTCAACTTTAAGAGCTTTGGCAAACTCCAATGCCGCTATCAACGCTTTGTACTCTGACTGGTTGTTCGTATGTATTCCTATGAAGCACGCATCCGTTTTTACGACTTCGCCTTTTTCTGTTAACGCTAAATAAGCTACGGCGGCGGCTCCGGGATTTCCTCTTGCTCCACCATCAGAATAAAGCAGTAATCGATTAAACATCATGTTCACCGCATTATCCAGCTAAGACTGCGATTTATTATTAAAGCGTTAAGACCTCAATTACCAATTTGATTGGTTGTTCCTGCTAACATATGTTCGGAAGTTTAGGAAAAGCCTAAAAAACCAAACCTTAAACCCATAATCATTATGTCTATTTCAAGGACTCCTTGAGAGCTGAAAAGTAAGAAAGAACCTGCCCAATTTGCTCTTCAGACATGGAAAGAATGGTTTTAACTGACGCTTTCTGCTTTGGCGATGAAGAAAAAGCAATAGTTGCTAAGGCATAATCTAAACTTGTGAAGAGGGGCTCCCATGGAATACTAACTCGTTTACCTTTCAGGTTATATAAGGCAAGGACAAATGCGCTGGCTCGACTTAAGCTATCTTTGAAAGCTTGAATTACCCCACCAATAGCTAAGGCATCATATTCCTTTCCTGAAAGAATACTTTCGATTACCTCGTAGTTTTGTTCTAAATTTTGGATTTCAGCAAAAAGGTCTTGCTTAATTCTTACTTCTGTATTATCTTGCATACGCCATCACTTTCTATTGTTAAAATCAAGTACATAAGACTTTTTCGACTTTTTTTAAAGTTTGGCACTATTTCTTCTTGCAGAGACATACCTTCTCTTTTTGACTTTGACAACTAGGTCAAAAAAAGCACACCCTCCACTTATTTTACTACTCAAGAACTCAAACAAAATTGCGCAAACCCTCCCCTCTCGAAACGAACACTCCCATTCGAACGTTAAAAACCTTATCAGGACAGAAAGCAAACTCTTAATAGCCAATAGCTTAATCACAAGTTTCATGAGCCAAACCAAGGAAATCGAGCAGAAATGGCAAGCCAAATGGGAAAACGCGCACGTTTTTGAGGCTGACCCAGACCCAAAAAGAAAGAAAATAATGGTAACTTTTCCATACCCATACATGAACGGCCCATTACATGTAGGGCACACCTTCACGGCCTCACGGGTTGATGCATACGCTAGGTTCAAGCGGATGCAAGGTTACAATGTGCTTTGGCCTTGGGCTTGGCATTGGACGGGACAACCACTTCTAGGAGCCAGCCAGCGCGTAGCGAGAGGTGACGAAGCCTTCATTCAAGTTCTCCGTGAAGTTGACGGAGTTCCAGAATCAGAACTGAAAAAGTTTGTAGACCCATTGTACATGGCTCAGTATTACACTAATGAGGGACGCTTAGCCATTAAAAGCATAGGTTTCTCGGTAGATTGGCGGCGTGAATTCACCACTGTAATGCCGACTTACAAGAAATTTATTGAGTGGCAGTACAAAAACCTCAAAGAAAAAGGCTACGTTACACGGGGAACGCATCCGGTAGTTTGGTGCCCAAAAGACCAAAGCCCAACAGGAGACCATGACCGCCAAATAGGCGAAGGCGTCACCCCAGAAGAATACACCTTGATAAAATACAAACTTGACGAGAACACGTTTTTGCCAGCGGCAACTTTCCGCCCAGAAACAATCTACGGCATAACAAACATGTGGATAAATCCCGACGCAACATACGTTAAAGCAGCAGTCAACGGCGAAAACTGGATAATTAGTCAAGAAGCCGCTGAGAAACTCAAAGAGCAAGAAAAAAAGGTACAAGTAAAACGTTCGTTTAAAGGTAAGGAACTTATTGGCAAAATTTTCGAAAACCCAATAACGAAAGACAAGTTTCCTATTTTGCCAGGCTGGTTTGTTGACCCCAAAACTGCCACAGGAGTCGTTTACAGTGTACCCGCCCACGCACCCTACGATTGGCTGGCACTCAAAGATTTGCAGGAAAAGCCTGAGGTTCTCAAGGATTTTGGAGTTGACCCTGAAGTCGTTAATCGGATTAAGCCTATCTCAATAATTAAGGTCGAGGGTTTCGGCGAGTACCCAGCCGTTGAAATAGTCCAACAAATGGGCATCAAAGACCAGAATGATGCCAAAGCGGACGAAGCTACAAAACAATTATACAAAAAAGAATTCCATAGCGGAGTCCTAAAGCAGAATTGTGGACCTTACGCTGGAAAATCCGTCAAAGACGTAAAAGATATGCTTATTGAGGATTTTCGTAACCTCGGTGTCGCCGACAGCATGTACGATTTGCCAGAGCAAGTGGTTTGCCGATGTATGACCCAGTGTATAGTAAAGATACTTTCAGACCAGTGGTTCCTAAACTACTCCGACCAACAGTGGAAGGCGAAAGCCAAAGAAGCAGTGGCTCAAATGACGATTTACCCTGACTCAGCCAAACAATCGTTCAACACCGTTATAGACTGGCTGAAAGAATGGGCTTGCGCAAGAACCACAGGTTTCGGAACTCCATTGCCGTGGGGAAAAGGCTGGATAATCGAGACACTCAGCGACTCTACAATTTACATGGCGTTTTACACAATAAACAAGCACATAAAACAAAACAACATTAAGCCTGAAACGTTAACGCCTGAAGTGTTTGACTACATTTTCTATGGCAAAGGCAACCCAGGCGAACTCCAAAAGGCGGTTGGAATAAATATTGATTTACTATTAGCAATGCGGAACGAATTCTTGTATTGGTACCCCTTCGACCTTAGAAACTCAGCTAAAGAACTTGTACCAAACCATTTGACCTTCTGCATATTCCATCATGCAGCCCTGTTTCCGCCTGAACACTGGCCCAAAGCCATAGGAGTAAACGGTATGCTTATGGTTGAAGGCAAACAGATGCACAAGAGCAAAGGCAACTTCATAACAATGAAGGGCGCCGTCGAAAAGTACGGAGCCGACGCCACGCGCAGCGCACTGTTACTTGGGGCAGAGGGCATGGATGATCCGGACTGGCGAGCGGAAAACGTAAGCGACTTAAAAAGCAAGTTTGAAGCATTATGCAGTTTCTCAAGTGCTGTAATCACTTCTGCCAAAAAAGAAGAAGACACCACGCTGGAACGATGGTTGCAAAGCAAACTTCAACACAGAATTAAAGATGTCACAGTCAGCTTAGATGAGCTTAAAACCCGAACTGCCTTGCAGATCACCTTATTTGAAACATGGAATGACCTGCGCTGGTACATCCAACGAAAAGGCAAAACTGACGCTAAAGCGCTGGGCGAAGCAGTGAAAATTTGGCTTAAAATGCTTGCACCTTTCGCGCCTTTCATTTGCGAGGAGCTTTGGAGCCAAACGAGCGAGACAGGCTTCATCAGCGTTGCAAAATGGCCAGTGTTTGACGCCTCAAAAGTTGATGCCGCTGCGGAAGAGCAGGAGAACCTGATAGTTGATGTAATGGCAGACACTTCCAATATCCTAAAAGCTATGAAGATTACACCTAGACGTATCTGCTACTATACAGCGGCATCTTGGAAGTGGCAGGTGTACCTAAAAGTTTTAGACAAAACCTTAGCCAGCGAAGCAAAGATTAACGAGCTAATGAAAGAATTTGCAGCCAACGTCAACCTGAAGCCGCATATAAAGGACATTGCAGGCATGGTTCCAAGAGTAATGAAGGCTTTAACGAAACTGCCAAATGAAAGAAAAGCTAACATAATAAAGATTAAACCCTTAGACGAGAAAGAAATCTTAGATAGTGCAGCTGGCTTTTTGAAGGATCGCTTTAACGCTGAAATATCCGTGTACAGCGAAGATCAGAAAAGTTACGACCCTAAGCAACGTGCCGCGATGGCTATACCTTTTCAACCAGCAATATACATAGAATAAACTCTTCTTTTCTCTCTTTGAAAGAGCACCATGTTTTAACTGCTTGTTTCGGGGGGCTCTTCCCGGTTTTTCAGTTTCTCTTCCAGAAGCATCAGCAGTTCCTGAGGTTTCACAGGTTTAACCAAGTAAGCATCTGCACCTTCATCAAGCGCTTTAACACCTGTTTCTAGGGATGGAAACCCAGTAATCATTATTTTTATGGTATGCTGTAATTGCTTTTTGAGTTTAGCAAGTAAATCTGTGCCATCCATATCTGGAAGCCTGATATCAACCAATGCTAAATCGAAATGGTGATTTTCCGCTTTCTCCATGGCTTCTTTTCCAGTTTCTGCAACATCGATTTCATAGCCGCTTTTTTGAAGAATGCGCGTGAAAGTTCGAAGTATTGATTTGTCATCATCAACAACAAGTATGCTTTTTTTATTTCCCGCCATTTAAACACTTCTCCATCGATTTGACATGACGCTTTTCACCCGCGTTTAAGGTGAAGATAAACTATCAAAGCCAATGTAAGCTCCAACCAAGCGAATGCTTGATTTGATGCAACAAAGACTTTTACCCTATACTTTTGGGTATGGTAAAGATGTTTTTCGAGACTAATAAACTCTATCCTCTTGCACGCTTGCCGAAAAAACCAGTTTAAACGTGTCATACCGCCATAAATATAATCTTGCCCCTAAATTTCCTCAATGTCTTAGGAACGTTGCGCATCAAACTTTACTGTGAAATTAATTAAGCGCTTTCTTTCTTGAAAAAACAGGTTAGCAGTCAAAAAAAAATAATAAAGCTTAAACAACCGAGCTATCTCACTCTTAAAGGAGGAAAAACTGTTGAAGTTAATTTACGTTGCAATAGATGGTATGGGAGATTTACCAATCAAAAGTTTAGGCAACAAAACACCTATAGAAGCAGCTGAAACCCCGAACATGGATGCGCTTGCCAGAAATGGAAAAACAGGTTTAATGTACTCGGTAAAGAAAGGCGTTGCGCCCGAGAGCGACGTCGCAGTCATTTCGCTTTTAGGTTATGACCCATTCAAGTACAGCACTGGCAGAGGCGTTATCGAAGCCGTCGGCGCAGGCTTAAAGATGAAGGATGGCGATTTAGCTTTAAGGTGCAACTTTGCAACTTTAGGTCAAGGAAAAAAGATAATTGACCGTCGAGTTGCAAGAAGTTTAACCTCTGAAGAAGCCGCTGAGCTAAGCAACGCTGCTAACGAACAGGTTAAGCTTGAATCTTATCCTGCAACGTTTGAGTTTCGAAACACGATGGGGCACAGAGCAGTTCTATTAATAAAAAGCAGAGGGAAGCCTCTTTCAAGCAACATAACAAACAGTGACCCAGCCTATACAATAGTTAACGGCATTGGAGTGGCACAGGCTAAAGTTGAAATGGTGCTGAAAACCTGCGAACCAACAGACAACACACAGGAGGCAAAAGTTTCTGCGGCACTTGTGAACGAGTTTATCGAGAAAACCCATAAACTATGGGACAACCATCCAGTAAATATTAAGCGTGCGTCTGAGGGCAAGCTGAGAGCAAACGTTGTTTTAACTCGAGACGCAGGACACCTTATCCCCAAATTCTTCAACATAAATGAGCACTACCACGTGAACTTCGCAGCCTTGGCGGATATGCATGCTGAACGGGGCATCGCGCAGTTGGCAGGCATGGACTCCACGCTTTTGCCGCCGCCCTCAGGCAACCTCCAAAAAGACTGCGAAATAAGAGTCAAAGCCCTGCTAGATGTGCTTCCCAAGTATGATTGTTTTTACATTCACCTTAAAGGTCCAGATGAACCAGGACATGACGGCAACTGCAGCTTAAAAACTCAGATTATCTCAGCCATCGACAAATACTTCTTCGGACCATTGCTAAAGCAGATTTCTCTAAAAGACAACCTTATCTGCATAACTGCTGACCATGCGACACCTTGCTCATTAAAAGTGCACAGCGATACGCCAGTTCCCGTATTAATTTCAGGCGACAAAGTCGACGATGGAAAAGCAGGAAAATTCTCAGAGAAAGAATGCGCAAAAGGCAGCTTAGGCATGATAGAGCGTGGATGCGAATTAATGCCAAAACTCATGGAGCTACTGAAAAAATAAAAGGCAAGTTGAAGATACAATATGAAATAAATGTTCTTTAAGGATTTAGAAAGTGGACCGTTTGCTGCAACCATAAACAATTTCTCCAACATGATAAGCATAATAATACTGTAGCTAAAGCAGGGCAGATGGACGGATTGAAAACATCGGAAACTCATGGCTCAGAATATTACAACGAAATAGGCAGCAAAGGTGAATGAAAGGTTCGCAAGCTTATTCAGGAAGGAAAAGAACACGAAGAAGAATAGAAATAATGCAAACACTTTCTTGCTCTTTGCTTTTTATACCTCTCCTATGCGGTCTTTTAAGAAAAGCAGTCAAACTGATTTCACTGCAAAGCAGGCTTCTTTTGCTAGCTAACTTTGTTTTAAACAAACAAACAATCCAATTTCCGCAAACAAGTTTGGAAACAGCTTGATTTGGCTATTTTTTCTAATAAAAGCTGAATTTTCGATTTGGATGTTTCTTTTTTTGCAGTAATCTTTGAAGTCGACAATGCCTAAGAAATGCAGATTTGGTGTGTCATACCACTCGTAAGGCAGCGCTTTAGTTACTGGGACTCTTCCTTTGAAGAATATTTGGAATCTGGCTGAGGCTTGCACGAAATTGGGAAAGCCGACAATAACCTTTTTTCCAACTCTCAAAGCCTCTTTCAAGGCAAAGTCTGGCTTTTTCACCTGCTGAAGCGTCTGATTTAGTATTACATAGTCAAATGAGTTGTCGGCGTATTCAGAGAGACCTGTGTCTATGTCTTGTTGAAAAACGCTTAATCCTTGGGCAACGCATCGATGAATGGAGTTTTCGTTTAGTTCTATTCCCTGCGCATGCACCTGCCTTTCGTTTATGAGCAGAGCTAAAAGTTCTCCGTCGCCGCATCCAAGGTCCAGCAGGGAAGCGTCTTTGTTAATCCAGTTTAGGATGATTTTGTGCTCTGCTTTTACTGGTGCCTGCTTCATTGCTTGACACCGTTATGCCCATTTGAAGCTGTGTTGAGGAAATGTTTGATTAACTGGGTTTCTTGCTCAGTTTCCAAAAGGAATGCGTCATGACCGTAAGTTGAGTTTATTTCGCAGTAGGTGGTGTCGACTTCTGCCAGTTTGCAGGCTTTAACGATTTCTTGAGACTGATATGATGGGTATAGCCAGTCTGATTTGAAGGATATTACGAGCACTTTTGCTTTTAACCCCCTAAAGATGTTACCGAGGTTTTTGTTTCCATTGAGGATGTTGAAGTAGTCTATGGCTTTGGTAATGTAGAGGTATGAGTTGGCGTCGAATCGTTTTACAAAGTTGTCGCCTCGATAATGCAAGTAGCCTTCAACCTCAAATTCTGCGCCGAACTTGAAGGGTTCTTTGTCTTCTTTGAGGCGTCTTCCGAATTTTTCGGCCATTGAAGCATCGCTCATATAGGTTATGTGCCCAATCATTCGTGCTACGGCTAAGCCTTTCGCTGGAACCTTTGAGCTGTAATAATGCCCATTCTTCCAGTCGGGGTCAGCCATGATTGCTTGGCGGCCAACTTCGTTGAAGGCTATCTGCTGGGGCGTATGCTTCAATGTTGTTGCGATTGGTATGGCAGATTGTATTCTTTCAGGGTAGGAAACCATCCACTGGAGGGCTTGCATGCCGCCCATGGAGCCGCCGATAACCGCGAGAAGTTTTTCGATGCCTAAGTGATCAATTAGGCGAGCTTGAGCGTTCACCATGTCGCCAATTGAAACTATGGGAAAGTCGGTGCTGTAGGGTTTGCAAGTTTTCGGATTAATGGAAGAGGGACCAGTGGAACCTCGGCAGCCGCCGATAACGTTGGAGCATATTACAAAATACTTGTTTGTGTCTAAGCCTTTACCTGGACCAATTAAGCTGTCCCACCAGCCATCGTCTCCAGCGGCATGGGCGTCCCCGCTGAGCGCATGAAGCACCAGAATAGCATTTGATTTTTGAGCGATGAGCTCACCGTAAGTTTCGAAGGCAAGCGTTATCGGACCAAGTTTCTCGCCTGATTCCAAAATTAGCTCCGCTGGTGGATACCCGAAAGTGAAGGTTTGGATTTCTGAATTTTCCAATTTATTAACTGTTACGAACTTTTGATCCTCCAAAAAACGAGGGACAGGCAGCTATAACGCTGCTATAGATTTAAGGTTTCGCTGATACTTTCAATGCTTGGTCCAAGTCTTCAATGATATCCTCAACGTCTTCAATTCCTATGGATAGTCTGATGTAGTCCTCTGTGACGCCTGTTGCTGTTTGTTCTTCCTTGCTTAGTTGCTGATGAGTTGTCGAAGCTGGGTGGACAATGAGGCTCTTTGCGTCGCCAATGTTTGCCAAATGCGAGAAGAGCTTGACCGACTCGATTAGTTTGCGTCCTGATTCTTTACCGCCTTTTATTCCGAAGCCAACGAGACCTCCATAGTTACTATTCAGATACTTTGCCGCGATTTTGTGGTTTGGATTGTCAGGTAAGCCAGGGTAGATGACCCAACTTACAAGCGGATGGTACTTGAGGAACTGTGCTACTTTTAAGGCGTTTTCGGAATGTTTGCGTTGTCTAAGCGGCAGTGTTTCTAAACCTTGCAGGAAAAGCCATGAATTAAATGGGCTCAACGCTGGTCCTAGGTCTCGCAGGAGTTGCACGCGCACTTTGAATATGAATGCTACGTTTCCTAATCCAGGGAAGCTGCTGAATGCATCCCAGTATTTGACGCCGTGATAGCTTGGGTCTGGTTCGGTGAATTCTGGGAATTTGCCGTTGTTCCATTTGAAGTTGCCAGAGTCTACGATAACTCCGCCTATGCTGGTTCCGTGTCCGCCGATGTATTTAGTTGCTGAGGCGACAACGATGTCTACGCCATAATCGATTGGTCTAACTAAGCCTATACCAACGGTGTTGTCAACTACAAGGGGTATGCCTGCGTCATGTGCAATTTTGGCGAGGGCTTCAAAGTCGGGAACATCAAGTTTTGGGTTGCCGATGGTTTCGGCGTAGATTGCGCGTGTTTTGGGAGTTATTGCTTTTTTGAATTCTTCTGTTTTTTGGGAGTCAACGAACTTCACGGTTCTGCCTAGTTTTGGGAAAGTGTAGTGAAAAAGCTGGTATGTTCCGCCGTAGAGGTTGTTTGCTGAGACGATTTCGTCGCCAACGCGGGTTATCGCTAATAGAGCTAAGGTTTCAGCTGCTTGTCCAGAGGCTACTGCTAATGCGCCTGTGCCGCCTTCTATGGCGGCAATGCGTCTTTCAAAAACATCGGTTGTTGGGTTCATTAATCTGGTGTATATGTTTCCTAGTTCTTTTAGGGCGAAAAGATTCGCTGCGTGATCGGTGTTTTTAAAGACGTAGGAAGTCGTCTGGTAGATCGGAACAGCCCTTGATCCGGTTGTAGGATCAGCTGTTTCTTGACCTGCATGGACGGCTGCTGTGTCTAATCTTTTTTTGGTCAATTTTTTAATGCACCTGTGGTTTTGTTTATTGACAAGACATCTAATAACGCCGTTATATGCCTTTTTGCAAGAATTATTCCAAAAAGAATATTAGACCAGCAAACCAAATACATACAATATGTTTCCCACACTGGAAGACATCGCCAAACGTCGAAGACAATTAGGCCTAAATCAGTCAGAACTAGCCAAAATGGCAGGCGTCAGCCAATCCCTAATCGCCAAGCTTGAAGCAGGAACAATCGATTCATCCTACACCAAAGTCAAAACAATCTTCGACATCCTTGAACGCGTAGAAGCCAAAACAAAAATCCAAGAACGAAAAGTCGTACCTAACGAGATTATCGGCATACAGAAAGATGAGCCAATCTTAAAGGTTGTCAAACTTATGAAAGAGCATGGTTACTCCCAGATTCCAGTGTTTAACGGTAAACAGTCTGTAGGAAGCGTGTCGGAAAAAACTATTCTGCGGCAGATTTTGGCTGGCAAGGATTTGGATCAAATTTCCGGCTTGCCTACAGAAGATATCATGGAGGAAGCTTTTCCTCAGGTTGGGGAAGATGCGCCGTTGTCGATGATTTCCAGTCTATTGCAGACTTATCAGGCAGTTTTAGTGGCGAAAAAAGGCCAGGTGGTAGGTATCATCACTAAAGCTGATTTATTGAGAATGCTGTAGTTCGGTTAAAGGCGCTGCAGTTAGGGTTACTTTGCTAAGGGGTGGTCCTTGTTAGGTGTTGAGTTATTGCTGCGATGATTCTTTTTGCCTTTCTCCAAAATATCCGAGAGTGATTGGGTCCCGTTTTTCTGCCTCTTGCACAGTAAAATGCTCTACTGCATTTGCGAGCGTTTGGGGTTTTCGTCTCTTAATTTTTTGAAAAATTCTTCAGGCTTAACGGTTGTGAAGCATTTTGCTTAATTGTTCGACATTAGTTTGCCTCAAATTTTTTTCTGTCCCTCATGCTATGCGGCTTGTCTTAAAATATCCACAAAACGGTCAATCTCCTCAAACGTGTTGTATATGTAGAAACTTGCACGTGCTGAAGACTGCAGCTTGAAAAATTGATGCAAAGGCTGCGCACAGTGAAAGCCGCTTCTTATGGCTATGCCGTAGTTGTCAAGAAAGAGTGCAACATCGGGAGACGATAAGCCTGCAACGTTGAATGGAATAATTCCACTGCTCGAAGATTCGTCGCTATGCCCGTAAATAATAACGTTCTTGAGTTCACGCATTCTCTTAATTGCGTAATTAGTTAAAAGTCTCTCATGCGCGAGGACTTCCTTTTGCCCTATTTGTTCAAGATATTTGACAACAGCGCCTAAACCTACAATACCAGAAGTGTCAGGCGTACCAGCCTCAAACTTCCCAGGCAAACTATTAAAAGTTATATCGCATTGCCCTTGTTCTTTACTGAATGAAACATCGCTTATCATGCTTCCCCCCACATTGGAAAGGCGCCATCTTCTCAAGAATCCCAGCTTTGCCATACAGTACACCTATTCCTGTTGGCCCAAGCATTTTATGACCAGAGAACACTAAAAAATCAATACCTAAATCTTTTACATCAACGGGCAAGTGTGGAATAGATTGGGCTCCATCCACCAGCATTAATGCGCCATAATCATGTGCCGCCCGAGCTACTTTTTTAATGTTATTAATTGCGCCGGTTACGTTTGAAACATGAGTTAAAG
>Ga0187868_1001344_pt1 | contig 17554 bp, 21 predicted proteins | sample June2016WEW_13_4_FD_133014 | JGI IMG/M metagenome (GOLD analysis project Ga0187868, IMG submission 133014) | Peatland microbial communities from SPRUCE experiment site at the Marcell Experimental Forest, Minnesota, USA - June2016WEW_13_40 | ecosystem: Environmental > Terrestrial > Soil >... | reverse complement strand
CTTTGAACTTCGTTTGTACCTTCCATTAGGTAACACTCCTTTCGGTTCCTCCCGGGAACCACGGCTCTGGAGTGTTACCCCTTTTCCTCAAGAATTTCTGCTCATTATCTGGTCGTTAGCCCACCTACACGGCGGACACGGATTATGTGTTTGCTGGCGACACGGGCAAACCCCGCTGGAAAGACGCCATCCTTGCCGACTACCTGAAACCGGCTGCTGCGCGGGCCAAGATTGGCAAGGTTGGTTGGCATACCTTCCGGCGGACCTATTCAACACTCCTCCACTCTTTCGGCACGGCACCAGTAGTTCAAAAGGAACTGCTACGGCACGCGGACATTCGCACCACACTTGACCTTTACACCCGTGCCGTATCGGAAGAGAAGCGGGCTGCCTCCTCAAAAGTGGCCCGTGCATTATGGGCAGATTAAGTGAAGTGGTACGAAGTGGTACTTTTTCAAAATGGCGGAATGGGTTTAAGTCCTTTAGTTAGTTGGTGGACCTGGAGAGGTTCGAACTCTCGACCTCATGACTGCCAGTCATGCGCGCTCCCAACTGCGCCACAGGCCCCCGGTGGAATATCGCTGACATTCTATTTGTAACATGCGGCTGCGGGGCTGTCAATCAAGCGAATATGCCGGTAGTGGGTCAATTGGATGCTGTAGCGGCGAGTTTACCTCGCCATAGGGCGGCGTAAGGCCGCCTCTAAGTCAAGCTGACCCACGACCATATGCCCTGTGCGTGCGACACACGGGTGAAAACGCGAACGTAGCGCGGGCAAGCAAGCGTCCCCGTTTGCCAAGCATACGCGGGCAGGATGTCCGTGCGCCGGAAATTGCGAAAATAAATTTGCCCGAATTTCCTACCGGTAGGAAATTCGCGGCTACCACGCCCGCTTTTGGCTGTCAAAATGCTAGCCTACAGTATGCAGGTCACTCTCGGGGTGAAAACACGCAGTGGGAGTAGGTGTCAGGGGCCAGGTGTTAGGTGTCAGGAATCGGGTTCTCGGTGTCCGCCAGTAGCCGCCATCCGGGATGCGGTAGACGGCAGGTGCTGGGTGCTGGGGAGTGGGGCGGCGGGCATCCTGCCCGTGATGGAGACGCGGCCAAGGAGGCCATGCCACAAGGGGCGACGCCAAGACGTCCCCCAGTTTGCCACGATATACTAGAAATAAAACGGGTTAGCCGTGGATGATGGAAATCTTTAGAAAAGCGATGTCATTGAAATTAAATACGTTACCCAATTCTCGATCGCGAAGCATTGGAAAAAAGGGGAATTAAAAAATGAAGGCTAATCCCACGATGTTGTTGAAAACAAATGGAGAAAAAATGTCCGACACTCGGTATCCCACGATGTTGATGAAAATAAAGGACCTATAGGGTGTATGCCACGATGTTGATGATAATAAATGTAGTTATCGAGAAACACTGATGACACTTGACAAGTTTCGAGCGACACGCAGAGGCAGGATCCTAGAGTGGTGCGACGGACAGCAGACTCCACTCCCGCGAAAATGCGGTGGCATCCTTCCCGCCTGGGGAGGACACGATGCTCGCCGTGGCGGTGCTGCCACGCAAGTGACGGTCATGGCCAGGATGGCCATGCCACAAGCGGCGGCGTGCCACGGGCATCCTGCCCGTCAAGGAGACATGGCCGGGATGGCCATGCCACAAGGGCCGACACTAGAACGTGCCGTCGGACCCCGTGATGTACAACCATTTAAAGGGGTTAGCTGTGAATCATGGGAATCTTGATAAAATCGATGTCTTTGAAATTAAACAACTTAGTGAATTCGCTACCCCGAGGTCGCGGGGAAAAAGAGCATATCAAAAATGAAGGGATAACCCGTGATGTTATTGAAAACAATGGCGACGAAAATTGGCACCCCGTGATGTTGATGAAAATAAACGACCTAACGTGTTTACCCCGTGATGTTGATGATAATAAATGTAGTTGAATCCGATACCTGCAAGGCATATACTCCGCCCGCCCGAAAGGAGTTCGATTGATGACCCAACAAACTGTTCGCTCTATTCACAAATCAAGTACGACATCCCGAAGGGATTTCTTGCGGTCGACCGTTGTCGCGGTTGCCGCGGCGGGGAGCGCGGGTTCACTCACCTTTCTCCTGCCGGGGGCGCAGGCAGCGGAGAAGAAAAAGAAAGTCGTCATCGCTGGCCACCCCTGGGTGTACGCTGCGCCGCTCCCTGAGTTTGACATCACCCCGGTGCTCGAGCAGATTTTCTCCGATATGAGTTACGCGGGGTTGGATGCGATTGAGCTGATGCATAATGCCCTTGAGCATCCGGAGGCGGTAGAGCGGATTGGGGCGCTGTCGCACAAATACTCTCTGCCCGTGATCGGCACATCCTATGGGGCCGATATGTGGGACGCCTCGAAGCACGATGCGATCCTCGAACAGGCGCAAACAATTATCACGCGCCTCCAGCAACTGGGCGGGAGAACGCTCGGGACCTCCGTGGGCGATGCGCGGCAGATGAAGACTCCGGAACAGCTCGATGCGCAAGCGGAAATCCTGCGCAAGATCATCGCCTTCGGGAACGAGCACGGCGTGGTGCTGAACCTGCACAACCACACCTATGAAGTTCGCGACGACGAACATGACCTGAGTGGAACACTGGCCCGCATCCCCGATGTAAAACTTGGGCCCGATCTGAATTGGCTGGTGCGTGCCGACATCGACCCGGTGGATTTTATCCGCCGGCACGGCGACCACATGGTTTATATGCACCTGCGCGACCAGAAACCCGACGGCACGTGGCCTGAGGCCATGGGCGAAGGCGCGACCGACTATGTCGCGGCCGGCAAGGAACTCCACCGGATCAATTACTCGGGCGATGCGGCCATCGAACTCGCGCACGAAATGAACTTCAAGCTCACCCGGCCCTTGCGCGAAAGCCTGAAAATGAGCCGCGAATACGTTCGGCGAACCATGGGCTATTGACGTATGATTTCCAAGTTCATTTATGGGCTCGTGATCTTCTCGAGCGCGTTCCTGTTGTTCCAAGTGCAGCCCATCCTGGGGAAAATGATTTTGCCCTGGTTTGGGGGCTCCGCCGGGGTCTGGATCGTCTGCCTGTTATTCTTCCAGGTCGTGCTTCTGCTGGGATATTTCTATGCGCATTTCTTGACGCGGAAGTTTCGCGCGCGCACGCAGGTTCGAGTGCACGCGGCGCTTCTGGTCGCGAGCCTCCTGGCGTTGCCGATTGTGCCGAAGGTTTCCAAGCTTGCGGCCCCCCTCGATCCCACGTTCCAAATCCTTTGGATCTTGGGACTCACGGTCGGCCTGCCCTATTTTCTTCTGTCCTCCACCAGCCCTTTGTTGCAGGCGTGGTACGCGCAGAAGGACGCCGAGGCCGCGCCCTATCGCCTCTATGCCGTCTCCAACGTTGGCTCGATGCTGGCATTAGTCAGCTACCCGGTCCTGGTGGAGCCCTGGATTGGCACTTCGCATCAAGCCGTGGGCTGGTCGTGGGCGTATGGGGCTGTCGCTATGTTGTGTGCCCTGGTCGCCCTAGCTTTTCCCCGCAAAGACTCAATCGGCGGGCCGTTAAAGGGCGACCCTCCGCCGGACGGGAAAACGCGAGCGCTGTGGATCAGCCTGGCGGCCTGCGGCTCAGCACTCCTACTGGCCATCACCCATCACCTCTCTCAGAACATCGCTTCCGTTCCGCTTCTTTGGGTAATCCCTCTTGCTTTGTATCTGCTTACGTTCATTTTGTGTTTTGAAGGCCGAGCCTGGTACCGGCGCGACTTCTTTCTCCGCCTGCTCGGTGTGGCCCTGGGCTCACTGGCTTATGCACTGGCGCCGGCATTCGCCGGCCTTCCTATCAAGGTATCGATTCCGCTCTTTTGTTGCTGTTTATTCGTATGCTGCATGTTTTGCCATGGTGAGCTGGCCAAGCTGAAACCACACCCGGCGCATCTGACTTCGTTTTACCTGATGATTTCGCTGGGAGGTGCGGTCGGCGCCCTCTTTGTTGCCGTGCTGGCTCCGCGGCTGTTCTCGGGGGATTATGAACTGCGGATCGTCATCGGATGTTGCGCTCTCCTGGCACTGGTGGTCCTGCACCGCGACCCCAGCAGCCCTTTTTATCGGGCACGATGGCAACTCCCCTGGTTGCTCGTGGTTGCTCTGGCCCTCGCCGTTATCGTGAGCCTCGGTGTGACGGCTCGCGAGGAGGCCAAAGGCGCTCGCCTGATGGTGCGGAATTTCTACGGCGTGCTGCGCATCGTCGATCAAGTGGCGCCCAACGTGGTGCTGGTACGGGGCGATGCCTCCCCGCCGCCCGACGAAGACTTCCGATTTGAGAAACTCATGAACGGCACGATCGACCACGGGCTGCAATTCCTTTCGCCCGCCCGCCGGGACCTGCCAACCACCTATTACGGCCCGGAGTCCGGCGTTGGGATCACCCTGAAGGCAGCGGGGGGCGAAACCCCTCTCGCCGTGGGCGTGGTCGGACTCGGCGTTGGCACGCTTGCCACTTATGCAAAGCCTGGGGATCGCTACAAGTTCTATGAGATCAATCCCCTGGTTGTCCAGATCGCCCAACAGGAATTCAGTTTTCTGCGGGACTCGCACGCGAAGCTCGAAATCGTTTTGGGTGATGGACGATTGTCCTTGGAGCAAGAACCGCCACAAGGATTCGATGTGCTCGTGGTCGATGCTTTTTCCGGCGACTCCATCCCGGTTCACTTGCTGACGCGCGAAGCCTTTGTGTTGTACTTTCGCCACCTCCAACCCACGGGCGTGCTGGCCGTGCATATTTCCAATCAGTATTTGAACCTCGCGCCGGTGGTTACCGCCGCAGCAATGTTGCTCGGCAAAGAAGCGGTGATGGTCGGAAACAAGGCCTACAGCCCGCGAGGGATCTATCGGGCCACATGGGTTCTGGTGGGGAACCCCCAAGGCTTTCTCGGCAAGCCGGAAATCGAGAAAGCGGGAAGCGTTCTCGGGCCCACCAGCCCGCACATCCTTTGGACGGACGATTACAGCAGCGTGTTCAAGGTCTTAATGTAGCCCTGGGCCGCGCTTCCCTGCCCTCGGACATTTTTTCCCTGCCACGCACACTTTTTGGAACAAACCTTTCGTCTGTGGTGTCATTCTAAGTAGCAAGAGAGGCATGCGCGGAGATGGGGTATTGAAGTTCGGGCCTGGAACTGGTATCTTGGGGCCGTTATGGGCATTGCGCGGTCGGTAGGTATCACGCTCGAGCATACGATGCCGGCAGTTAATGAGGAAGCGGCATTCGTGGGAGAGCTGCGAGCGGGCTCTGAAGACGCCTTTGCTTATCTGTTGACGGTTTATCAGAATCCGGTTTTCAACCTGGTTTGGCATATTGTCGAGAACTCCGCCGATGCCTCCGACGTTCTGCAAGACGTTTTTGTGAAGGTCTTCAAGGGGATCAAGGGGTTTAACGGCGACAGCAGTTTGCGGACGTGGATTTACCGCATTGCCGTTCACGAAGCATCGAACCATCGCCGGAGCTGGATTCGCCGCCATTGGCGTGAACCGTTTTCCGTAGATGACAACGAATCTCCCTCGGCCGCAGCGGCTTCGGAAGCCGTCTCGAGTGAGCGCAGCCCGTATCAAGTTCTCGAGCAGGCGGAGCGGGAAGTTGTGGTCAAACGAGCTCTGGCGAGCCTGGCGCCGCCGTATCGGACCGTTGTGGTATTGCGCGAAATCGAGGGGCTCCCATACGAAGAAATCGCGCAGGTGCTGGGTTTGGCAGAGGGAACCGTCAAATCTCGGCTGTTGCGAGGCCGGGAGTTGCTCCGCAGGAAGCTGGCGGGGTATGTGGGCAAGGAACATGTTTGAGACTTGTTTGGAAATTCGGCATCATTTCTCGGATTATATGGACGACCTGTGCGCGCCGGAAGCGCGGAAGTCGATCCGCTACCACCTGTCGTTCTGCGAAGTTTGCCTGCAGCAGCTTGACCAATGGCAGATGGTGCGGGAGGAGTTGCGGGCGCTCCCGCGGCGGCAGGTTCCCCCGGAATTGGCATTGCGGATGCGCGTGCGAGTTTCTCAGAGGGTCCACGAGAAACTCTTCTCCCGTCTCTGGGTGCGTTTCGAGAATGCCCTCAAGCCGTTGCTGATACCGGCCACCGGTGGTGTATTGTCGGCGCTGATTTGCTTTTGCCTGTTCATGGGATCGCGGGTGGTTCCGGTCTCAGATGATCCGGACGTTTCGGTGCAGTGGGCCACTCCCGCGAGCGTGCAGGAACTGGCGCCCATGGATTTCAACACCGATGATAACGCCGTGGTGGTGTTAACCCAGATTAACGCCGAGGGGCGAGCGAAAGGTTATCAGGTTCTTTCCGGCCAGGGTTCGCCCGAACTCATGCAGCGACTGGACCGGATGGTCTACTTCAGCATCTTCCGACCCGCCACCATGTTCGGCAGGCCAACGGAGGGGCAGGTGGTTCTGTCCTTGCGGCGCATCACGGTCCGAGGGTAGTCCGTTTGCCATTGACCCCAAAAGAACTTCAAAGGAGCGTAGCGCGGACCTGTTCGGCAGGTCCGCGGCTTTTCTTTGCGTATAGGGGACAAGCCGCGGACCTACCGAACAGGTCCGCGCTACGTGGCGTGTGGTGCCTCATTGCGGCCTCTCTGATGGCGCTTATGGCCCCCACTCCTGCGCGCTCGCAGTCGGCCGGAAACGTCCTGCTGGAATCAAACGAACAACTCTTCTGCGTGCTGGCGGCGCTCAATGCCGCGGGGTACGACGCAGGCATGAATGGAAGCCCCATCAATGCCACGCGGCGCCGCGTGCGGGAATACCTTGAGGCCCAGAATGCGCCCATCCTGCCGGATCTCAAAAAGTTCTATGCCGATCACCAGGTGAAAGATGATCCGAGCAAGGACCTGGCGCAATACATTTCCCTTGCACTGTTGGTGGGTTCGCCGCCGGATTTCCGGCTTATGGTTCCCGCCGAAGAAGTTCCCCCCGACGCGCGCGACGTGGAGGGTTTCCTTCCCCTCCTCCGCACCTTTTATACCCAGTCCAAGATGTTGTTCATCTGGTCCGAGGTCCAGAAACAGTACGACGCGGCCGTGGCTCGCTATACCGACGAGGTCCGCCAAACCTTCGTGTTGACGGAGGCCTACCTGCGGTTTCCCGCCGGTGGTTACCTGGGCCGGACATACGCCATTTATATTGACCTGATGGGCGCGCCGGAGCAGGTGCATGCGCGGATTTACGGCCTGAACTATTTCCTGGTGGTGACGCCGTCCGAAGACCTTAAGCTCGAGGAGATTCGCTTTCAATATATGCACTTCCTCCTCGACCCGCTGGCCGCCAAGTATGGCGCCGAGATCGCGCAGAAGTCCATGCTTTCTGCCACGGCGCGCCAAGCTCCCTCGCTGGGTTTGGACTTCAAGGAGGATTTTGGCCTGCTGATCACGGAGTGCCTGATTCGCGCCGTGGAACTGCGCATGGATAAGGTCCCGGCGGCGGATGCACAGAAGAAACTCGACGACATGACCTCCCAAGGTCTGATTATGGTCCACTACTTGTACGAGTCGCTCCTGGCTTACGAACACCAAGTAGGTTCCATGCCGACTTATTACAAGCCCATGATTCTCGCCATCGATCCGCACGCCGAGGCCCGACGTCTATTCGTGGTGCACTTTGCCACTCGTCCGCCCGCCCCTGTGACCAAGGCAGCTCCAGCCGAGAGCGAGGAAGAGCAACTTCTCGACAAGGGTGATAATCAGTTTTACGAGGGAAAATACCTGGACGCAAAGGCCTCATACCAGACTGTGCTTGAGAAGGACGATCCTAAGAGTGAGCGCGCTATCTATGGCATGGCGGTCGTCTACGCCAACACTCGAAAGCCCGACCTGGCGGAAGAGTATTTCGAGAAAGCCCTGGCCACCGCCCACGATCTGCGCATCGTGACGTGGTCACATATCTACCTGGGAAGGCTCGATGATTTGAACGGCAAGCGCGATGCCGCCCTCGTTCAATATCATGCCGCCCTGCTGACCGCCGCCGCCTACCCCATGGCCTTGCGCGCCGCCCAAAGCGGGATGGCAACCCCCTTCGGCTCTGCTCCTCCGGAAAAGTGAGAAAGGCACTAGCGGAGGTTTTCAAGTTCGGGCTTCACAATGGATTCGTAGCATTCGGGGCAGATTCCGTGACTGAATTGAGCTCCGGAGTATTCACTCAGGTAAGTTTCCAGATGCTGCCAGTAATTGCTGTCGTTGCGGATTTTCTTGCAATAGGAGCAGATGGGGACCAGTCCTTGAAGCTGCTTGACTCGACCCAGGGCCTCTTCCAACTGCTGGACGCGGTCCGCCAGGCTGCGCTGCAACTCCACCATGCGCCGGCCGACTCCCAGCCGCGCGCGCAATTCATCCCGGTCAAAAGGCTTCGTAATGTAATCGTCGGCTCCCGCCTGCAATCCCTGAATGATGTTTTGCCGCCCGCCGAGGGACGTCAGCATGATGATATAGATGGGCACCGTCTGGGGCCGCGCGCGGATGATCCGGCACACGTCCGGGCCCTCTTTTTCCGGCATCATCCAATCCAGGAGGGCGATGTCCGGACGAGGCCCATTTTCGAGGATGCCCAAAGCCTCGCTGCCATTGGTGGCCGTACAGACTTCATACTCCCAACTCAACAAGGTCGATTCCAGGACGCGGCGCGTCACCACTTCGTCGTCCGCCACCAGCACCCTCATCATTGTCTCCCCCGGCCAGCAATCTCCCGGCGCGGCACGAAAGTCGGCGATCAACCTCCAACTGGGCCGATAACATACACCTCACCGGGGTTGGACGCAATTGTCAGCCGCGGACATAAGTATGGGAGTACTAGTGTCCCGAGTCAGAGATTCGTTGATAGCTGGGCGCAATTCCCCGCTTGACGGGACCGCACCCCTGCCGGAACCGGCAAACACGGGCTGCGGTGCCCCGGATGGCAGGCGCAACCTCATCGCTACGGGGCCATCCGTATTCGCAAGCATCAGGGGGGCTTTTCAAGGACGGCAGCCGGGTACGCCATTTTGCGGTAATGTCGAACCTGTGGGAGCGGAAGGCCGCGCGCCTGATCGAGTGGCAATGCGAGAAGCCGGGGGCCCTCGAGTTAGTGCATGACGTGATCAAGAACGAGTTGGGCCGCGGGATGCCGCCCTAGAAATATCTCGCGGCCAGCGCCGCTGGCCCCTACACGAACACGCGACGTGGCACCGTTATCCTGCCCGTGTCAAATCATGGCCAGGATGGCCACGCGTGAACGTAGCGTGGGCGTCTCGCCCGCTGTAGCAGGGGCGTCCCGCCCGTGCGCAGTCATGGCCAGGATGGCCATGCCACGACGTTGGTTGCGGCTCTGCCGCACGCCTCTCGTAGGGGCGCCGCTCGACGAGTTCTGCTTCCTTCATGGCTGGCCTCTCCGGGTTGAATAACGGCGAACGAGCGGGGAAGTCTGGCGCAGAGAGCAACCCGGGCGAGGGTGGCGACGGGAGCTTTCAGTACCTACGTGCTATCGACTTGTGCGCACACACATGTCCTAATTCTCCTGTAAGATCAAGGGGAATGAAATGGAAAGCTCACACGTAATGGTTTTTGGTCGGTTGGCGCAGGCGGTTTGTCGGAGTCCATTCGCCAGCATCTCCGTGGCACTCTTGGCCTTCACTTTCGGATTCGCTCTTTATCAGTTCACGTCACGTTTTGAGGCTCACACACGCGGCCATTCAAACGCCCGGTGACCGTGATCGTCCATCAAGAGGCGGGCTAAGCTTCCTGACAGATGGCCACTCTTGCCTGTCCAGGTGGCTGGTGTGCGTCTGGCTGGCGCCGGGCCGTCTGAAGCATTGACTGCCCAACCCATCGTGGTGCGGACCTGTTCGCGAGGTTCGGGGCTTTTCGTTGTTAATTAGGGGCGTACCGCGGACCTACCGAACAGGTCCAAGGAGATGTAGCGCAAGGCCCGCTCTCCGGCCTTGCGGCCCTTCCACCGCACCGTGGCATTGGCGGGGCGCTCAAGAGATTTCGGTTATCTTGTTTGCGGCGCGACAAAACCCCGCACCGCCGGAAAAGCCGCAGGGCCGGAGTGCGGGCCCTGCGCTACGTCTTGAGGTCGCGCAATAAGCGCTCGAACGACTTCTGGTACTGGTCGTGATCTTTCCAGGTCAAGAAGTCGCCGAGGCGGCGCGTGCGGCGGAGGCTGGCGGCCCAGGCTTGATCGGTTTCCATGACCGCGTCATCCAAGCGGATGGGGAAAAGGACCAGTTTGTTCTGCTTGCGTTCCTTCTCCAGCGCCGCTTCAACCTCTTCTTCCACCCACGGGCTGCGGATCGAGTTCTCCGATAAGAAGTTTGTCATAAACGCGAATGGAGTCATCGATGCGCGTTCGGAACCTGTCGCCGATCTTCAAGTCTTCGGGGGCAAACCAGCAGCGCACGCCTTTCTGCTGAAGGTCGGCGTGCAACCGCTGGGTGAAGTCGTCGTATTCGGAGGGCTCCGGCCAAACCACTTCGAACGCTGCCAGAAATCGTTGGATTCGTCCCAAATCGGCGCGGTCATGGCAACCCATCACCAGTTCCATAGCGGCCACTGCAGGGACTGCGAACGACTGCGCGGCGACTTGTTTGAGCCACTTTTGGGCAGGAATTGTTCCACGCAGGCAATCGACGAGGACGTCCGTATCAAGAAGGTTCATTAGAGGGGGTGTCCCACCCTTGCGACCGGAGCTTGCGGGCGAACTCCACGCTATCTTCGATGTCGGCGCGATCGCGCCACATCCCTAAGAACTCGGATTTCAGCAGGTCGTCAAAAGTAGGGGAGGTAGAAGAACCCGTGGGTGAGACCATAATCACAATCGCGGCGGACCCAGTTGGCACGTCCGGAGGCAGCGTGATGCGCAGTTCCCTGCTGAGGGGAATGTCCGCATTAAGTGTGACCGTCTTTACCATCGTTACTTTGCCCCGCCTTTTACCTTATCAAAACCCCTGCGCGTTTACAACGACCTGTCAGCAAGACGCCCGACGACGGACTCTGTCTTCGTCCGTATCCCGTGTCCCGTCCCCCGTGTCATGCCTTCTGCTTACGGTGGTTCGTCGACGATAGACAACGGAAAGCCGCGGACCTCAAAAAGAGTTCCGCTGTACACTCGCCAATGCCACTACGCTGGTCCAATGCTGTGTGTGACGAACCGACTTTCTGCGCTAGCGGGACTACAGGCCTGGGCGGCCTGCGCGGCCCATGATGCGATTTTGCGATCGTTGGCTTCCGACAGGTGAGTCACAAGATTTAAGTTTTCCTGGTATTTCTGGAGAGCAGGAAGAGTCCCCCCAGCTTGAGCCAGACTTGTTTGCAATTTCCATAAATCGTTTAAAGTCACTGCCGCATTGCTGGCAGGGAGCCCCGGAAGAAGTTGGCCCGCTACGGATTGCAGGGCCTGCGTCGTCAGATTATTCGCGCTCTTCGGCATGAGTGCAGATGCCAAGGCTTCGTTTGGAAGGTCAAGCCCTTGCGCTTGGGTGTAGAGAAGCCGTACTTGATCCAAGTTGTTCGCATCGAGCGCGACTGAATCAGCGGGGGGAAGGATGGTCTCCAATTGCTTATACATATCCAAGCTTTTCTGCAAACCAATTTGCGCGGCCACCGTGAGCAGCGTTTTTGGAGCATTCATCAACTGGCTGCGTATGACTCCACCGGTTAGATTGGGGACAACAGTGGAAAGGGAAGCGCCGCCAGTCACGGCTGCCTCGACCGCCTCGGCCATCCCGCGGGCCAGCACGTCCTGTACTGCTTGATATCCTTGGAGGGCCCGAGAGGTGCCAATCATGCCTGGGAGAGCAATCTTCTTGGTCGCGATTTCGCTCCGTAAAGAAGAAGATGCCACAATGTTCTCACGAGTCCACGCAGCACCCGCCAACGGCTGTAATAAGCTCGAATCGGTTACCGGATTGCCTTTGTCATCGAAGAAGACATGCACCTGATCGGTGCCCGAAGCGCCTTGCCCCTTTACTTTATACAGGCGGCCCTTAAGCAATACCGAATAACCGAGATCGAGTGCCCCTCCGCAGGAAGTTACCTTTGATGACAAGGGCGGTACACTAGGAGTAGTTGGACCCGCCGGAGGGGAGAGGGAAGTTTTTGCGGATGTGGTGGGCTGCGATATTTGAGCAAGGGACCCCGAAGCGAGTTTGGGTATTGTCTGAGCGACGTAATTGGCGACAGCTTCCTCCTGGCCGTATCCAGCAGCACTGCTGCAGCTCATGGGAGTCTGGCATTGGACCCCTAATGGCACGTACGAAAACCAATAATTGCGCCCCCCTACCTTCATCCCGAACGACCAAGCGTCCCTTGCCAGAGGAGGATGATGCGACTTCACGGAGGAAACCTCGGTTGGTCCAACAGAGAAGGCTCCATCCTGGCTTGCCACAATAAAGGAAACCTGCTTAGCACCTAGAATGAAAGTCCCCCGCTCATATTGGGATGGCTTGTAATGCCAGACCCCAAAACCAAAAGTCCCACCCACGCTTAAGGCCTTGTCCAACATCGCCGGCGCTTGGTTGTACTGACCTAGAATCAGGTAGACGACTCCAATCTGCACCCAAGCGTCGGGCTTCGAAGGTTCGAGTGAAGCTGCCTTTTGGAAATCCGCAAGAGCGGAATCCCACTGCGCTCTTTCTGACGCGGCGCGACCGCCCGCCATACAGGACTGGTAGTCCGCGCAGGGCGCTGGCGTTGCGGGGGCGATGCCGCTGCCTGCCGTACCTATGACCGTGGGCATCTCAGTTGGTGACTGGGTCGGAGTGTTGGACCCGTTGCACACGGCGTATTTTTCCTTTGCGAGATAGTAGGGGTGCAATAACCGCGCATCGCTTTCTGCCATCATGCCGCCTAAGCCGCCCGTCGCTGCCAGATCGATGCAATAGGGCGTTTCGGCCGAGCCAGGTTGCCCTTTCCATTCGAAAACCTGTCCGACGATCGTCTGCTGTCCGCCCTGGAGTCGCACAGCGAATAAGCAATACATGCCTGGCTGCAGGTTTGACCCAGCGACGAGTTGTACCATCTGCGTCTGGCCGGGTACGGGTTTCTGCAAGAGCTCCACTTTCAGGGCATCCGTTTTAGCGACCACGTATTTTTGCAGGGGAGATGCCGCTGGCGTTTGGCCGCGTGGCGATTGACCTGAAATGTCACCCAGCAACCCTCCCACTTGTGCGAGAGCGTCGGGTCGCGTCACCAAGTTTCTCGCATACGGGAGCTTGTACAACTCCAAGTTCGCGCTCGTGTCCGCGACAGCGGGGTCGAACACAATAAAACGCATCTCGCCACCCTCGAAGACCAAGACCGACTCGGTCTCCGTTGCCATCTTCTGAAAATCGTAAACCGGGACGCTATGTTGGCTTGGCGTGAAAGTCCCCCTGCCGCCAATCAAGGGAGCCAGCTTGCCGTCAACCACGCCATAGATTCCGAAAAACTCGGGGACTTGACACCGCGCGGAAGGCGAAACGGATGCAACCAGGAGGAATGCGGCTATTCCTCGCCCGTTCAGGAAAATGCCTGATGTGGTTCGAAGAATCATGGCAAGGCAAGCGCCAACCCCCACGACAAATCGATTCAACTTATCTTTCATGAGTTCCCCCCCTTTAGAGCATGATCAGCTTGATGAAGTTGTAAGTTGCGCCTGGTTTCGGAGAGGGACGGTCCGCTGCAACGCAAAGCCATTGACCTGGACCAGACGAGTTTTCACTCATGTTGGATATAGAACCGCTCGACCATATCCATAATAAGGTCTGATGGGTCCTCTCCTCTTTCCTTAATAAAGAGCATTTCAATCAGTTGCTCGGTTGTGAGGAATAGAATAACTTTGCCATCCTCACTAAAGATGGTGTTCCGCTTGACGTGGGCTCCGCGGTTCGGTTGGCGGTTGCAGCACATAATCCCTAGCTTGCCCATCGGAGGGGTGAGATAGTTACGCGTCTGGTTCGTCTCATCCTTGCCAATCTCCTCTGCATCGTAGTTCTTGAACTCGAACAAGACCATACGAGCCCTTAGCTCTCTAAGCAGATAGCCCCAGTTGTTCTTCCTGTCCATATTACGATTGGGGAATACTGCGTCACGTCGGTCAATACCCGAGAAGCTCCGTGACTGGATAATCGGGTCGTTAAGCGGTGGCACAAACAGAAACCGAAGAGCGTCAATGCACGCGTCCTCATACCGTTTCCACCCCTTCCGTCCAGGCGGGCACTTTTGCAAACGCTGACGAATCTTCTGGCTCCTATTCATGGACACCACTCGAAGTGAAGTAGGTCTGAATGAGGTCCGGGTGCTGAATCAAAAGGTCCGTCAATTCCGTTCCGTCGATGACGCGCAGTTGGTAGAACGTCTTGCCAATGCTTTCTGACAAAAAACTCCTCGCGACTGAATTCAGTCGACTGTTCGTAATGATCAAACCCCTCTTAGTCCCGCCCGACGTCATCAGGAATCCCAACATCTGGTGCAATGCGGATACACTTACCCGTTGATCCCGATACAACTTCGCTTCAACCAGCCAAGTCTCGGTCTGCTCCGCACCGAAAGGATCGCGAGAATGAAAGGTGGCAATGATGTCGACACCACTATCATGGGTGATTCCGCCTCTGAGCACCGAAAACCCTAGCTTAGCGAGGAGGTCCTCGACCATCCGCTCAAAAGTCTTTGAGTCCAACCTTGAAAAGTCGACCTCAGGTGCTGCGCGGATTTGGTTGATCAGGCGCAGCACCGCCCCGGGGATATCCCGGCGCAGATCAACATAAGTCCAGCGTGCTAGGGACGGCGGAATGTCGCAGTCCTCGATTAGGGCAGGTATTACCGTAATGGCTCTGTCCCGAAGTTCTCTGGAAATCGCTGCATTGAATTCGGTTTGTACCCAACTGGAGGCTACAGCGCGTGGGGAGAGAAGAACAACAAGAATGTCACTAGACAACACGGCCTGTTGTACGCGTTGTGCGATTGAGTCCCCAGGTTCGAGTGCCCAGGCATTGATCTTCACGTTTAGTCCCGCGTTTTGCAGGGCTTCCGCAACAATACGAGCGACGGCTTTGTCCGCCGCCGCGTAGCTCATGAACACTTGGCGAGGTTTCGGTTCAGTGGTTCGGACCTCGTTCACGATTGCCTCGTACGGTTCGATTCCGTTAACTCCTGCCCGGACTGCCCTGTATAAAACCCTCCCGGGTCGGCGTCATGAGAAAGCGCCACACCGATGGTGCGGGGTTTTAACCTGCACACGTATTGCCGCGGTCGCGGCTGGCCAGGGAACGGTGCCGACGGTGACTGACGATGATTACTGGAGTGATTCATGACGCCTAACCTCCCAGGGGTTTCCAGGCTGGCGAAAAGATAACGGAATTAAACAACTTATTAACCTGAGATGCAAGGGGAAAGGAGCAGGGGACAGGTTACAGGTTACAGGGGACAGGGGCTGGGGATTGGGGATTAGGGGCGGGGCACAGGATTCGGGATACGGGAGTGGGCAGATCTTCTTTTAATCTTTTATGCGTTTTATTGTTCAATCCGTCTTTCATCGAAAGCTTCCATCTGTGGATGACTGAAGCGGAAACTGCGTGGAAACTCACACCTCGGCAAGAAGCTGACTTAGAACGGGCGCCGAAATCTCGCTTCTTCCCACAAGCTCCTTGAGTTCTCTGGCAAGTTGGAGCATCTCGTCCGGCGCTTGCGAGCAGTGCCAGCCAGCGCCTATTTCGCCAACTCGGGAGGACAGAAGTGCACGAAAGATTTTCGCCACAACGAATCGCGGCAGTACATCGAGAATCGCTGCACTGGTAGGAACGATTCGGCGGCCTGTGGCGCGAACCACAGCGATGGTTTCGTGCATCGCATTCGCGAGCCTCCGCATATCCTCCCGGGAACGAGCCAGGGCATAAGTATCGCACCTGTGCTTGAGGACGAGCATCGCAAGAGGGACCACCAGGGCCGCATGGGTGACAAGCCAGTCGGGCATGTTCGGAATGGCGTTGGCCTTGAGGCCGGCGCGGTTGAAGATGTTTACCAGTTTCCTGAGCCTCTCCGTCGTCGCGCCATTCGCTTCGCCAAAGGGGCTGGCGCGCCCCTTCGTTCGCATCGCCCGGATCAAGCTGCCTTCGCGCCTCCCTCCGGCGAAGACAAAGCCCAGCATCACACGAGTCGCGCCCAGAGATGCAACCCACTCGTCCGGACCCAAAGCTGTGTTCACCATGAAGACAACTGTCGGCGACTGGTTTTGTCTTAGGACGGGGAGAATATCCCCCGCTTGATTCTTGCGAACGACAACAAGGATGTACTCATAAACGTCCTCGGGAACCAGCCTGTCAATGACCGGCACTTTTGTTACCGTCTTGATGTCTTTGAGCGGATCCTCTATTTCAATTCCTCTCGCCACTAACTCTTCGAACCGCTTCCCACGCGCAAGGACCGTGACATCGTAGCCGGCTCGATGCAGTTCCGCAGCAACAACGGAGCCATTGACCCCTGCGCCGATTACGAGTATTCGAAGCCCGCGATCGTTCATTGCCATCTCCTGCCACTAGAGATCCCGCACGAATTCTATATTCTCAGCGACCGTCTGCACGGTTTAACCAGCAAAACCTCGAAGGGACATCCCATGAACCGGAATCTCCTATTGAGTCACTGATTTGCTCCGATGGTATGACTCCGGAGGGGAATTGCAAGACAAAAGCCGCATTTGCGACGGAAAGACCGGGCGATTTCCTGGGCCGCTCCGGCCCATTTTCTACATTTCATCCCCGTCGCGGGGCGGCTTTCCGCTTCTGCGGCACATGATCTTGTCGAAGGGCTTGATCCTCCGAATCGCTTCGCGCGGAAGCAGGCTTAGCCCGACATCACCCTGCGGACGTCTTTCAAAAGGACGAACAGGTGCATGGGGTCGGTGGGCGAAGGGATGAAATCAAATTTCTGGTAGAAAATCTTTGCGGCTTCATCTTTGGCATGAACGGCCAAGGCGCGGATGCCGGCTATGTCAGCCGCTTGTAGGGTGCGCTGCATCGCGTCGCGCAAAAGGGCCTTCCCGATCCCCCGGCCTTGCCAGCGACGGTCTACGGCCAGACGCGCCAGCAGCATGATGGGCACCGGATGGCGTGCCAAGCCCTTGCTTAAACGCTCGGGGGCTTCCTCGCGGATCACATGGCCCACCGCGAGGGCGTGGTATCCCACCACCGTTTCCCCCGACAATCCAACGTAGGTTTGCGCCGCGCCTGCCTGCTGATTCTGCCCGGCGTAGCGCAACAGGTACCGGTTCAGCTCTTCCCTGCCGCAATCGAAGCCTTCGACCCGGTGCTCGGGGCCCAGTTTCTCCACCCTTCGGTCAGCGTTCACGAATGGGTTCCGGCATCAAAGAATCCCGGTTCCCTTAAGAGGCGTTCCAGCCGGGGCAGAGGACGGGGGGGCGCATCGAGGGCAGCTAATTCTAATGCGCGTTCAAGTTGAGACTAACAATCCAAGGCCAAGCCGTGAGACTGCGCAAGCGCTGCGGGTCTGCAGCGAGCCGGGGCAATCCCTGGTGCAACTGGCGGATGACGGCAT
>Ga0187868_1001341_pt1 | contig 17587 bp, 14 predicted proteins | sample June2016WEW_13_4_FD_133014 | JGI IMG/M metagenome (GOLD analysis project Ga0187868, IMG submission 133014) | Peatland microbial communities from SPRUCE experiment site at the Marcell Experimental Forest, Minnesota, USA - June2016WEW_13_40 | ecosystem: Environmental > Terrestrial > Soil >... | reverse complement strand
TTGAAGAAATTATAAGCGGCTTCGAAGTTCTGCCGCGCCTCAGCGTCCTGGCCCTTGTCATAAAGACTCTTGGCCTTGTCAGCGATAGCAGGCAGTATGGCAACCAAAACCAGCAGAGCTACCGCCGCGGGCATCAGACGTCTCATTCGTCAGTCCTCGTATAAGAAATCTTACCGAAAGTCTTCGCCGGACAAGCAGTGACTACGCTTACAGCCCGTGAAACCGCCTTATTAAAACACATGCAAGCAATAACATTGGAGCGATTATAGCATCGCGTTTCCTTACGCCTGATCTCATTGCATGCAGGGCAGTGATACTCTTTAGTCTTAGCCCAAGTGGGGAGGGCCGGGCTTGGGGCTGCGGCTATCGGCTCCGCGAATTAACTTCCGGCGGGTACCAGCGTAACACGTTCCACCCCAGCCCGAAAGAGGAAATGCATATTGGCCGGAGCCCGATACCCGCAGTCCGAAGCCCACTGTTAAGATGAACCCATCCTATGGCCCGCCAGTCCACACACCAGACCAAACCCAGCCCTGAAAAATCCCCACGCCGCGACCCCACCGCCTCCGGTCAGCGCGATGCTGCCGTTAATAGGATCGCTTCCCATAACTACTTCTTGCTGGAAAAATTTGAGTGCGGTGTTGTTCTTACCGGAACCGAGGCAAAATCGGTTCGCGGCGGACTCGCCAACCTTAAGGATTCCTATGGTTTGGTCAAGGACGGCGAACTCTGGTTGCTCAATGCTCACATCGGCCCTTACGAGCACGGCAACATTCACAATCACGCTCCACTGCGCACCCGTAAGCTGCTCATGCACAAGGAAGAAATCCGCAAGCTGATCGGAAAGACGCAGCAAAAAGGACTGACGCTGATTCCCGTCCGCATGTACTTCAAGAATGGCAAAGTAAAGGTTGAACTAGCCTTGGCCAAAGGTAAGCAGCTCTGGGATAAACGCGAAACCGAAAGGCGCCGTACTGCGGACCAAGAAGCCAGAGAAGCCATCAGTCGGAGCCGGAGAACCTAAGGTTTTGCCCCCGTTTGCGAGTAAAGGCCAAGCTTGCAGAAGCGTCTCGAGGCCACCATCAAGAGTGTAAACCTGAAATCCGATATGCCGCACGTCCACGAGGCCCTGCAGCGCATGGACCGGGAACTAGCGCTCGCTCGCACCAGCAAAGCAACGCTGCTGAAGCTGATTCACGGCTACGGATCGACTGGCGCAGGCGGGGACATTCGCATCGCCGTGCAAAAGCGGTTGATAGAGATGACGCAGAGCGGCCAGATTCGCGGCTGCATCTTTGGCGAGAACTGGTCAAAATCAGACGAGACGGCCTGGAAACTTCTGCGATCGCACCCGGACCTCAAGCGCGACTCCGACCTCGGTCGCCGCAACCAGGGAATCACGATCGTTTTGCTCTGATTGCTTACTTATGCGCTGGCACGGCGGTTTCCACGGGTTCAAGCTTCGCCGTAAAGTGGCGCAAAAACGGCGCTTCGTAGCTCAGCTTCATTCCCTGAATCTGTTCGCGCTTCTTCCAAACTGCAAGGATGACTTCCACCACATAGTCAATGTGGCTTTGGGTGTAAACACGACGCGGGATGGCAAGACGAACCAGGTCCATCGTCGCCGCTGCTCCGAACATCAACGTGCCAATCTCAACCGAACGAATTCCGCCTTCGAGATAAAGTTCGTCGGCCAGCGCGACGCCAGGGAAACGGTCCGGCGGAACCTGTGGCAGGAAGGCACGCGCATCAATGTAAATCGCGTGGCCTCCGGGCGGTTGCACGATAGGCACGCCATGCTCGGCGATGTGGTTCCCAAGATAGGCGGTGGAAGCGATGCGGTATTCGAGGTAGTCCTCGTGAAGAGCCTCCTGTACGCCGACCGCGATGGCCTCCAGGTCGCGCCCCGCGAGACCGCCGTAAGTCGGATAGCCCTCGGTTAAAATCAGCAGATTCTTCTCCTGCTGCGCGAGGATGTCGTCATTCGTGCACAGGAATCCGCCGATGTTAGCCATCCCGTCTTTCTTTGCCGACATGGTGCAGCCGTCACCGTGGGCAAACATTTCCTGTGCGATTTCCTTCGGAGTCTTCGATTCGTAGCCCCGCTCCCGCGTTTTAATGAAGTAAGCATTCTCGGCGAATCGGCAGGCGTCGAAGTAGAGAGGAATACCGTATTTTTGGCAGACCGCGCTCACGGCTTTCACGTTCTCCATCGAGACCGGCTGTCCTCCGCCAGAGTTGTTGGTCACCGTCAGCATGACCAGCGGAACGTGCTCTCGACCCACGCTTTGGATCAGAGTTTCGAGGGCCGCCACGTCCATGTTGCCTTTGAAGGGATGCTTGACGCTAGGCTGGCGTCCTTCCGCAATCACCAGATCTCGAGCCTCGGCGCCGACAAATTCCACATTAGCTCGGGTTGTATCGAAATGCGTGTTGTTGGGGACAACATCGCCTTTCTCGCACATCACGCTGAACAGAATGCGTTCGGCGGCGCGCCCCTGATGGGTGGGGATGACATGCTTGTAGCCAAAGATTTCCTGAACCGAATCGCGAAACCGTTCGAAGCTGCGGCTACCGGCATAGCTCTCGTCGCCCTCCATGATTGCGGCCCACTGGTGAGTGGACATGGCCCCCGTTCCGGAGTCAGTGAGGAGATCGATCAGAACGTCGTCGGCAGGAAGAAGGAACAAGTTGTAAAACGCAGCCCGCAGCAGTTGCTCGCGTTGCGGCCGCGTGGTCCAGTGAATCGGCTCAACGCTCTTGATGCGGAAAGGCTCGACGATGGTACGAGGCATGGCGGTTCTCACCCCTACGCTCAATACTTGACCGGATCGAAACCGCGCGAGCGGTAGATCTCTTTGTCTGCGATGCTACGCCCCTTGCGTCTCCGGCGGTGTGCCCGGGATCACAGGCGCTGGAGCGGATTCAGTCACCACCGGAGGTGCGACCGGCGCCGGCGTGAAGGGCTGCACCGCGATCGGTTCCACCATATTTTGCAGGTAGTAGCTCACCGCGACACCGCGTTGCCAGAAGCGCGGGATCAACAACAAGAGCAGCGTCAACTGGCTCACGAAAATCGCTCCGCCTACGCTGGCGGGCGGCACAAACTTCATCCACGCCCAGAGGCCTGCCACCAATACGATCGCCGCTACGATCGTCGTGACAACATAACTTCCAAGCAGCCGTCCCAGGTTCCGCCATGTGTGCCGGAAGCCCTTGCCAATCGATCGTCGCACCGCCCGCTGATTGCTGAGTACAACATCGGTCTGCGCCAGATCGAACCAGATGCGCAGCGCCGTCATCACCAGAAAGATCACGGCCAAGCCCGCGAACCGCACTTCGGGAAGAAGCAACTCGTTCGTGCTCTCGGCGGCTTTTCTCTCCAGCACGCCGTGCAGCCCGAACAGCGCTGCGGCCACCGCTCCCATCACGATGCCTGCCACGATCATCAGCCGGATAAACCGCCAAAGATTCCGTCCGCGGGCACGGAAAAAATCCTCGCGCGGAAGCCGGTAGGTGGCCGCATACCCTTGCAGCACTCCGGGCAGAAACAAAGCAGTGGCAAAAAAGAAGAGCAAGGCAAAATGCAGCCCTGCGACTCTGGCGGCGAGGGTCGGACCAAACTCAGGTCTAGCAAACATCTCGATTAAGACACCAACGTCAAAGCCGTGTACCAGGCGCTCGGAGAGCAGGCTGTGATCCAGAAAGTCGTGCGCCTGATTGCTAAACGACGCGGCGCCTAAGCACGCCAGCACCAGGTTCAGCACGTAGAACCATATGATGTAGCGCTTGTTGTGCGCCACCCTGCCCCAACCGCCGCTCAACAGACTCTCGTTTCCATTCATGAATTCCCGCCCTCAATCTTGCCTAAACTGCCCACCACGCCAACGCCTGGCCCAGCCACTGCGTCACAAACAGCCAGTAATTCGTCAACTTGCGCGCCGGCTTTCCATGCGGCTCAGCCGTGTAGCTGTTGTTGAAATCATTGCGGTCAATCTGGATTTTGTGGTCGGGATCAATTTCCGCCGACTCGACTTTCGCTTTCTTCTCGTACGCGAACCTGGTCCAGCGGCTTGCTCCATCCCAGTGCTCACGAACTTTTTCGCCATTGTCAAACTTGATCTCAACTTCCACGGGCATGACGAAATCCCCCTTGCGCTGCAGCCACACATAGGAGCGATAGACAGTATTCTTGTCACCCTTCTCGAAGGCACTCTTCTTCTTTTCGTACCAGTTCACGGGGAAAGATTCGATCCTCAGCACTTTGTAATCCATCACCTGTGAGCCGTAGATGGCTTGGTCGAAATACCATTTCAAATCCTTGCCTGAAACCTCCTGGATGGTATCCAGGAAGTCTGCTTTCGTGGGATGAGTGAAGCGATACTTCATGAAGTAAGTGCGCATCGCCTTATCCATTGTGTCTTCGCCGATAATGCCTTCCAGCGTCAGCAGCACGCTGGCTGTCTTGCCGTAGGTGATGCCGCCGTAGGAGCTACTGTTGTAGTAATCGTAGGCCTTCTGCGCGATGGGATCGATGTCGGCCACCTCTGCGTAGCTGCCCCGTTGCAGTTCCCTCTCGCCCACAGTCGCGCCCGCCAAATTCAGAATGGAGGTGTTCTTGCCCAGAATTGAATCGAGCACTTTCACTTCGGAATAGCTGTTGATACCCTCGTCCATCCACGCATCTTCGAATTCGTTGGTTGCCACCATGCCGTACCAGTACTGGTGCCCGAACTCATGCTCGATCACAAGCTCCGGAAGGTGCAGTCCCTCCGGCATAAACCAGGTCGTGTCGCCGGTAATAAATGTCGGATATTCCATCCCCCCAGCCTCCGCGCCCTCGGGATCGACCAAGGTGATCGTTTTATAGGGATAGGGCCCGTACCAGCTTTCGAAATGTTCCAGCGACTCTCGCAGAATTGTTTCGTGCCGCTCCACCTGGCTCCAGTGTGCGGGCTGCATCAAGATGCGCATGTGCACCGGCCCCATCTGCCCCTGGAACACACCGTCTTCTTTCACCTTGTAGCGCGGGCTGGCCGTCCAGGCAAAATCATGAATGTCGTCGCCGTGATAAGCGACAGTCTTGGTATTGTCAGGATTGTTTACTTCCCCGACCTTCACGCCACTCGCCCCCACCACTTCAAACTGCGCCACCGTCAGCTTGACGTCATAGACACCGAAGTCGGCAAAGAACTCAGTGAAGGCATGATACTGATGGCAATTCCACGCTCCATGCCACCAAACGCCGACTTTCGGGAACCACTGCCCGCCCAGCACAAAATCGCGCTTCCATCCCGAGCGCGCCTGCGTCTCCGGAAACTTGGTCTGGAACGCAATCTTGAACTGTACGTACGCGCCCGGTGCAATTGCCTTGGGCAGATGCACATCCACCACCGTTTTGTCGTCTTTGTTTCCGTCATCCGGCTGGATGTATTGCACAGTCGAAGTCAAATCACCCTGGCCCACGACTTCCAGGCTCTTAATTTCTTCTGTCCCAAAATCCTTTTCTTCCCACTTCGCATAGCTGACGTCGCGGCCACCCTGGACCTTGGTCTCGCGTACCCAGGTAGCGTTGGGCTGAAATGCATTCTGATAAAGATGAAATGGGAAATGATCCAGTGCCTCGCCCGTCAGGTTATGGTAAGTGAGCACCTCGGTGGCATCGACGACGTGCTTCTCTGCGTCATATTTCGCGTCGATTTCGTAGTGGACCACCCGCTGCGACATGGGCTGCGCTGAGTTGATGGCCAGCGTGGTGTCAGGAATCGTCAGCGGCCCGGAGCTATTCGAGGCCGCACCAGCAGACGTTGACACGGGAGCAGCCGCAGCCTGCGGCCCAGCCGCCCTTGCCGCATGTTTCTGCACCAGCACGGAAATCAGTACGACGGAAAGCACGGGCCAAAACACAATCATCCAACGGATCTTCATGAAAACCTCTGTTTTCGCTACGGGATGGAATCATACCCCAGCCAGTCGAATACCGTCATCCCGACGATGGCAGATACGTTGTCGCGCGACGGGAAATTCCTGCCAGAAACAAGATTATGTACCGTAGGTTTTCGCGATCCCCGAATCATGCATTGACATACTTTTGCAAAACTCGACAAATTTCTGCATTCAGAGCGGGTGCTGGGAATACGCTGTTCATAGCTGGTTCTGCGCCGGACTAGCCTCTAGCTCTCGTCGCGATCCGTCCATCGCATGCGCGGATCTCCAGCAGGAGAAACGCCATGAAAACCGCTCTCGTCGTAATCCTGTTAGCCGTTTCCACCTTCGTCCAAGACCAGTCTGCTATCGCCGCCGCCGAAGCCGCTTGCGGCGCGAAAGATATCAAATTCGCCGCCAAACAAGATGCAACCCAACACCCCACGCCCCAACCGGATGCGGACAAAGCTCTAGTCTATGTGGTCCAGGAAATAGGCCAGCTCCAATGTACAGGCTGCGCGCTGACCAGAGTAGGGATGGACGGCTCTTGGGTCGGAGCCAACCAAGGCAGTTCCTATTTCTTCTTTGCGGCCGATCCCGGCGACCACCATCTGTGCATGAATTGGCAATCGCGGCTCGATTATCGTTCCCGATCTTTCGCCATGGCCAACTTCACCGCCGAAGCCGGAAAGGTTTACTACTTCAGAGCCCGGATCTTTCCCGGACACTACGACTACTCGTTCGACTTGGACCCGATCAATGGCGACCAAGGGAAATACCTTGTCGCCTCCTCCGCCTTCAGCGTCTCGCATCCCAAGAAATAAACATTGGAGATAAGCGTCACTTTCATTGGGTCACCAATTTCATGAACTCCGACTCCGCTAGGCGCGAGGGATGTACTTCGCCGCTCAGTCCGAAGAAGCGGCAGAAGCTCATGATCAGCGGACGCCAGCGCACCGGGTCGATATGCGGGTGTTGCTCGTCGCCTACCAAAAGCTTTTCGTCCACGTGCAGCCTCACGATGTGCACCTCGAACATGTTCGCGCTCACGTTCTTGCCAAAGGGACGGAACTCGTGCACCATGCCCTCCATCTGTACTGGGCACTCGGCTATGCGCGGCGGCGCCACGCATGAAGATTCCACCGCAGTGAACCCGGCGATGCCGAATTTGTCGGGCTCATAGCGATAGCCCCACTGGCGTTTCTTATCCGGCACAGGATCCTTGCCCGTGGTAAGTGCGAGGCGATCGACCTGCGTAACCAGATCTTCCGAGGGTAGATTGATCACACACTCGCGCGTGCGGATGAGGTTGTCCGAGGTCTGGCCCATTTGTCCGAGGCCGAGCATGCAACTCCAGCCCAACCACCACGCCGACGACATCGGAGCCAAGTTCGCCGTGCCGTCGGGATTCATTGTACTGATGAGCGCTACAGGCGTTCCGAAATAGAGAACCGTTGGCTCGATCGTCTTGTGCATGCACTGACATTAGCGACTCGCGCGCAAACGTACTATCCGCTTCTTGCGGTTCAATCTAGTCTCATTCATAAAGAATCGCGCATTTGGCTCCTTCCGAACTGGCACACCCAGAGGTTCAAGCCCTTGCGCTTCTACCTGCCTGCCGACGATACTGGAGTGCGGCCCCGAAAATCTCATAACGACTATGAAAACGACACTCTCATTCACAACACCTGCTGAACTCGAAACCGAATCTCTCGTCGCCATTGCCCTAGATCAATCTGAAAAGGATGCCACGGCTAGCAACCAGTCCGAATCCGCGAAAAAAGAAAAGCCGCAACTCAAACTCGCCACCAGCGACGGGTCCGTGCAGTCCGTTGCCGCCGATCTGTTGGCGAGCGGCGAACTTACTGGCCGACCATTTGAAAGCGATCTGCTGCACAAGCCCGCCGGACTGAAAGCCAAGCGCCTGTTGCTGATCAGCGGCGGCGCGGCCAAGAAGTTTACCAGCTACGATCTGCGACGAATCGCGGGAGCGGCTGTGCGCACGCTTAAGGCGCGCGGAATCCGCGGCTTCGCCTTTATCGCCCCGCCCAGCATTCCCGCGGAAGAAGCAGTGAGAGCGATTGTTGAGGGTGCGCTGGTCGGCAACTTTGATCCCGATTACTACCGCAGCGACCGCAAGGATCAGAAGATTGACGCGCTTACGATCGTTGCCAGCGGCAATGCGGATCACACAGCGCTGGAAAAGGCCGCACAGGAGGCGCAGATCATCGGTGAGTCCCAGAACTTCACGCGCGATCTGGTGAACGAGCCTTCCAACCGCATGACGCCGACGATTCTCGCCGACCGCGCAAAAAAGATGTGTAAAGAAGTCGGTTTGAAGTGTGAAGTTTACGGCGCCGACAAGATCAAAGAATTGAAGATGGGCGCGTTCTGGAGCGTGGCGCAAGGTTCCGACGAGCCGCCTGCGCTTATCGTAATGACTTACGAGCCTGCAGGTGCTCCCGCTAAACCGGTGTTAGGCCTTGTCGGCAAAGGAATTACCTTTGACACTGGCGGCATCTCGATCAAGCCCGCCGACGGCATGGAGAAGATGAAATACGACATGGCCGGCGGCGCGACCATGATCGGAGCCATGCGCGCCATCGCGCTGCTAAAGCCCAAAGTGAAAGTCATCGGCATTGTGTGCGCCACGGAAAATATGCCCTCCGGCAAAGCGCAGAAGCCTGGCGACGTGCAGATCGCGATGTCCGGCAAAAGTATTGAAATCATCAATACGGACGCCGAAGGCCGCCTCGTTCTCGCCGACGGTCTGTTCTACGCGCGACAGCTCGGCTGCACACATCTCGTCGACGCGGCAACGCTGACGGGCGCAGTCGTAGTCGCTCTCGGCTACGCCAACGTTGGCGTTTTCGCCAATGATGACGCTATTTACGAACGCCTTCTTAAAGCGAATGCGGAAGCGGGCGAAAAAATGTGGCGCTTGCCGCTCGATGACGAATACAAAGACAACATCAAGTCCACCATCGCTGACATCGTCAACTCCGGTGGACGCTGGGGAGGAGCAATCAACGCCGCGATGTTCCTCAAAGAATTTGCCGAAGATACACCATGGATTCACCTCGACATCGCCGGCACGGCTTGGATGGAAGATCAAAAGCCCTGGATCGCTAAAGGCCCGTCGGGAATCGCGCTGCGCAGTCTGGTGGAGTTCGTGAAGAGTTTCACAAACCAATAAAGACCGGGATCTCACGGAGATCATAACTCAGTTCTTGAGAAGAAGTGTCCGTGAGAATGCGTGGCCCGAATTTTACTTCGTCGTTGCCAGTGCGAAAGCCTTTTCCAGATTCGTGACTAGTGGAGATTCCCCCTGCTGCAGTCCGCTGAGGCCCATCATGCGCCACAGATACTGATTGCCCGGCCAGCCGTGCGCGTCGTAAACCGCGAGAACGTCTTCCGACGGACGGCTCATGACCATGAGCACGATATCGGCCTGATGAGGTTCGTAGACCAGAGTGAACTTTCCCCACTTCTGCATTGCGTCCTGCACCGTTGCGATGGCTTGGCGATCCTCTGGAAGCAGGTTGGGATTGAACTGATCACCGTCGTAGCTGGTGACGTAGACAAAACGGGCATTCACGAGCGTGCCGGGAAACGGCGGCACACTTTGCGGAGTCGTCTTCGTCGGCTCCGGTGCAGCCCAGGCAAGACTTGCCGCCAACAGAAATGCAGCAAGAAGTACAGTGCAAAAGCTAACTCGGCTGTTCATAATGGCAGGCCCCAAGCCTTCTCAATCAGTTGGATGGTTCCATTCCGGCGCGAGTTGCCCACCCGCCGAAATGACTCCGTCTAAGTTATTGATTCCATTGTAACTCGAAGGAGACCAGCACTGATAGATTCCATCTCCACGAAGCGTACAATTTGCCGAGCCGGAAACGGCACGCCTAGGAACGCGAGCCAGGATCTGGCTGCCGAGGCATTTTCTTCCTGAAAAACAGGCGCGCCCTGGGGCATTGTGGCGCGAGCATGTCTTTAATCTATAGCTGTTCGCTAATATATCAATGAACTACAGGCGCTTTTAACGACTAACTCGAGTTGTCATACGTTGCACACGCGACAGGTCAGTTGCCGAATCTTTCAGCAGCGCGAGCTTTCGCCTTGGCCGCCTCTTCTTCTCGATTCTTCGGCGGTGCGGTAGTTTCGAGGGAGTGGAGAAGGCGAGCCGAGATGCCGGCGATTTCGTCGACTGCGCCCAGGAATGAGGCTTCGTTTGCCTTCGACGGTTTATTAAAACCGGTGATCTTTCGCACGAACTGGAGGGAAGCATCCCGGATCTCTTCTGCATTGACCGGCGGATCGAAGTTGAAGAGGGTTTTGATATTCCTGCACATTTCAGAATGACCTCCGCGTAGCGCAATCCCAAGTGGTCTGAGGCATTAGTTTGCCATACGAGCCCCGGTTGGAAACAGGCTAGAAGAGCCTTCCGATGGAAAAGTTCACACGGCTCTGTCCGGTGGGGCTCACACTGCCGAAGATGGCGATGGGACCGACAATGGTATCGGCGATGACCCCAGCATTTGCACTACCGCGCACGATTAGCGAATCGGGATTATCGAATGCAGAGCCCGCTTCATACCAGCCACCCCAGTAAATTCTTTTTCCCACGAGCTGCGGCAGACGATAAAGGTCGCGGCGGAATCCGAACGACGCGTACCCGTAATCGTTGCCCACGAACTCGTTGGGCAAGTACGCGCCAAGGCGAAACGGTCCGCCCAATGAAAAGATCTGAAATTGGCTGGCGGTTCCGTGAAACGTGGTTCCTCCAGACGCGGCAAGAAAAAGCGATGTCTTTTCGCCGGTAGGAATGAACGTTGAGGTCTGCACGTCGAGCTGATCGATGGGATGGACGAGGCCGGGGCTTTGCAGCACACGCGCGAGGCTGGCGACGATGCGTATGCCCGTGCTCGGAATCGCGGGATTGTCTTGGCCGTCCCAGACATAGCGCGTGCGGAATTCTCCGGTACTGCCGCTGAGTACGGGCAAGCCTGCGCTGCCAATCAGCGGCGCGAGTTTTCCGCTAAAGATCTGATAGCCGAAGCGGAGTTCGCTGCGCCGCCCAGAGTCATAGCCAAGGTCGAAACCTCCGCCGGCGCGCTCGTCGCCGAACACCGCGACGCGGGTCTGTCCGTCGAATGCGTTGCGAGGCAACTTGGAAGCGAAAGCGTAGGGCGCCATGAAGAGATGTGTATTGGCGATCGGCTGGTAGAATTCCGTGGCGGCCAGGTTGCTCGAGCCCAGCATCAAGTCGTTACGCCACTCGCCGCCATGATGTTCCACGTCCATGAAAGTGACGCGGGCGCCGGCGGAGAAATCGAACGCGGCCACGCCGGAGCCGTCGACGTTAACCGCGAGATCCACAAACGGTGGGCCGTACGTCTTCTCATGCGCGGTGACTCGGAGTGCTGGTACACCATCTTGCGTGAAGCCTTCGTAGCCGAGTCGGTCGAATTCTCCTTGGCCAGCGATACGCGTCAGTTGAGTTTCGAGCTTCGGCAGATTGAGTGGCACGCCCGTGTCTGACTTCAGACTTCGCTCAAGTCTGCTGTCCGTGTCGGAGTCTCCACCTTCGACTATCACGGATTGCACCTCCTTGGGTTGCGGATGCCTGCGAGCGTTGCGCGCGCTCAGATATTGCTGCCACTCCGCGTCGTCTTGAATGGCGTATGGCAACAAGGCAGCGGCCTGAGAGCCTGCGCTCTGGTAACCCAGGCGAACGAGTTCCGGCACCCGATCATAGTCCGCGGCGGAGAAATTGCCCGTATCGACGGTGATGGTGGCGTTGGCCAGAGCCAAAGAGTGGCGCTCATTCTGCAGGATCATCACGCTCACGGCGCGGGAAAGGACGCCGGTCAGGGTTTCCAGTTGTTCATGTCCGCCAAGTGGGAGTTGAAGATCGACGGCGATGACGGCGTCGGCATTCATCTCGCGCGCCACCTGCACCGGAATGTTCTCGACCATGCCGCCATCGGCCAGCACATGGCCATTGATTTCCACTGGAGTGAAAACCCCCGGAATCGCCATGCTGGCGCGCACGGCCCGCGGCAAAGAACCATCCCGTAGTACCACGCGATCTCCGCTCTGCATATCGGTGGCCACGCAGCGAAAAGGGATGGGCAAGTCATCGAAGCTGGCGATGCCGGACTCGGGGAAGGCGATGCGATCGAGCAGCATGCCGACGCCGAGGCCAGGATTGAAACCGTTGGGACCCCTCAACCCATGCTTTATGCCGAGCGCGGCCTCGACTTGGTAATCGCGGCGATCCTGCTTACGGCGATAAGAAAGCTGACGGTACGTAGGCTCGGGAAGCAGCGCTTCATTCCAGTCAATGCCTTCAGCAAATTTCTGCATTTCCGTCGGCGACATGCCGGTGGCGTACATGACGCCAATGATGCTGCCCATGCTAGTGCCGGCAAGGCGGTCGACCGGGATGTGATTCTGCTCCAGCCACTGGATCACGCCGATTTGTGCCAAGCCAAACGCGCCGCCACCGCTGAGGGCTAGGCCGATGCGAGGACGGCGGGCCGGCACCGACGTGGCAGACTGCTGAGTTAGATTCTGAACTGGCTGCTCATTTTGCGCCGACGCCAAGATGCTAAGCAGCGCCAGCAGCAAAAAGATGCTGAGCCCAGCCCTACACCTGCGGCGGTAGTCGAGCGAAGACATGATTCATCCTCCGGATGGAACAGGCGAAGACCGTTTGGGAAAATTCACAGTAGCAGGTTTGATTGCTGGATGTTGATCGCCATTAATTGCTCAGGGCTTCGTTGCGCCAGGAGCGGGCCAGCGAGCCTCATCCACAACTTTGTGGACCGCTTCGATCACCAAGTCAGGCCGGTCGAGTTGAATGTAGTGTCCACTGTTGTTGGCGATCACGTGCGTGCTTCGGGTGGAGAGGTGAGCTAACTCGTCTTGCATCTGTTGCCAGGCCTCATTGGTGGGCTTGAGCAGATCCTCGGGCAGATCGGGTTCGGGTCGGTCAGGATCATGCGAGAGCACCGCCAGAGGTATATCGCCGAGGGCACCGGTGGCGGCGGTTTGGGCAGCGCTTTCAGGAAATGCTCTCAATTCTGCGACCCCTTCCTGCGCGCTGTGAAAATTGCAATCGGCGGCGCGGACCTCGGCGTCTTTGCCACAGAAGCCCAGCAGTCGCGGGATTCCGAAGGGCATCGAAAATTCCAGAAATTCCTGCTCCCGCAACCATGTCTTGTCCAGATCGTTCAAGGCCTGCGGAAAACGTTTCTGCTGCTCGGGATGGGAGGCATCGAGCAGCACCATGCCGGCCACTTCGCTGCGAGAAAGGCTGGCGAACAGGCGAACGTTGTATCCGCCCATCGAGTGGCCCGCAAGGATATAAGGCGGGACGATTCCAGCATTGTGCAAGAGTGCGTGCAACTCTTCGGCCATGACTTTGCTGGTACGCGGGCGCGGGCTGGGATCGCTGTAGCCGAGGCCGGCGCGGTCGTAAGAACAGACGCGCGTGAATTGGGCAATCTGGGGCTGCACCTTGTGCCAGGAGATGTAGGAGTCGCCAAGGCCAGAGTCGAGAATCACGATCGGAGATCCCTGGCCGGTGCAGTTGATGTGCATCCCGTGGCCACCCACGTCGATGAGTTGACCTGGCATGGGATTAAAACGGCGGTCGCGGGCCTCCGAGATGTTTTCGTAGATGAATCCCGCGGTCGCGAGCAGGACGACAAGGAGGACCAAGCTTCGGACGATGATGCGCCGCCAGGAGCGGGCTGACGCGCGCGGGTTCGTAGTCGCTGACATTCTCGCGAAAACGCAGACGAGGACGCCTGCGCCACTCAGTTTATCTCGTCTACATGACCGGCGGAACCGTGATGCCCATGACTTCCAAAGTGCGAATCAATTCTCGGCGGACCACAGCGACAGTAGCAAGCAGAAATTGCTTCCGCCTTTCATCCGGCTCGCTCAGGATCGGATGGCGATGATAGAAAGTATTAAAAAGTTGCGCAAGTTGAAAGGCGTGCTTCGCGATGTACGCGGGCTCGGTCGTGGCGGTGCATTGGTCGACGATGTAAGCCGTTTTCGCCGCGGACAGCCAAAGTTCCCAAATTTCGTTGGCCGATCCGCCTGTGAGATATTGCGCGAACTCGGCCGTAGAAGAGAGGTTGTTGGCAACGTCTCTACAGAAAGTGTCGGGGTCAAGGGCAGCTTTTTTGAAGATGCTGGTGGCGCGAACCACGGCGTATTGGGCATACGGGCCGGTTTCGCCCTCAAAGCTGAGCGCTTCCTTGAAATCGAAAGCGATCACTGATTGTTTGGTGAACTTCAGCATGAAGTACCGCAGAGCGCCGATGGCGATTTGCGTCGCGATGGCGAGGCGTTCGGCGTCATCGAGTTGGGGATGGCGCGAGTCAACTTCGCTTTTGGCGGAGGCGATAAGTTGGTCGAGTAGATCGTCGGCTTTCACGCCGAAGCCCTTCCGGCCGCTCACTTCGATGTAGGACCGGGTCTTGTCTTCTTCGCTGAGCTTGTAGCCGAGTTCGGCGGCGCAGCGCGGCGTGAGCGCGACCATCTCATAAGAAAAGTGCGTGTAGTGGTCAGCTGCCTCGTTGTGGCCAAGTCCGCGCAGCGCTTCGATGACTGTGTTTTGTGCCTCGGACTGGCGGGCGTCGATCACGTTATAGATTTCGGCGACACCGCCGAAGTGAGGGTGATTTTTCTCGCCCTCGGTGGCAGAGATCCAGCAGTCGTGCTGATTGGGGTAGCGATAGAACTTGCGATAACCAAAATCGCGGCCGAGCAGGCCGAACTTCCACATGTGATAGGCAATATCTTTGCCGACGTAGCCAACGGTACTGTTGGAGCGGACAATGACCTTCTGGTCTTCTTCGGAAATTTTTTCGGATTCCTCCGCATTCCCTGTGTCCTCTATGATTTCTGTGATTGAGGTTGTTCCCGCGCGGCGCATGACCCAGCAGCCTTTGTTCTTACCCTCGGTCTCGAAACTGAGCACGCCGGAGTCTTTCAGCTTGGTGAAGGCCGCGTCCCAAAAATGCAGCTGCAGGATTTCGCTCTCGCGTGGAAGAAAATCGTATTCAATATCGAGGCGGTCCATGGTTTCGAGGTGGCGACGCAGGACGGCGGTCGAGATCAACTCGGCAATGGCGGCAGTTTCGCTGCTGGCATCTTCGATCGCATGAAGCGTTTCGCGGCGGGCTTGCAAATTTTGCTTGTCTTGCTCATACCAGTGCGAGACGCGGGCATATAGATCCCAGCAGTAGTAATCGAAGCGCGGTTGTCCGGCGAGGGCTTTGATTTCCGCGCGGGATTTCTTCTCAATGTGCGTGAATCCCACAACCACATCGGCGACCTGCACGCCAGTATTATCGATGTAATTCTGGATATCGACTTCCCTGCCCGCGTAACGCAGCAAGCGCACGAATGTATCTCCAAGCACAGCATTGCGCAGATGGCCGATGTGGGCAGCTTTGTTTGGATTGATGCTCGTGTGTTCGACGAGAATCTTTCCCACGGGAATATCGGCCGCGGGCTTCTTGTCGCGGGCGAGCTCGGCTGCCACCCAGGCCCGATCGATTCTCACGTTCAAATAGCCCGGAGGAGCAACCTGCATTTCGGCAATGCCTTCGACGGGGCCGATTTCCGCGCGGATGGCTTCGGCGATCTTAAGTGGAGCAGTACGCAGCGGCTTGGCGAAAGGGAAAACTGGAATGGCGAAATCCCCGAGCTCCACGTTGGGAGGCTGTTCGATTGCGACGTGGGGGAGAGTTGCGCCCGGGTAGCGCTGGCGAAGAAATTCCAGAACGTGCTGGGCCAGACGTTCTTCGAGATAACGATACAAGGTTTCCCTCTGAGCTGTTTAAGAAGATAGTGATTCTAGCAGAGCGCCAACCGGATGCAGGTTTGACGCGAGATGCATGGTTCCCTATGATGAAAAATCGGTCTCTATTTCTATGCGCGTAGCCTACCTAGAGTGTTTTTCCGGCATGAGCGGCGACATGTTTCTGGGCGCGCTGGTGGATGCCGGAGTTGCGCCACGGCTGCTGGAAGAAACCGTGGCGGCACTCGGTATCGGAGCGCGGCTGGAAGTTTCTCGTGTGGTACGCAGCGGGATTTCGGCCACGAAGGTGGACGTTTACGTCGACGGGGAGAAGGATTTGCCGCGGGAGCAGTATTGGGAAAGGCAGACGACTGCTCACAATGAGCATGAGCATCGCCACGGTCATCATGAGCATGACCATGATGAAGGCAAGCATTCGCATCAGGACGCAGAATCGCGGGCGAGTCGCCCGCTCCCGCACGAACACTCTGTCTCGCACGAGCATCCACACTCCCATGCGCATGGTCGCGGGCTGACGGAGATACGGGAGATCATTTCTGCGGCCGCGATCTCGGAGACCGCAAGAAAGACTGCCCTCGCTATTTTCGAGGCATTGGGACGGGCGGAAGCGAAGATTCACAATGCTTCCGTGGAGAGCGTGCATTTCCACGAAGTTGGCTCGGTCGATGCCATGGTCGATATTGTCTGTGCGGCCGTGGGGGCTGAGGCGCTGAGAGTAGATGAGATTGTCTGCTCTCCCTTAAATGTCGGCGGCGGTACCGTCAAGTGCGCGCACGGTACGATTCCAGTACCGGCCCCGGCCACGGTGGAGTTGTTAGGGGATGCACCTGTATATTCCTCCGGCGTGCTAGCGGAGTTAGTCACTCCCACGGGGGCGGCGATCGTGAAAACTCTGGCGTCGCGCTTCGCGGCATTTCCGGCGATGAAGATCGAGAAGTCAGGCTACGGCGCGGGATCACGGGATTTTCCAGGGCATCCAAATGTGGTCCGGTTGACAGTTGGAGAAACTGCCTCGAATGCTGTGGCAGCGAGGACCTCTTCGGAGACGATCACAGTGCTGGAAGCAAATCTCGATGATCTGAATCCGCAGGTGTTTGGGTACGTGATGGACCGGTTGTTCGAAGAAGGCGCGCTGGATGCTTTCGGAATGCCAGTGCAGATGAAAAAGAACCGTCCCGGAATGCTGCTGACGGTATTGTGCAAGCCCGAGGACGCTGGCAAGCTGACGCAATTGATTTTTGCCGAAACGACCACGCTGGGCGTGCGGCGGCGTGATGAGATGCGTGAGACTTTGGCACGGCGATGGGAGAAAGTTCACACTCCATGGGGAGAGGTGCGAATCAAGATCGCCAGTATGAATGGAACGGTCACAAACTACGCGCCAGAGTACGAGGATTGCCGGCGAATCGCAGCCGAGCATCGTGTGCCGCTGAAGAGGGTGATGGGTGAGGCGGTCGAATCTTATCTTTCCAAGAGTCGTGGATAAAAGAGTCAAAGGTCATCGCCGAGAACGCTGAGAACGGCGCGGAGAGCGTGGAGAAATAACTTGCTGAATAATTTAGCAGAAAGAATTGGATGAGCAGAAAGTTCTATATCACGACGCCGATTTACTACGTGAACGCGCGCCCGCACATCGGACACGCATATACGACTATTGCTTGCGACACGATTGCCCGGCGGCAACGACTGCTGGGCGCGGAGACATTCTTTCTCACTGGCACCGACGAGCACGGGCAGAAGATCGAGCGCGCGGCGCAGGCCGCAGGAAAGACTCCGCAGCAATATGCGGACGAGATTTCAGCGGAGTTCCGCCAGCTA
>Ga0187868_1001333_pt1 | contig 17664 bp, 21 predicted proteins | sample June2016WEW_13_4_FD_133014 | JGI IMG/M metagenome (GOLD analysis project Ga0187868, IMG submission 133014) | Peatland microbial communities from SPRUCE experiment site at the Marcell Experimental Forest, Minnesota, USA - June2016WEW_13_40 | ecosystem: Environmental > Terrestrial > Soil >... | reverse complement strand
GTCCATATTCAAACCGGCCTGCCCGTCGATGGTGGTCCCCATATGCCCCCGTCCCGGTCGCCGCAGCGTACTGCGAGCGGGCGCCGGCCAGGGTCACTCCGTTTTCATACCCGATACGAATCACAACAGTTCTGTGGTGGTTGAGTGTCGCCCCGTACCGCCTCGTGCCGCCGCCATGGGGGGTACGGTTGGGGGTAGTTGTGCGGCGCCGAAGAGGCATCGAGGCCGGGCCGTCTAAGCCTTGCCGAGCGCGGTCCAGGCCACACCCACCATCAGAACGGCTCAGCGCCCGACCTGAGCCCGCGAGCCCCGCCCGGTCGGTGCGCGTGGGGGTACGGCCGTCGGGCAGCTCTCCGAGCGCCTCGCCGATCTCGGCCAGGCTCAAGCCCCACCTGCTGGGCCGTGCGGATGAACGCGACTCGGAGTAGCGCCGCCCCGTGGGAAGCGGCGCTGGCCCCCACCCCGTGCGGGCGGACCGAATGAGACCGCGCTCCTCGTAGAAGCGGAGCGCGGACGTCGCAGCCCTGAGTCGGCCGGGCCGAGGCGGCGGGGGGGAGCCCATTACCCGCTCTCGCTGAGGCACCGAGCCCCCGCCTGGGGCAGCCCGCTCCCGCCGCAGCCGGGCAGGGGATGCCCGCTGCGGACCGCGCCCACCACCAGCTTCATCGCGGTGGGGCTGAGAAGGGCGGGCTGCTGGGCGACGTAGTTGTGGGGGATCCCCGGGGCCATGACGAGGATCGAGTCGGTGGACAGCCGGGCGAGGGCGATCTGGCGCGAGTTCCAGTAGCTCGAGAAGTCCGTCCGGGTGGGTGCCCATTCCTGCTGCACAGTGGAGTCGTCACCCGCTTGGACCACGATCAGGGGCATCGAGCCCAGCGTGTCGGAACCCCGCAGCGCCGCTGAGGCGGCCTGCACGTCGATGCTCTCGCCGAAGCCGTCGTTGAAGGTCTCCGTCCCCGTGTAGACGTCCCAATCGTCTGGGGCGGAGTCGAAGAGCAGCATGCCGGCGACCAGGCGCGGGTAGCGGCGGGTGAGCTCCCGGACGATGAGCCCGCCCATCGAGTGGCCGGCCAGCACGAGCGGGCCCGTGATGTGTGCGGCCCCGATCAGGGTGTGGAGGTCGTCCACCACCTGGTCGATGGTCCTAGTTGGCACCGTCGCGGGGATGTCGCTCTCGCCCAGCCCGTAGCGGTCGTAAGCGCAGACGCGGGTCCCCACGTAGGCCGCCAGCTCGTCCACCGGCGCCCAGTCGGCGTGGTCGCTGTCGAGGCCGGCCTCGAGCATGACCGTCGGCTGCCCGCTCCCGGCGCAGGTGAGGTAGAGATGGTGTCCGTTGACCTCGTACAGCCCGGCGGTGGGAGTGCTGGCGGCGCTGCCGGCGGACGATCCCGTGGCCGCAGGCGTGGGTGAGGGGATCCCCGCGCAGCTGGGCAGCCCGCCGAGAACGGCCACCGTGACCAGAACAGGCAGCACGCCCGGACCCCGACTGCGCGGACGTGACCTCATCGCAAACCTGCCCTGCCGAGCCTTCTCCGATTGCGGCAGCGCCACTGTAGTCCCTTCGGGCTCCGACCTGAAGCCTGAAGGGGCGATCCTCTGCCGACGCTGTTGCCCCGCCCGTCTGTGGCGGTTGTGCGCGGGGCACAACGGTTCGGTGGCCGCCGAGGTGGTGAAGGACCCGGCCCGGGTTCGCTCTGCTTCACATCTACAGAGTGGTTCTGTCTCGGATGACCACAGCGAAGGGTGGCGCTGTTGCCGCTCGGTCTGCGCGTGCTGCTGGGGTTCGCAACGGCCTTGGCGGAGGGAGAGGGATTCGAACCCCCGAGGGCTTGGCGGCCCTTGCGGTTTTCAAGTGCGCTGTTTGGCGTGATATCTGGTGTCGTCCCGTGTCACCCTGAATGCCAATCACGACATAATTGTTGTGGTCCGTGCCTCCTAGTGTCCCTTCGTGTTGTCGCGGTGGGGGTATAGCTAGGGGTACGGACGGTGGGTTCGGCCTCGAACGCGGTAGGAGTTAGTAACCGCACCCCGCGAGAGAGGCTCGTGTGGATCCGACAGACGGAGGTGGGCGGACCACACTGACCGAGCGCCTCGACAAGAAGTCAGGCCGTCGGGCGGCAGGCAAGCCCAAGGAGTCAGCGGAACGTCGGTTCACCAATAGACATCCGGCGCTGGCCGGGGCGGCGACAGGGGACCTCGCGATCGTTGTAGCGATGGGGAGTTTGCCGTGGCCACGGACAGCACCCTTGGTGATCACCGACAGGGCCTCGTGGCCCTATGTCTCAGGGCTTTAGTCCTGCTGTACTCGGGACTACCTCCCCTTGGCATGTCCTAAGGCCGACGGCTATTCCATGCGGCGTGATGTCGACTAGATATCTAGACCACTTGGAGGGCGGAGACAGATGGTGAGACCGAAAGTGAGCAGGCGGCCGGCGGTTGCGATAGCGATCCTGGCTCTCGCCGGGATACTGCCCGGTTGCGGAACAACTGCTGCTACGAAGACTGGGAGCGCCAGTGCCAGCACGTCTATGGTGCAGAAGGCGCGGTCGATGTTGGCGCAGTATGAAGCTGCCCAGACGCAGCTGCCGCCAACGAGCGGGCCCAAGGCCGCGACCGGGAAGTTCGTCGTAGTCATCCCCGCGGCCATGGCGTACGAGGGGAGTGCGAGAGAGGCGAATGGCTCGATTGCAGCAGCCAACGCCATTGGATGGAAGTCTCTCCTGCTTGATCCGAATGGGGACGCCGCTACAGAAGCACAGGACATCGAGACCGCAGTCGCGCAGAAAGCTGACGGAATCGTCTTGGATGCCATTGACCCAGCCAGTGTCTCCGGACCACTCAGTACCGCCCGCGCCGCCGGCATCAAGATAATAGTGGTTGGCGGGCCGGACGCAACAGGGAAGCTTACAGACGCATCTGTTCCGGGCCCATCGGTATTCATTGATGACGGCCAAGCCGAGGCTTGGTACCTGATCAGCGCCCTGAACGGTAAGGGAAACATCGCGCTCTTCGAAGACCCCGAATCACCTTCCCTGGTAGAGCGGGTCGACGGATTCAAGTCGACTATCAAGCAATGCCCCGACTGCCATGTTGTGGTTGATACGACCTTCCTTTCAAGCACGCTTCTCACCACCTTCCCGCAGACGGTGGCCTCCACGCTCCGCACTCACCCGAATATCAACGCGATCATGTTCCCGTACGACGCTGCAACAGCGCTTGCCGAGCCTGCCCTTAAGGCCGACGGGCTCCTCGGAAACATCATCGCCGTGTCGGGTGACGGCAATTCCCAGAACATCGGCTTCGTGAAGTCGAATACCTTCCAGGCAGCAGACGTCGCCCTTCCGCTTGAGTGGGAGGGTTGGGGCGCCGTGGACGACCTGAATCGCATGTTCAACGGTACGCCCGCAGTCGACGAGAACGTGGCCTTCCGGCTCCTCGTTGCCTCTAACGTCAATGAGGCGACGACAAGCAGCAACGCATATAACGGAAGCGCCGACTACGAGGACGCTTACTGCTCGTCCTGGGGCGCTTCCTGCTAACTGACCGACGTAGTAACGTATTACTAGAAACGCAGACGTCGATGGACGCTGAGCCTGACGACGAAAGGCAGGCGGTGCGCTGCCCGGCTGTCGCGGTGGAAGGCCTCTCAAAGGCCTTCCCCGGGCAGCTGGCACTGGACAATGTATTCTTGAGTGTTCTGCCCGGGGAGATTCACGGGCTCGTGGGTGTGAACGGCTCCGGCAAGTCCACACTTGTCAAGGTGCTCGCCGGCTTCCAGGCGCCTGACTGCGGCAGCATCTCGGTTGATGGCACGCCACTTCGGACGCCCTATGCACCATCGACAGCTCTCAGACACGGCATGTGCTTTGTCCATCAGGACCTGGCACTCGTTCCTACCCTCTCAGTGATGGAGAATCTGGCCCTGACTAGCGGGTTCAGCCGAGGGGCCGCCTATCGGATCAGGTGGCGGGAGCAACGCCATAGCACGAGAGCCGTACTTCGCGCCAACGGGCTCAGTCTGCGCCCCGACGTCCTGGTGTCCGAACTCTCGCCCTTGGAGCGCACCCTCCTCGCAATTGCCAGAGCCTTGGAAAGTCTTGGTTCGACGGGGAAGGTGCTCCTCTTGGACGAGGCCAGCGCTGGACTGGGAGAAACCGACGTGCGCCTATTGCATGAGAGAGTGAGGGAGGTGGCGTCACGCGGGGTTGGCGTCCTGTACATCAGCCATCGCCTTCGGGAGGTTCTTCAGGTTACTGACCGAATCACGGTCCTTCGCGATGGACGTGTGATCACAACGCGACCGACAGCAGACGTTAGCGAGGCGGCGCTTGTGGCTGAGATGCTAGGCAGCATTGCCAACCGCTCTCTATCACGTGCCCGTTCGGAGCCTGGTGCCACGCGACTGAGCATTGATGATCTGAGTGGTGGTCACCTCGCGAGCACTACCTTCGAGGCAGAGCGCGGCGAGATAGTTGGAATCACATCCTTGGAGGGCTCCGTTCGAAGCAGCTTAGTCCGACTACTTACAGGAGAACTTCCGCCGAGCGGGGGGAGGGTAACGCTGGATGGGAAGCCATTGCAATTGACTCGTCCCTTCGCTTCAATTAGGCACGGTGTAGGTGTGATGCCGGAGGATCGGCAGGCGAATGGGTGCTTTCCTCTTCTGACCGTCCGCGAAAACGCCACGCTCTCAAGCCTCAGACCGTTCAAGGGAAACCCTTGGTTGAGCATCCGTCGGGAGCGCGCGGCCGTTCGCAAGACACTGTTTGACTTTGCAGTCTACCCGCGCGACCCGGAGGCCGAGATGTGCAACCTCTCCGGTGGTAATCAGCAGAAGGTGATCCTTGCACGAAGCATGGCGGCAATGCCCCGTCTGCTCATATTGCATGAGCCGACGCATGGAGTGGATCTTCCCTCGAAGCAAGAAATCTACCGGATAGTCGGCGCCGCGGCAGCGTCGGGTACCACCGTGCTACTGGTCACCATGGAGACGGACGACCTTATGGCTCTTGCGGATAGAGTGGTAGTCATAGATCAGAAGGGAGTCCGGGCTGTGCTAGCGAGAGACGAGTTGGATCTGAAACTTGTGGCCGCCCTTTCGCCAAGCGTGGGTGCCTGAGTATGGGTGCACAGACGGTGCTGCAGCCAGCGGAAGGAGCCCCACGAGAGACGCGGCGGAGCGCACGTCTACGTCTTACCGAGCTAGGGCTGAGCTGGGGGCTGGTTGGGTTCCTGGTAATCCTAGTGATCTTGTTCTCGTTCATTGAACCCACCTTCTTCACCTTGGCCAACGTTAGGGTGATGCTTCTGTCGCAGGCGGTACTAGCGATAGTGTCATTGGCGCTTATGGTGCCCATGATCGCCGGTGAGTTTGACTTGTCTGTGGCGGCGAACCTAGGATTCTCCGGCATCGTGGCCGTTGGCGTCATGTCGCGTGACGGGTTGGCGTGGCCGCTTGGAGTGCTTATTGGAGTCGGCGTCGGGGTTCTCATTGGGACGGCTAACGGGCTCATGGTGACACGGCTGCGAGTGAGCTCGCTGATTGCCACCCTGGGGATGGGAACGGTGCTGGAGGGGTTAATGCAATGGTATACGGGTGGCACGGTCATCAGCGCCGGGATCCCAAACGCGTTTGTCCAGTTGGGCCAGGGTACGATACTAGGCCTGCCACTGCCTGCGTTTTACGAGCTTGCGATTGCACTCGTCCTGTTCTACGTCCTGGAACACACCCCATTTGGGCGGCGTCTGTATGCGGTGGGGGGCAATCCGGTTGCGGCGCGTCTGAGTGGCGTTGACACAACGAGGCTGACGATGTGGGCACTAGTGCTTGGGGGGGGCTTGGCCGGCATTTCTGGAGTCATCGAAGCGTCAGAAATAGCGGCCGGGAATCTCGCCGTGGCCGACCCATTCCTGCTTCAAGCGTTCGCGGCGGCGTTCCTGGGCGGCATTGCCATCCGGGTCGGGCAGTACAACGCGTGGGGCACCGTGATCGCGGTTCTCCTACTAACGACCGGTGTCACCGGACTTGAGTTGCTAGGCGTGCCGTACTTCATCGAGCCGATCTTCTCGGGCGTTGTTCTAGCGGGGGCCGCCACGTTGCTGCAGGCGTTTAGGCGAGCTGGGACTGCTAGAGCGGGGCGCGGCTAATGGAAGGCGGCGGGCGCAACCGGGCTGGAGGCCGACGTGTCGTCGACGTTGCGGTTCCGGAGAGTTGGAGAGTGATCGGCGGCTACGAGGCACCAATGTATCGGGCCATCGCTAGGTATCTTCGTGGCGAACTCTCCCGCGTGGGAGCTGCCGGCGCTGTCCTTCCCAGCGAGGCAGAAATGGCGAGGCGCTATGGGGTCAGTCGGATGACGCTGCGCCAAGCACTGGACGAGCTGGCCGAAGAGGGGCTAATTCAGCGGCGCCAGGGGCGCGCCACTGTGATTAGTGAGCGGCGGTATGTCCGAGAGTATGCCGGCCTTCGGAGCTTCTTCGAGGAAGTTGTTGGCAGTGGCGGAGTTCCGAGCTCGAGAGTACTGGACATCCGAGTCGGAGCACTGCCGGAAGCTCTGCGTGACGTGGCGGGGTTCAGAGTCAAGGAGGCAGCTTACTACTGCATCCGCAGACTCCGACTGGCTGACGGGATCGCCATGGGGATCCATACGGCCTATGTCGATCAGCGTTTGTGTCCGGAGCTAGATCGGCACGATCTGGAGCACGAGTCCCTTCTTCATCTCTACGAAGTCAACTACGGACTCCGGGTGGCGAAGGCCGTCCAGCAGATCAGTGCGCGCATTGCCAGCGAGGAAGAGGCTGAATTGCTCGGCATCCCGCAGGGCGCCGCTGTGCTGGTCCACATAGGACGCACCCTTCTCGAGACCGGGAAACTGCTGGAGTATCTGGAAGCCGTGTATCGGACTGACCGCTACGGCTACACGATTACCTTGCATCGCGGATGAGCGCTAGCTGAGAGGTGATTCATGACCGTCTCTAATCCGAGGATACTCGTGACTGCCCGACAATCGGCGGTCGGGCTGGCCCGCTTGCGCGAGTTGGGCACCGTTGATCTGGCTGGTGAGGCGGTCGGTCGTAGGCCGTTGAGCGCGGACGAGCTGTGCATTGAGAGTCCAAAACACGACGTGCTCATCGTGGAGACGGACCCTGTGACAGGAGATGTGCTGCGTAGGAACCCGAGGCTGATGGCCGTGGCATGCTGTCGCGGGAACCCCGTGAACGTCGACGCAGCGACGGCTGCTGCGCTGGGTATCCCTATCCTATATACGCCGGGACGGAACGCGGAGGCCGTGGCCGACTTCACCATCGGGCTAATCATCAGCCAGCTTCGGCACATCGCGGATTCATACCACCTGCTCCTGTCGGAGCAACTGACCGGCGGGGCGCATCAGGCGGAGATGCGCACTGGGGGGGAGAACACGTGGCGGACTGAGGACGGGGTGCCGCGTAGTAGACAATTCGCGGGGCCGGAGCTGAACACCCTCGTGTTGGGAATCATCGGCTTTGGGCAGATCGGGAGAGCGGTCGCGCTCCGGGGGCTGGCGTTCGGGATGAAGGTGGTTGCGTTTGATCCGTACCGGCGAAGCCGGCTCTCTCGGGTTGCCATGGTGAGCCTCCCCGTGCTACTGCGCTCAGCAGATGTCATCTCAGTCCATTGCAAGTTGACAACAGAGACTGACGGCATGATCGGCGCCGGTGAGCTAGCGTTGGTCAAGCCCGAAGCGGTTCTCGTAAACACGGCCCGGGCTAAGGTTGTGGACGAAGTGGCACTTGTCGATGCGCTACGTCGCGGTGCCTTGAGAGGGGCAGCCTTGGACGTCTTCCGAGAGGAACCGCTCCCGCCTGAGAGCCCCTTCTTCGCACTGCCGAATGTCACCTTGACACCGCACTTGGGTGGTGCCAGCAGCTCAGTGGTGGAGCGTCAGTCTGGCATGGTCGTCGAGGACTTGGAGAGGCTGCTGAGTGGGAGACGGCCGCGGCACGTCTTCAGATTGGCGTAGGCCCTGCGGGGCGGTAGGCGGAATGTCTGACTTCATCCTCGTCCTCGATGCTGGTACAGGCTCTGGGCGCGCCGTGGCGGTACCGCTACAGAGGGGTGGTGTGGCGTACGTGGCGTTAGAGGAATGGAACTACGTCTTTCCGGATCCGTCCGACGATTCTCTCGTGGAGTTCGACGCCGAGAAGTTCTGGGGCGCGCTTGTGTCGGCTGCCCGCCTGGCGCTGCGGTCGGTGGAGGGGCACGTGGTCGCGGTCGCGGCCACGAGCCAGCGAGAGGGCATCGTGCTCTTGGATGAGTCAGGAGGAGAGGTGTACGCGGGACCTAACTTCGACATGAGGGCTCCGCGGGCGCAGGAGTGGTGCACCGGGGAGGCCGCTCGCGGCATCTACCGGATAACCGGACACTGGCCAGTTCCGATGTTCGCGCCGTATCGTCTGCTGTGGCTGCGAGAGCGCCGCCCAGAGCTGTTTGCGTCGATTCGGTCCATGCTGACGATCAATGACTGGATCGCGTACCGCCTCACAGGGGAATGTGTGGTCGAGGCGTCGAATGGTTCGGATACGTTATTACAAGATATTACGCGTCGGGACTGGGCTCAGGAGATCGTTGGCGGGCTCGGTCTTCCGCGCGACATACTCCCGAGGACCGTCAGCTCTGGAACGCAAATCGGCACGATCAGAGATGGAGTGGCCCTCGAGCTCGGCCTTCCCGCCGGGACGCCGGTCTACGCTGGGGGTGCCGATACCCAGGCCGCCCTACTGAGCCTCGGCGGTTACGAGGCGGGCGTGTGTGGGCTAGTTGCCGGGACCTGGAACCCTATCCAGCTCGTGGTAGACAGGCCCCTAATCGATCCGGACGAACGCCTTTGGACGAGTTGTCATCTGATCCCCGGCGAGTGGGTGCTGGAAAGCACGGCCGGGGTCGGCGGCGCGGCATATCGGTGGGTCCGCGACGTGATGTACGGCCACTCCGTACCCTATGAAGCAGTGACGGCTGAGGCGAGCAGCATCGCGCCGACAGGTATCCGACTGCGCGCCCACCTGGGGGCTTGCGTGATGAGCGCGAAGTCTTTGCATCCGACGAGGTGGGCGGGGTTGGTGGGCGGCAATCCCGTCATTGGCGCTGTCACCTACTCACGCGGCAATGTCGCGCGGGCGGTTCTGGAGGGGATGGCGTTCGCCATCCGGGGGAACTGCGAACAGCTTACCTCAGTAAGCGGCATGCAGCTGGCAGAGCTGCGAGCCTGCGGTGGATCAACACAAAACGTGCTCCTATTGAGCATCATTGCGAACGTCCTGGGGTTGCCGGTCCGGGTACCGCAGCATACCGAAGGTTCGGCGGTTGGAGTTGCGATGTCAACGGCAGTTTCCCTAGGAGTCTTTGCGAACTACGAGGCCGCAAGTCGCGAGCTGGTCGCCTGGCGCGACCCGATCGAACCGGATGCGTGTCAGGTGGAAGCATACAGCGAGGCCTACTACCGCTGGCTCATGGAGCAGGCACTGTTGGACTCTGGTCTGTAGGGGGTAAGAGACATGGCGTGCGATTCTCATATGCATCTTGGAGTAGGTGATCTTGTCCCGCGGCACCTTGTGCAGTTCATGACGGGACGACGAAGTTCGGAGGAGATGGAACGCTTACTGACTGTGGACGGGCTTCTTAACGAGTTGGACCTCGCGTCCATACAACGAGCCATCGTAATGCCGCTGACGTTCGAGACTGAGAGCATCGGTAGGGCCAATGACCTGATCGCGGCTGTGTGCGAGCAGAACCCCGAGAGACTGGTGGGCTTCTGCACTGTCGATGTGCACGATTGTGCTTCCGCGAATGCTGAGATGGATCGGGCTCGCGGCTCGGGTATCATCGGCATCAAGCTTCACCCATCGTTTCAGGAGTTCGATCCTTCCGATCGTGGCGTGTTTCCCGTCTACGAACATGCTCAGGCATTAGGAATGCCCATACTGCTGCACACAGGAGCAGCAACATCGGCCTTCAGTGATCGCTTGTCGAGACCGAGCGCCGTCGACGACGTGGCGGCTGCGTTCCCGTCACTGGTGATGATCATGGCCCATGGCGGCCGCCTCTGGTTCGAGGAGGCTGCAATGGTCATGCGGAAGTATCGGAACGTGTACATCGACATCTCTGCGAACGTAGCTCGCGACGGCTCGCCATATGTTCTTCGCCGATTGCTAAGGCTAGTCAAGTCTTACGTTGGGGGCGTAGACCGGGTGCTTTTCGGGAGTGACTATCCGGTGTATTTGCCGTCAATGATGCGCGAGCTGCTAATGAGGTCGGTCGATGTCGACGCGCCAGCGGAAGGGCCAGCCATCACGGACGGCGATGTCCAATCAATCCTGGACGCGGGCGACGTGCTCATCCGTCGGATTTCGGCATCAGTGAACTAAGGGAGAAAGAGACAGATGGTCGAAGCTAAGCGGGATGCTCTCGAGGCGGCCACGGAAGAGGTGGTCGCATTCGCGAGGCGGATGATCGTTGACGGCCTGTCGACGGGGACGTCTGGGAATATCAGCGTTCGTGTGGAAGACAGGATCGCGATCACGCCAGCAAGCATGAGCTACGAGGAGATGGAGCCTGAGGATGTGTGTGTTGTGGATTCGGAGGGCCGGGCCGTTAGCGGCGGATCCCCCTCGTCAGAGCTACAGATGCACCTAACGGCCTACCGCGATGATCGTGTGGGAGCCGTCGTGCATACACACCCTATGTATACGACCGCGCTTTCGACGGTCATTGATGAGTTGCCGGCGATTCACTACGTGATCGCGCGCCTGGGGGGCCCTGTGCGAGTTGCTCCTTATGCAACTCCGGGTTCGCTTGAGTTGGCACGGCGTTTCGAGGCTGGTCTGGAGGGAAGGACTGGCGTCATCTTAGCAAACCATGGAGCGGTCACGGTGGGCGGATCGTTGCAAGAGGCATATGCGAGGAGTGTCACTCTCGAGTGGCTTGCGCAACTCTACTTCACCGCCTCGGTACTCGGCCGACGGCCAGCGATTGTCTCAGCGGAGCAGGTGAACGAGCTGATGCAGAGGCTGGAGCGTCGGAAAGGAGGGGGGGCTGCGTAGTCGGGTAATGAGATAGGCGTGACGGCTGGCGGCGGCTGATGTCAGTCGCCGCCAGGTTCGGTTGGGCAGGTGGATTCTACCTCGAGCACCCGGACCTGACGGCGCAGCCGGATGATCTCCTCCCGCGCGGCCGTGGTCAGGCCGTCTCGTGTGCCCCCGTCGACCTCGGCCCGCCGCACGCACTCGCGGGCCGCGGTCTCTGTCAGGTCGAGGTCGCGGCTGATCTCCCCGATGCTCTTTCCGGACGACCCCACCAAGGCGACCACCTGTAGGTGATGACGAATAGTGCTCAGTTCTCTGTGCACTGTTCGTGGTCCCCTACGCCACCTCGGCCTTGAACTCGTCCGTGAATTTCCGACGCTCCCGTCGAGCCATCTGGACCTCCTTCGTGGGGTTGTCCCCCACATCATGGTGGTCCGTCTTGCTGGGTCAGGCCCAGCCGGCGACGGCGACGCCGAGGGTCTGGCCCACCTGGCGGCCGCTTGAGACGATGCCGGCTGCCACTCCGGCCTGCTCGGCATGTCACGGAGCACGATGTCGTTGATGGGAGCGCTGACCATGCCGAAGCCGATCCCGAAGACGAAGTAGGAGGCGACGAGCCAACCGAAGATCATCGCCGCCGCTGCTGCGGGCAGGAAGAGCAGGCCTTCGTGCAGCACCGAGTACCCCCGGACGACTTGTAGGTAGAGGGTCGTGATCAGGTCGAAGCCGCCCATGGCCGCGAAGGCACAGAGGGCGATCACTGTTGCCCCCGAGAAGGGCACGCTCCTGAAGAAGCGCAGCTCCAGGAGCGGCTCTCTGAGGTGGGACTCGTCGATCACGACGCCCGTCAGCGCCAGCAATGCCAGGGTAAAGGCGGCGAGGATAAGCGGAGCCGTCCACCCGACCTGCGGACCCTCGATGATGGCGTAGGTGAGCGAGGCGAGCATAGCGATCACCAGCACCTGACCTCCGGGGTCAAGGCGCCGTGGGCGCGCAGCCCTGGATTCGTGGACGAACCGGGGGGTCAGGGTGAGGGCGGCAACGCCCACCGGGACGTTGACCCAGAAGATCGACCGCCAGCCTGCCGACGCCCCGATCAGCAGTCCGCCCACCAGTGGGCCGGTGGCGAAGCTGAGCCCGAAGACCCCGGCCCAGACACCCATCGCCCGCGCCCGAGCGCGGTCGTCGGTGAAGACGTTGCGGATGATGGAGAGGGAGACGGGGTTGAGCATCGACCCGCCGACCCCCTGCACCATGCGGAACCCGATCAGCCGGCCGGCGGTAGGAGCGAGGCTGCACAGCAGTGAGCCCGCCGTGAAGATGGCGAGCCCCATCTGGAAAGTCCGGCGCCGCCCGAGCCGATCACCGGTGGAACCCGAGAGGATCAGCAGGCTGCCCAGGAGCAGCGCGTAGGCGTCGATCACCCACTCGAGGCCGGAGATCCCCGGATGCAGGTCGTGTGGATCGAGGGCAGCGCGATGTTCACGATGGTGACGTCCCTAACTGCTCATACGTCAAACAGCCTTACTTACCAACGGCTATTTGGCGGAGCATCCGAGAGGATGTTTGAACCCCGGCTTGGTTTCAAACCCTTGACAGGAGTTTCGAGGGTGCCTTCGCCGCCTTGGTCTTCAAGCGTGTGGTGGTGAACGGCCGCGGCCACGTCGTCGATTTTCAGCTGGCGTCGCCGTTCGATCGCCTCTACCAACTGCAGAGTGGTTCGGCCGAGCTCACGGTGCTCAAGGGCTTGCTCGACAAGCCCGATGCCCGACCGCGGGGTCGGCACCGCGACCGCAGCAATCAGTAGAGCTCTCGTGCCTCCGTGAAACCTGCTAGGACATCTTCGGTCAATGTAGTATTTGCCAGGTGCCAGATTGGATGACCGTCAGCGAGGCGGCCCGCTACCTGCGCGTGACGCGATCGACCATCTACCGATGGTCTGAGGAGGGCCGGCTGAGGTTCTTTCAACTCGAAGGAGGAACCAGGGGGCGCCGCTTCGATCGGGAGGACCCAGATGCTCTCCTGCGTGAGGGACGGGCCGGAGTCGCACCCGAAGGGAACTGAAGAAAGCCGAGACGGACCAGGAAGACGGGCAGCCGAGTCCCAGCATAACCTGAGCGCATGAGGTCGTCCGCTCTCGCGCGAGAGCGTTCCCGAAGCCTGGTTCAACGTCGTACCCCGTGTTGCCGAACCGATCGCGCCGGGCCGCTCCACCGGGGCACGCGCGAGCCCGCGGACAGTCGGAGCCAAGGACGGCGAGAGCGGACGTACTTTGCGCTCGACCACGATATGACCGTCCTGCTGTGCGTTACGCACAGGCAACGACCGGCGCGGACGGCCATGAAATCTGGGGCTCTGATGGTCACGGTGGACTACCGTCTGCGCGCATTCGATAGCCGGGAGCAACACCGCGGCAAGGTTCCGGCCGTCGTGCTCCCCGACGAACTCATTCAAGTGCTCCGTCCGTTTACCGGAGTAGCTACGGAGGACTTCGATCGCCAATTCGCTGAGACATTCGCCATTCCGGAGTTCCGCACCATTCATAGTAATTACGCGCGGACCTCTGCCGGCGTGCTCTCCTACCTCAGTGCGTTTGATGAGGTTCCTCGAGAGACCGCAGTTGCGTTACTCTCAGACGATTTGCTGATGGAGCAGCTCAAGGACATCAAACCGGAGTCAGAGGACTTCGCTGAGTTGGTGGAACACGCGGTGTTGAAGGAACGCGAGGCGATAGCTGCGGAGCGTGACCGGTTGGCGTTGGAAGTGGCGTCCGCCGAGCTGCGCGCGTCGGAACGCGTGAGTGAGATCGAAGAGGAAGCGTCGCGGAAGATCGCCGAGCGCGAGACGAGCATCGAAGCCCTCGCAAGCCAGGTGCGGGAGGCGGAGCAGAAGACCGCGGCCGCCCAGCGCGCGGGTGCTGAACTGACGCAGAAGCTGGCTGTTCAGGACGAGCGGGTCCGAGCACTTGAAGTGGAGAGAGCGAGTGAGCGGGCGGCGCAAGCGGCTCGGGTAGTGCGGCGTATGCGCGTTGTTCGCTGGGTTGTTGCTCTCGGGCTGGCCTTGGGCGGAACGGCCTTTTGGTTCACGCTTGGTCTATGGGCCGGGATCCCGGGCCTGGAGAACAGTCCTCACAAGGTTGCCATCTACGTCCTAGTCGAGTTGCTCTGGATTGAGCTTTGCGCGCTGGTCGGATGGCCGAAGGCCGCGCGGTGGATCGTTGGGTCCCCGATCGTGACGACGTTTGTCGGACTGATCTCGATGCTATAGCCGCGGACAGGCCCGGCGGGCTCCAGTCTTCAGGCTGAGTGCTGCCGCGTCGGACCGTGTTTCAGCTGGCGGCTCGCGCTCGCCTTGGATGCCCATGTCGGAGACCTCGTCCGCGCGCGCCTTGTCGAGCTCACCCGGTCGGGGTCGAACCGGCTGAGGCCGCGGCGGCCCGGCTGGATGGTGATAGCGCCTTACATCTGGAGCGCTTGACGGAACTGGCTGGGTTCGGGATCATGTGCCGCGTCGGTCCCGGGGCGGTCATGCGGTCGCTCAGACCTGGGACCGCGACTGCCAGCACCACCATGACCGCCAGCCCCACCGCCAACATGACCGCGACGCCACGATTACCCTCCTCTCCATCTACGGCCACGGCCTCGAGGAGCAGGACCGGGAGATAGCCGGGAAGGCGGAAGAGGCCTGGGAGAAGGAGGACTGATGTCGGTGGCGACTCACCGACTTGGGATCCGCACGCTTGGGTATTGAAGACGTGGACGTGGTGGGTCGGACTGGGGACGGCGGCATCGATGTCCGCGGAGTGCTCGTGGTCGGCGACGTCGTGCGAATTCCAATGGCCATCCAGGCGAAGCGTTGGAGGATTGGCAACAACGTCGGCTCTGGCGATGTGAGAAATGTCCGAGGTGGTCTTGACGTCAGCGACCGCGCTCTAATCGTCACGACGAGTGACTTCACCCCTGCGGCCAGAAGAGACGCGTCGATGGTAGGGAGGGTCCCAGTGGGTCTGATGAAAGGGGACGAGCTTGTAGAGCAGCTGGTGGGGTTCGGAATAGGCGTGGAAAGAACTAACCACCAGATCCTGGAATCAGCTCCGATAGCGCTCGCGCCGTAACGAAAGCAGTCGCTGACGTAGCGAGACCGAGGATGGCAGAGGAAAGTCCGCGCAAGCCTCTCATCATCCTCGCGCCATACCTGCCCCTCCGCGAACCGCTGACGGCCAGAAGCTGGTGGATCGGGCCGCTCGCGGCCTTCGGGGGGCCCTGGCTCAATGGACGGTTCGAGGACCTGGTCCGTCGACTCATCGCCGCCTATGGCACGCTCGAGGGAGACACGATCCCGAACCCGGCGCTCATCGTGTCGGCCGAGCGGGGCGCTGACGGCACCTGGCCCAGTGAACGGGAGCGGCGGGGTCTCCAGCTAGCTCTGAATGTGACCGTGTGTGGGTGATCACGAATAGTGCTCAGTTCTGATCGCGAATAGTGCTCAGGTCCTCGGGGCGATGGAGGACCTGGTGACGTGATCGGAAGAAAGGAAGTCCCCCCTGGGATGCTCGGTGGTGATCGAAGCCCCGAGAGCCAGGAGGGACCTCCGTGGAGTCTGAGGAAGTCGGGATGGACCTGCATGCCCTACATCGCCACGGCTGGAGCATCAGCGCCCTGGCCCGCAAGTTCCACCTCAACCGTCGGACGGCGAGGCGGGAGTTGGCCGCCGGCGCTCCCCCGGGGTATCCGCCGAGGGCGCTCCGGTATCCCTTCACCCCCGCCCAACTGGCCCATATCGATCGGCGTCTGGCGGTCTGCCCGGCGCTGCGGGCCACCGACCTCCACCACGAGCTGGGGAGCGAGTACGGCTATGCGGGCAGCTACACCACCTTCCGGCGCCAGTTGGCGCCCCTGCGCCCGGTGATCCCCGTCGAGCCGGAGGTCCGCTTCGAGATTGCCCCAGGAGTTTCTGCGCTCGGTACGGGCAACGGGGCCGGTCTCCTCGGGCTGTACGCACGGCCGCCGCCGCCAGCATGGAGGCAACGAGGTCGCGCTGATAGAATCGACGCAACGCTGCGAGGACAATGACGTGAGTAACGGGATCCCGGTTGACTGCTCGTTCGAATGGGATGCAGGCACGATCGGCGGACGCTCCGGAACGATGCAGGTCCAAATTGCATCTCTTGCCGACTACCGCGCCGTGGTTTCCCGTCTGATTCCCGGAACCCTGCTATTCGACCCGCAAGGCCACGCGCAGAGAGTACGGCTCACTGACCCTGATCACCGGCCGCCGAGGACCTTTCCGGCCCAAGCCACACTGCGCGTGGTTGAGGAGCCCTTCCGCGAAGATGACCCAAGAGACCGCATGCGCTTCGGGAACAACTTCCTCCAAGCGGGGGCATGGGTTCTGGTCATCGACTTTCAGCCTCCGAGTCCAGACGGTCAGCCGGGGCGCCTGACGGCCTTCTGCGACGATGCCGATTCATACGCCGAGTTGCGCCGCTTCGTGGATGAGCCCCATGGCAGCGCACTGTCCGCCTTCGATGGTAGGGGCCAGTGGTACGTCAGTCGCATCTCTGACACGGGTAGCGTCGACCACCCGTTTCCCCAGGCCGTGACCGTGACCGTTCACTGGGCGCGTTTGGAGTAGCCACAAAGCGAGCTGACTCAGGCCGACGCTGGGGGTTCTCGAAGCCCAGGGCCCCGATCACCGGGCGGGCCGGCCGGGCGGGACGCTACCGAGGATACAGCCGGCCTGGGCGGCCGACTCATAGCGGCGCCGCCGCCGCGTTCCACCGCCGCCGGGCTGTTTGTCAGCGCTGGCGGCGCGTCGTGGCCGGCCGGTATCCCCGTCCCCGCGAACAGTCAGGGCAGAGGGTGGTCAACCAGCCCTGGCGATCCATAAGCCGTCCCGGTTTGCCACAGCGCTCGCAGCGGATGCGCGATTCCGCCTCGGCAGCCCACACCAAGGCGTTGATGGCGGGGGTGACCGACGGGGCCGCCGTGCAGCCCCAGACCAACTCGCCATAGCGCTGGTCCACCTCCTGGCATTGGTAGTCCGGGGCCAGGGCGAGGATCTGATGGTGGAGGGTGATCAGGACCAGCCCAACGCCAAGGACGGCGACCACGCCGAATCTAGCCACGCGACAGTGGAACCGCCGCGTCTCGGCTGAGGTTACGGCTCCGGGCCGCCGCCGGCCGACGAAGACCACACTCATACGACGCTGGCGCCGGAGCAGATGTGACGGTGAGTCTTGCCTTCTTCTGAGCTGGTGCGGCTTGGCCGGTGGCGGGCACCCATCGCGGGGCGCGCCAGCTCAAGTGACTTCATTCCCCAACACTCGGCCACCCCAGTGTGCCGTCACCGTCACTGGAGCGAGTGCGCCAATCGCGATCGGGCCTCGCGGGTCGTGTCAGTCGGCGGAGGTGATGTCTGGCGGGCGCAAGGGGGCGGTGACAAGCGTCGCTGACCGCGGCCCGGCCGGGTGTCGTCAGCTAAGCGGCACGCCCTGCCAGCTCTCGCCCGAATCGGTGGTTGCATAGAGGCTGGCCGGAGGGCCGAAGGGCGGCAGCTCGAAGCCGTCGTGACTGTCGAGGAAGGCGAAGGTGGCGTACGAGTCGT
>Ga0187868_1001327_pt1 | contig 17759 bp, 17 predicted proteins | sample June2016WEW_13_4_FD_133014 | JGI IMG/M metagenome (GOLD analysis project Ga0187868, IMG submission 133014) | Peatland microbial communities from SPRUCE experiment site at the Marcell Experimental Forest, Minnesota, USA - June2016WEW_13_40 | ecosystem: Environmental > Terrestrial > Soil >... | reverse complement strand
AAACCGTTGAGGAGCTAACTCAGAGCCTAATTCGTTTAGTTGATGAGAACGGAATGGATTGGATGTACTGCAACTGCAGTGAAACAGCACGCATTGGCGCACTCCGATGGAGAGAACGCTTCCGCAACGGAACCAAACCACTGTTCGATTCGTTGTATGATTTGGTGGCTACAGGCGAAGAAACACGTATCGTTCTTGACAAAAGCAAGGGACCAGATTATAGGCAGAAGCTGGCTGATGAGCTTAAAGCGATGGGCAACAGCGAGATGTGGCGTGCAGGCGCAACCGTGCGCTCACTTCGGCCTGGAAAGCAGAAGAAGTAAGGGTAAACGTCTTTTTTTCATCTTTTAATTTTTTTACTCTTATTTTGTTGCTCAAACAACCAAACAAAATGCCCCCGGCTATAGGGTATACTTTTTGCTAGAGAAATTCATTAACAAAAAGACCTGAGCCTAGCCCCAGGCAACCGCTGAAAACTTGGTGAGCATTGAAGCCTAAATGTGCTAAAAAACATTTAACGCACTGATTATTTCCCTGTACGCTTTTAGTGCTTCTTGCTCGCTTGCAACGTTTTTTATTAGCATGCGTCCACCGTTAAATAAGCTGACTTCATATCCCTTGTAATTGAACATGAGAGCCAAACGTGACTTTAAACTAACACTAAACCGCCTGTTCACCGTAGGGTAAATCTCCTCAAGGTTCAGCTTTAATGGTTTTTCAGGATTAATGTTAGCTGTGTCTTTTCCGCAAAGCCAAACCAGCCGTTCACCGCCAGCAACTGAGGATAAGTCGCCGTGGCAGACTGGACAGCGGGTGCTTTTGGAAATGTCTATGCTGGTGAAATCCATGTCGCTGAAGTCGCAGACCAGCAGTTTACCCTTCAAGGTTGAGCCGATTCCAGCTAAGAGTTTTATTGTTTCCATAGCTTGCAGAGCGCCGATTATTCCAGTCGTTGCCCCAAGGACTCCACGGGTGTTGCACGTTAGTAAATCCGCGTCGGATAGGTTAGGCATCAAACATTCCAAGCAGCCAGTTTCAGGCGGAGCAAACACAGAAAGGTTTCCTTCGATGCCTATGGCTGCGCCGAAAACGTATGGAATCTTTGATTTTACGCAGGCACGATTAACAATGTAACGAGTCGCAAGGTTATCTAAACCGTCAACAATACAGTCGACACCATTTAAAAGTAGTTCAACATTGCCTGCGTTGACATTTTCGGGAATTGCTTCAACTGTTATGAGTGGGTTGAGTTTTTCTAGTTTTTTTGCGGCAACTTCAGTTTTTGGATAGTGCAAGTCGTCGGTGCTGTATAGGATTTGCCTGTGCAGGTTATGGGTTTCAATGGTGTCTTGGTCGATTAAGCGTATGTAGCCAACGCCAGCTAAAGCAAGATAAAGTGATGAAACAGTGCCTAATCCTCCGGCGCCGACAATTGCAACTTTAGATTTTGCTAGTTGCTGCTGTCCCTTTTCGCTTAGTTCTTTTAGTATTGTTTGACGGCTGTAGAATTCTTGAGCAAACACCTTCTTTTCTGCCATATCCACTTTAACCATTCTCCAAACTGAAGTGTTGTTATTCAGTGTTATATTTGCCTTTTATGTGGAACTGTCTTTCATATATTTCCCTTACCTTATCAATGCTGTCGGCTTCCTGCGGGGATTTATCATCCCTGATACGGGCGATTCTTGCAAACCGCAGTGCCATTTGGCTTTTGTATTTGGGGCTCCTCTGAATCTCGTTGTAAGCTACTTCAACCACGATTTTAGGAATAACTGATACACAATGCCCTTCCTGCCCGATTGCATAAGCTTTTAACTGCTTAGTCATCTCGATGATTTCGGCGTCGGTTAAGCCCTTGAAAGTTTTACCCACAGTCAAAAATTCATCCGTTTTTGGTTCTCTTGCTGCAAGATAATAATCGGAAAGCCAACCTTTTCGCCTTCCATAACCGTACTCAGCGGCGGTAATTACGAGGTCTAAGGGTTCGAGGACTGTTTTGATTTTCAACCACTTTTTTCCTCTGCGTCCAGGCGTGTATGCGTTGTCAAGTTTCTTTGCCATTAATCCTTCGTGTCCAGCGGCTATGGCTTCTTTGAGAAAACCTTCTGCCTCATCCTGCTGATTGGTTATGATTTGTTTGGTTAATGGGATTTCCGCAACGTTCTGTGCCAGGATTTGTCTGCGTTGCAAGTAGGGCAGAGTGATTAGGCTTTCACCGTTAAGATAAAGAACATCAAACAAGTAAAGCGTTAAGGGTATTCTCTGCGCCATACTGGTGACGCCGCGGGTTCGTTTGAACCTGCGCATTAAGTGCTGAAACGCAATCGGGTAACCAGCGCTGTCTAGCGCGATTACTTCGCCTTCAACGATTGCTGACTGCGCTTTAATGTTGCGTTTCACTGTTTCAACGATTTCTGGCAGGCTTTCTGTCACGTTGGTTAGTCTTCTGCTGAAAACCTCTACCGAGCCATTTTGCTTGTGAATTTGGACTCTTGCACCATCGTACTTGTATTCGAAAGCGGTTTTGCCACCATGCTCAGCCAACGCTTCTTTTACTGTTTGGGCGGTTTGAGCAAGCATAAGTTTTACTGGCCTAAAAACGCTAAAGCCCGTTTTTTCTAGGCCTTCAACACCTTGGGTTTTGACTGCTGCCGCCACTTCACCGATGTCGCCTAGAACCATGCTGGTGTGCTGCACTTTTTGAAGCGGAACGTCGAAGGCTTTGGCAACGGCTTGCTCCATTAAACCTTCATGGAGGCCCGTGCGCATCTCGCCCGTAAAGATTTTTACGAAGTATTTAGCTTCAACTGGAGTAGCTTGGCTTAAGAGTGTGTTTATTAAGCGCTCTTTTTTTGTTCTTGAGCGTGCACCTGTGGTTTGAGCGATAGCTTCAAGTTCGACCCTGACCTCAGTTATGGTTAAGGATTTTTGCGTTAGTTGTGTTTGCTTTTTTGCTTTGGCGTGTTCAAGGACTGCTTTTGTTGCTGAGCCGATGTCGCCTGTGCTTGCCATGGCTTGGCGGAAAAGGTTCCAGTCAAACTCGCTTATGCGCTCTAAAACTCGGGTTAGGGTTGACCAGTTTACATCCAGCGACTTTTGGATATACTTAGGGAATGCTCTGCCAACCATCATGTTAGTAGCGGGTTCAATTTCTTCTGGAGCGAGCGTTTTTAGGTAGTTTGCCGTTAAATCTATGATTTCGAGCCGTTTTTTTGTCGCTTCAACTTTTTCAAGCAATTCGGCGACGGATTTGAATAATGCACTCATGGTTTGAAACCGAAAAATTTTGACTAATAGAAAATAGGGCGTACACTCTTATTTAATTGCTTACGGTTAAAAAAACTAGAATTAGGGGATAAAAAGAAAAAATTGGGCTATCAGAAACCGGAGCTTTCGAGTTTTTCTTTGACTTCTTTGATTTTCTTGCTTAGCTCTTCAACTTCCTTTGTGTTGCCTAAGGCTTTTTGGCAGTCTCGTGCATAATCAAGTGCGCTAACGCCGTATCTGTCGAATCCCTTGCTAAACGAGATATCAGCAGACTTCATAAAAAATTCCACGCCTTTCTCATATTCTTTGAGGGCAAAGACGCATTCGCCAGCTTTATAGTACATTTCTGCTGACCCGAAATAGTTCTGACCTTTATAGTAAAGTTCAGCGGTCTTTACAAAAATGTCCCTTGCTTCAACGTATTTGCCGTTTTCCATCAGCGAATTAGCTTCTTTATGCATTTTAATTGGGTCTTCTCTTACGCTCATCAATTATCACTCATAATCGTCTATTTTGAGGTGAACTCCCATTTAGATTTTCCTCTCACCAAATGTTTTTCTCCAAAAGAACAGAACTGATCGGCAAAGGCATAACATAAAAGGCTCTTCCAACATGCAGGTAGTGGGGAATAAAAGTTGATGCTTCGATGCATTCACTGCAGCACAGAGTTTCCAGTTTACCCGTTGAGAAGCAACTGTGAAAAATGCGGCGGCACACTGGAATTTATCGCTGACTTACCTGAAGGTGAAAAATTTAAGTTTTCAGGAATGCAAGGATTCTGGAAATACAGAGAAATTCTTCCGCCAGTTAAGCACATGGTCAGTTTGGGAGAGGGTGGAACACCATTACATAAGGCTGAAAGGCTTGCCAAAGCTGTCGGGTTAAAGGACCTTTATTTGAAGGATGAAACACGTAACCCCACAAATTCTTACAGAGATCGTGCAGCAGCTTTCTTGACGTCAAACGCGATTGATCAAGGTTTTAAGGCACTAGTATGCGCTACTAACGGGAACATGGGGGCTTCTTTAGCTGCCTACGGCGCAAAAGCGGGACTGATTTGCCATGTTTTGGTTCCCAAAGTTGTTGATGTTGGAAAGCTGGCACAGATGATTGCTTACGACGCGGTCATCGAGGAGTCAGGCGTCATTGTAGATGACTCAATCCGCAAAGCATCTGACTTGGCCAAGGAAACAGGCTGGTACCAAGCCACCGCCGAACTCAACCCACTAGTGGTTGAAGCCCAAAAAACTATTTCGTTCGAAATTAATGAACAGTTTACGGTTCCTGATTGGGTTATTGTTTCGATGGGAAGTGGCGGAACTATCTATTCTCTTTGGAAAGGCTTCAAGGAACTCAAAGAGTTAGGGCTAACAGCCTCGGTGCCGCGAATGGTAGGAGTTCAAACAGAAGGCTGTGCCCCAATAGTTAACGAACTGACAGAACAATCATATCCAAAAGTCTGTAGCCAATCCACACGTGCATTAGCCATTCTCGTTGGCGAGCCATTACAAAGTGAATTAGCAATTAAAGCGATTCAGGAATCAAACGGCTTAGCTTTCACCGTCTCAGATGTGGATATTTTGGCTGCTGAGCTTCAGGTTGCTAAACTGGAAGGAGTCTTCGCTGAACCGGCTAGTGCAGCCACCGTGGCAGCACTGCAGAAACTGAAAGCCGACCGAATTTCCAGCGACTGTAGTGTAGTCTGCCTCATAACTGGGAGTGGGTTAAAAGCGACCGATGTTCTGCAGGCGTTAACGAAGAAACAGAAAGCAGCAGGGTTGGGGCTTGCAGTAAGTACGAAACAAAAAATCCTCAAAATTCTCAGCGAGAAAGAAACGTATGGTTATGATTTGTGGAAGCAGTTGGGTCAGATAATGACTCGTGCTGCCGTGTATCAGCATCTTAATGAGCTGTCAGATAAGGGGTTGGTGGTTGGCTATGAGGAGAATGGCAAGAAATTCTTCCGAATTACTGAGCGTGGAAGGAAGGTTTTGGCTGCATTTGAGGATATAAAGTTGCTTTTGTGATTATTGGTTCCGTAACGCTTATTTTATAGTATAGCTGTAACTATACTAAAGGTGTGACTATACTAAGGCGAAAAACATGCAATCCAAATCTGACAATAAAAGAGTCACTCTCATAATTGCACAGGCAGGCGTCATGGCAGCCCTTGTCGCAGTCACAACCTTCCTTGTGCAAGTACCCATCCCCGCCACAAAAGGATACCTAGACTTCGGCGACATTATGATCTTCGTTAGCGCCTGCACGTTTGGTCCAATGGTTGGCGGATTTGCAGGTGGCGTTGGGTCCGCAATATCCGATGTAGCCAGCGGGTACGCCTATTTTTCACCGTTCACCCTTATCATAAAAGGCGCTGAAGGACTCATAGCGGGCTTAATATCAAACAGACTAAGCAGAAAAAGAGACGTCATCGCCGTGGTCTTCGCAGGCGCCGAAATGGTAAGCGGGTATTTCTTAGCAGAGTTCTTCGGATTATCAGAACGCTGGGCAGCGCTGGGAGAAGTACCCTTCAACATACTGCAGATAATCGCAGGCGGAATAATCGGGATTCCAATAGCCATTATACTTCGAAAGAGACTCCCAGAAGCTTGGAGAAACTACAGGACAAGGAAAAATGTTGCTACAACTTAAAAGCTAGATTTCACAGAGAATAAGATCATGAAATTGCCGCCTGGAAAAATCCCTATAAACATCCTAAAAGAAGTAGTCTTCAAAAACCTGGGCGCCGAACGCAACGAAGTGGTTTTGGGTCCCGCTACTGGAGTAGACGGTGCAGTGTTAGATGTTGGAAACAAGAACGCCATCGTTTCCATGGATCCAATTACTGGTGCCGTTGAACGGATCGGGTGGGAAGCCATCAACATTAACGCCAACGATGTGGCTACGTTTGGGGTTGAACCTGCCTTTTTCTTCTCATGTTTGCTTTTGCCAGAGAGCGCTGACAGCAAAATCGTTGAAACCATAAGCGTCCAAATGAACGTTGCCGCCAAGGAGCTGGGCATTGCGATTGTTGGAGGGCATTGCGAAGCCACTCCGGGTCTGGCTAATCCTATTGTGGTTGGCTGCATCATGGGCTTAACTGAAAAAGGCAAATACGTTACTGTTGCAGGCACCAAAGCAGGAGACAAGCTGATTTTAACAAAGAGCGCTGGAATTGAAGGCACGGCAATTTTAGCTTCCGACCGTGAAGAGCAGCTGAAAAAAGTGTTTACTTTGAGCATACTTGAGAGCGCCAAACGCTTCTACAGCCAAATAAGCGTTGTGAAAGACGCCTTAACGGCTTACAGAACAGGCGGAGTCCACGCTATGCACGACCCAACTGAAGGCGGAATACTAAACGGCATCCATGAAATGGGAGATGCAGCAGGATTAGGCATACGCGTTTTTGAAGAGAAAATTACGGTTGAACCTGAAACTGCCAAAATATGCAGGTATTATGAAATTGACCCTTTGCAACTGATTAGTTCAGGTGCATTGCTTATTGCTGCAGACCCAGAAGCCGCAAACAAAATAATCGATGCCTTAAGCCAAGAGCACATTTACGCTGACGTCATAGGCGAATTCAACCCGAACCCAAACAAACGCATACTCATGCATAAAGACAACACAGCAGAGATTCTGCCAAGACCAGTCTCAGACCATCTATGGACGGCTTTAACGCGTTAAACTGTGTCTTATCCCGCTTTGTGGCAACTGCAAACACCAGTAAAGCAGGAAGACGCGATAAAAAATCATATACTCATACAAGTGCGATTAAACCAAGCCACATTTGAACTCAACGATAGCTTGACAGATGCTGTTTTAAAATTGTAAATTGGCGCCGCCGAAAGGATTCGGACCTTTGACCGACTGGTTAACAGCCAGCCGCTCTACCGGGCTGAGCCACGGCGGCAAGCATAATGCTTATGCAACTTTTTAGTTTCAATATAGTATTTAAGTTTAGTCTTCTCAAACCTAGGTTATTCAATCTGTCGCACTTTGCGCTTTGCTATTGCCGAGAAGCCTTTGTAGAACTCTTTGGTTATGTGCTGGTACCATTTGTCTGAGAATGACAAATCAATCAGGTTGTCAACCCAGCGAAAGTCACGTTCTGCACATTGAATCAAAAGTTTTTTGTGCAATTCATTCAGTTTGGTGTCTGTAAACCAGTTTTCACTTGCCAGTTGACCCAACGGAACAAAGAATAGTGGCACAATGAGGCATCGCATGTCCTTAAGGTCATCAACTAAATCCATTGTTTTAAGGATGTCCGATTCCTGTTCATCAGGTAACCCAACAATCAACGTGCAAGCAGGAGCAAGCATGTTGTCATGCATCACACCTAGGCCCTCGCAGACAACGTCATGCCAATTGTCAGCGCTAAACGGATGAGCCTTGGCAGGCATAATCTTCTTCGCCATCTCTGGAGAACCAGTTTCAATGCCTATTTCTGCTCCCCACCAAGTTTGATTCTGCAAGATAAGCTCTGACAACTTCGAGAGAAGCTTGGGGTTTGATGCTACAGCAGCTAAGGAACAGTGACTCCAGCTTACGCCTGTCGCCTTTTTCGTTACTAATTCATGCAACTGCACGAGTTTCTCTTCGTTTGGGGTAGTGTTTTTTGAGCCATAAAGCATGACATCTTCCGCGTGAAGACATACACCAGTGTTGCCTGCATCAATATTAACGCTTAATTCACGGTTAATCTTTTCAATCGGATACCATCTTAACGGTCTTAACGTAACATTGCAAAATTGGCAACCCCTGCAACAACCTCTACCAATCTCAACCAAACCGTTAACTGAAGGCTGAACAATATCAGGAATCTCCTCTAAACTAGGTGCCTCACCAACTCCAACTTCATAATGGCTGGGGATCTCTTGGCCCTCAATTACTGCCCTAAAAAGTTTCCCAATAACATTTTCTGCTTCGCCTTCAACGACGCAGTCAATACCTAAATCCTTAACGGCTTTTTCTCGGTAATGGAACTGCCATGCGCCAGGTCCACCAACAACAATCTTTAACCCATTTTGTTTCGCTTTTGTGACCGCGGGACTTTTTAGCAAAACTTGAAAGTATTTTGCAAGGTAGGGTTCCTTCTTGAAAAGAGAAGCTAAAGTTGTGGAAGCGGGACCTAACCCAAACGGGTCCATTGTATGTATGCCAAGAACTTTTGCATCATTAAGGTAGCGACTTAGATGATTTGGGCTAACTGTTTCAACGTGGAATCCTTCTTTTAAAAGTTGAGCTTCAGTTTTTCGCAGTCCATAAGGTGCTTGTTGTGGATGGCCATTTTTTGTTTTTAATGATGGAAAAAAAAGATAACTATAAAGCCATTCAGGAATGAAATTTGGAGGTGCACACGTACCAAACCCTAGGAACTCGTTGTTATGATAGTTGCTCATTAAAGTCCTGTCAGCAGTCAACACTACCTCTGCCATAACCCCTTCGCCCTTCGTCATTTAAAATCTATGAATACTGTTCCTAGAAAGTGCGAGGCAGATATATCTTTATTGTCCGTATCCTAGCTTTATTTCGACACGTTTGGAGATTCACACATAATTAGAGAACCTCTTTGGCTTTCTGTAGGAGTGAACTTGCATTCTGTTGATTGTTATTTCATCGTATTTAGCCCAGCCTGCTTGCCCCAGTTTCTGGATGTCTTCTATTGTTGTTGCAGTGGCCGTTTCAAATTGGTCGTCCTTGAACTCTATCATGCCTATGTACTTCATGCTGCTGCTGTTGTTTGTGGCCTAGCGTGCGACAAATAATCTTTTAGCGTTAGCGATAAATACACTTAGTGTATCACTAAGTATTGAGAGGAACGAACTATGGAACTTGATGTTTGCATTAAAGGCAGGAGAAGTGTTAGATGTTATACAGATGATCCTGTTTCGAAGGAACAAGTTGAAGCTGTTCTGGAAGCGGGCATTTGGGCTCCAACAGCTATGAATAGGGAACCTTGCAAGTTCATAGTTATCGAAAATAAAGAATTAATTAAGTACGTCTCTGATGAAACCAAGGTTTTGGTCAAGCAAATGTTCCCTCTTTACGCCAAGCGATACTCCACAGAGGCTGATTTAATCTGCTATAAGGCGCCTGTGCTAATACTGGTATGTACAGAAAAAGACCAACAACGGGCTAACTGGAACTTGCTGGACAGCGTTCTCGGTACGGAGAATATGTTTTTGAAGGCGTATGAGCTTGGGCTTGGAACCTGCTATATGGGTTTCGTTTCATTACTAAACAGCAAACCAGACGTTCTCAAGAAGATTGGAATCCCTGAGAACTATGAAATGATGGTACCCTTAATCTTAGATCATCCCAAAACAAAACAAGAAGCAGGAAAGAGAAAAAAACCGAATATCCTGAAATGGATTAAGTAACTACGATTAAACGAACGTACTCATAGCCAGCTTTAATCGACTCTGTCGCCTCTTTGAGGGTGGCCGCTGCTTTGCAAACGTAGTCATTGCACTTGCTCTTCTATTGGTTCGCCCTTCGCCAGCGAAGTTGAATCTGTACTCTCTTGATGTAGCCTTGTTTTTCCAAGGAAAAGAGGCTGCGGTGAACTGAAGCGTATTCTTTTGATTTGTACTCTACGATTTTGCCAAAAATCATCTCGGCAATTTCCTTAGTTGTCATGTCGGGTTTTATCTCTAGCAATTCCAAAATTCTTTTTTGGTTTTTAGAGAGACCAGCCAAATCCTGTAGCACGCTCTTGAGAGCTTCAATTGTATTATCAAAATTAAATCTTTAACCCGCGCTATAACTGTAGTTCTGATGGTTAGAATATATCAAAACATGAAATATATACTAAGCGCGGCTCATCAATTCATTGGTTGTTGCTCTAATCAGAGAGCCTTGGAAATTTTGGTCACGGGAAAAGGCTGTGTTCCGATCAACCAAACTTTTCTGGTAAGGTTCAGGTGGGAATATATAGTCTTGTAACAGAAGGTGACTCGAACCTACGGGGTGAATATTTACTTTTCACAGCGGGCCCGCCACAAGCACAGACTCTTTTTAGCTAAGAAGTCTTAAATATTTTAGGGAGGTAAAATGAATTGTTATGATAAGAAGGAAAATGGTGTTAATCGCAGTTGTTGTCGGTGTTGCACTATTGCTTGTGGTATCCCAGGTGAACTCGTATTGGGAGTCATTGCCACAAGCCAGCTACAAAATCGGTGACGAAATAAAGGGCTTCCCAATTGATGGGTTTTCAATCACTGTATGGAACTACTCCGTTACAGATGAAAACGTTCAAGGTCTTCCTTTACCATCGGTTCCTTCAGGGATGCAATGGGTCGTCTTAAATGTTTCAATTCAAAACTTGATGAACAAAGACATCTTCTTTAATCAGACGGGTAATTTGCAAACAGAACTCTCGAAGGCTTCCAGCAAATACCTATTTTTGGAGTTTAAAGAAGTACACTCCTTCGGAATTGGAGGAGAATCTACTGGAGGAGGAGCTTCTTATCCAAGAACCCCAACTGGAGACACTAACTGGTGGGGCATAACCATAGATAACTCGTCATTTACAGAGTTGAGAGCAAACCAACGTGTGGATGGTTTCATGTACTTTCTGAAAAACCAGGGTCTTGTTTCAGGAGAGTTGATTTGCCAATCGCTTGGTGAAACAAAGCCCATTTTCGCAGTCGATCTAATACAATCGTAGAGTTTAGCTAATAGTTAAAAGAATTCAGCGATCAATCCTAAAGTAGTCTAATTTATAAGCAAAAAAAACATAACCGATCTTTGCGTATTTGTGTTGTACGCATCTACTAATTGGAATAGCTGTTCACAACGTTTATTTTTGACCCGACAGTGAAAAGGCTATGCAGCAGCGGCAAAACGACAAAAAGCAGGATACACCTTCGGAACGCTCATTGATGAGGGTTCTTGCCAATTCTGGGCATTCCGAAGACATAGCGGATAAGATTTGGAAATGGTATAATCCGCCAGAAATAAACGGTAGCAAGCCTAAAAAAAATAGCGGCATTTAACGAGAAATTATTTGGTCGTTTTTCTTTTTGTTGTCTTCCCGTTGAATTCTTGTCTTCCTATTTGTTGATTACTAATTCATAATGGTTAATTAATAAAAGTCAGGTATTGAAAATTTAAAGAAAATAAGGAGAAGAAGAATAATGATGAAAAAGCCACAAAAGAAAAACAATTCAACCTACAAAATAAATTTAGTTGCAATAGAGGGTGACGGCTCTTTCCCATGTCCAAAATGCGGAATGCCAATCTCACCCGACGACGAGACAGAGGAAAACTATAAAGTTATAGACACTAAAGTCGTCGACGATGAACTTGCTGAATTAGTCGTCGCTTGTGGCAAATGCAGAAGCACAATACAACTTACTGGCTTTCAACAGGGTTAGGATTAAATCTTAGTCTCCCTCCAAACACTGACTGTCACTCCGTTGCTCAGTCGCTCAATGAGCAAAAAGAAATCGCGTACGATCTATTATTACTTTGAAGATAGGAAAATGTATTAAGAGAACCTCGTTAAGTACTGAAGCCACGTGAGCATTATGTCTAATTATTGGAAAAGAAAGAGAACGAGAATTAGTTTGGAAGAGAGTAGGAACTAATTTGGGTTTGGGGATTAAAATTTTAAAAAACCAACCAAAGCTAGACATTCACTATTTTAAGGAAAAGCCATTGCACTTGAGGGTCAATTAGAACTAAGAAAAAAAACGTAAGCACAATAGAACAATTAAAATAGCTGAAGTTAAAGTTCGTTTTTTCGTTTAAAGCCTCTCCGCCTATTTTTCACAAAAATTAATGCCGTCAACGCCAATACAGTTACAACTACTATAGCCAGTAGAATAATAGCATTATTGGATTGGTTAGTTTGCGGTGTCGGTGAGGGCGTAAAAACTGGAGTTAACGTAGGGTCTGGAGTTGATGTAGATATTGGCGTTGGGGTTGGTGTTGCTGTTGAGGTAGGAGTGGGCATTGGCGTTGGTGTGGGCGTTGGAGTCGGTGTTGGGCTTGGACTTGGAGTCGGGGTTGATGTAGGTGCGGGGGAAATTGTGAAGTTACTGTAAGATAATTGATATTCAATTACCTCGGAATTAACAAGATTTGCGTTTGTCATGCAAGAACTCACATACACATTATTATTGCTGTCCATGCAAACTATTCTGTCATTATAACTTCTGTATGGAGTTGAGCACTGATAGGTTAAGGTGTTATTGTTACACTTATAGAGGTATAGTTCGTTTGGTCCAGAGCCTTGTCTTTGGCTATATTCAAACAGCAATAAAGAATTTGTCAAGAAGTTTACTTCTGGATGGTCTTCAAAACTTGTTTCTGGCAATCCAGAATCGTATTCACTCCATACTCCAGAGCTGTTCATTAATTCAATACGATACGTCCCTGCTCCTGTTGTGGAATTGCTAACTATTCCGCAAGCTAGATAGGATGTACTTGCGCTTACGCTACTGAAAATTGAATAATTATACTTATCTACGTCCTTACCTATAATTGCACTGCAATACTTTGTCCAATCTAGGCTCCAATTAGTTAAAGAACTTGAATTGTACAGTGAAAAAGCGTAAGTTGTTGAAGTCGGCATTGCCACACATAAAACATATACGTTATTTTCGAAAACTGCAATCTGTTCTTCATCTGAGTAAGTGCCAGTCCAGTTGTATGAAGCAGAACCATTTATGGAAATTCGGTAATAGTCTGAATTGTTTGCTATTTGAGCGGGACTCACAGCCCAGATTCCTAAAGTTGGATAGTTATCACCGTCACCAAATAGCATCAAGTTTTGGTTTGGGTCATAAATTGCTGAAACAAAAATATTAGGCTGAGTAAAGTAATTTATTTCTGCTAAAGTTGACTCGTTGAATGTTTCTATGTAGCTGCCTTCACCCATGACATAAACTACACCATCATGTACATACGCGCTATAGCTGTCTCCAGACCGCACCGCCAAAGGAACAGAACCGAGCAGTTCAAGCGTTGAAACGTTGTATTTGCTTAGCATATAGGTATTATCGCTACTGACAATCCATAAGTAGCCGTCATAAACGGATGCGTACTGCAATCCTACGTTGTTTTTTGGAAAAAGGGTTTGTTCATAAATTAATGACGGCTGCAAACTTTGGGCTTTCACCGTTTGAATTGGCAAGGTGCAAGCTAATGCAAACATTGAAAATACCGTTAGAATTGTAAGTACCTGTTTATGTTTCAAGAGTCATCTTAGCTTTAGCTCTGTTGCTTTAAACATAAAAAAATTGCCCTTCAACCGATAACTTAGCTAATCTTTCAGCGTAAGATTCGGAACAAGCGTCTTAATTCTTATGCAGACACTTGGTGCCATAGCGGTAATGTCTTCTTGAACCTCAAAATCAAGTCTTTTTCCGCTTCATTTTCCACGATTATTCTTGTTAGATGTTGCTCAAACACTTTATTGCTAACTTGGTTATCCTCCAAATCCAAAAATTTTAATTAACTGTCCTATTAATCATATCTGTAAGGATAACTTTGTCAACTTTGAAAGGCACAATTTTTACATTAAATGGGAAATTTGATAGTTTTATTAGAAAAATATATCAAGGTAATTGACTATCTAATGAGAAAACGCGTTCGGAGAATAGGATTATTTGAAAAAAATGATTGAGTTTAGATGGCATGGTCGAGGCGGTCAAGGAGCATGGACAGCCAGTGAATTACTGGCAAGAACAGCCCTTGACGAAGGAAAATACATTCAATCATTCCCTGAATTTGGACCTGAACGAATGGGCGCGCCAGTAACTGCCTTTACCAGAATAAGCACTGAACCAATAAGATTACATTGCGCCATTTACGACCCAGATGTTGTCGTCGTTTTAGATAACACCCTGCTGAAAACAGTTCCAGTTACAGCTGGATTAAACGATGACGAAGACATACTAATTATTAATTCCTCCGAGGAACCAGCTGCTTTGAAAGAAAGCCTTAGGGTGACAAAAGGCAAAGTGTGGACAGTTCCAGCAACCGAAATTGCCCTAAGAATTTTGGGAGCACCAATAACCAACACGGCACTGCTGGGCTGTGTCGCTAAGGCAACTAATATAGTTACTTTAGAAGGCATAGAGAAAACGTTGAAGGGACGTTTCAGACTAGACTTAGCAGAGAAAAACTTCGCAATTATCAAAGAATCGTATGAGGAGGCAAAATCCGAATGAGTCAAGAAAAAAGCTGGAAAGAAATCTCCATAGCTGGAATATGCTCAAAATCAAGCGTTGGATTCATGACAGGCGATTGGAAAACTTACACGCCAATACGAGACCTCGAGAAATGTACCAAATGCTTAACATGTGTGATGTTTTGTCCTGACGGAGCAATAAAGTGGCGTCCAGAGATAGGTGACATCGAGTTTGACTTTAGCTTCTGTAAAGGATGCGGAATATGCGCTAACGAGTGTCCAACTAAAGCAATAACAATGAAGATAGAAGGGGAATAAAAGAACATGGAAAAACAGGTTAAACAGGAAACAATGGCTCTAAACGGAGATGAAGCAGTTGCCTTCGCCGTTAAGCAATGCGATGTTGATGTAGTTGCTGCTTACCCAATTACGCCCCAAACAATTATTGTGGAAAAATTTAGTGAATACGTTGCCAACGGAGAGGTCCAAACAGAATATGTCTGCACTGAATCAGAACACAGTGCCATGACCGCTTGTCTTGCCGCTTCAGTTACAGGTGCAAGAACTTTCACTGCCAGCGCTTCTGCAGGCTTAGCGTTGATGCATGAGATGCTTTTTGTTACGTCTGGTTCTCGAGCGCCAGTTGTAATGGCGGTAGCTAACCGTGCTTTGTCTTCGCCGCTTAACATTCATGGTGACCAATCAGACAGCATGGCTCAAAGAGATAGCGGATGGATTCAAATTTACGTTGAGAACGCTCAGGAAGCATATGACGCTATTATTCAAGCATTCAAAATTGCTGAGGATGTTGGTGTGTCTTTACCGATGATTGTTGGCTTAGACGGGTTTACGGTAAGCCACACGCTGGAGAACGTCGATGTACTATCTGAAGACGATGTCAAAAAGTTTGTTGGAGAGCGCCAACTGCCCAAAGTGCTTACACATGAAGGCAAAACAGTGCCGTTTAAGCTTGATCCAGAGAATCCGATGACTATGGGGCCGATTGCTTTTCAAAACTACTATTTTGAGTTTAAACGCCAGCAAGAAGAAGGTATGAAGAACGCGTTAAAGCGAATACAAGAGGTTAACAGTGAATACGCTAAAGTCACTGGCAGAAGCTACGGCAACGGCCTAATAGATGATTACAAGCTTGAAGACGCTGAAATAGCAGTGGTGTGCGTTGGCTCAACCTCAGGAACACTAAAAGTAATTGTTGACGAATTAAGGCAAGAGGGCGTTAAAGCTGGGCTTCTACGATTGCGTACGTTTAGGCCACTGCCCGTCGAAGAACTTCGAAAAGCATTAAGCAACGTCGTTGCAATTGCAGTTATGGATAAAAGTATGAGTTTCGGCGGTTTCGGCGGTGCAGTTTTCACTGAAGTTCGCCATGCGCTTTACGACGATAAGAAGCATCCGTCTATAGTGAACTACATTTACGGTTTAGGCGGGAGAGATTCTAGTCCCCGTGAACTGCGAACAATCTTCGAAGAGCTTACGCATATTGCAAAAACTGGGCAAGTTGAAAGCCGCGTTCATTATTTTGGGTTAAGGGAGTAAATTAGGAGGCAAAAAATTGACAACTCAAGAATGGAAATTCACAGCTAAAGATATTGCGTGTAAGCCAGATTTGTTCCTTTCAGGTCATCGGGCATGTGCAGGTTGCGGACCAGCTTCGGTGCTGCGTTTGATAATGAAAGCTACACGTGGACCAACAATTGTGACTGAAGCAACTGGCTGCATGGAAGTGGTCTCATCAATTTACCCTTACACTTCTTGGGGTCTGCCATGGTTGCACACGGCTTTTGAGAATGCTGCTGCTAATGCTTCTGGAATTGACGCTGCATTGAAAGCTATGCGCAAGAAGGGCAAAGTGAAACAAGAGCACATTGATATTATTGCAATAGCTGGCGACGGCGGAACATTTGACATTGGCTTGCAAGCGTTGTCTGGTGCTGTTGAACGTGGACATGACTTCTTGTTTGTGCTGTACGATAATGAGGGTTACATGAACACTGGCATCCAACGTAGCGGGGGAACACCGATTGGTGCAGCAACAACAACTACTCCAGCTGGCTCAGTAAATCCAGGCAAGCTTGAGAAGAAAAAGCCGATTAGCGAGATTATGCTGGCTCACGAAATGGAGTACGTGGCTACTGCATCACCATACTACTGGAAAGACATGCTGACAAAAGTTCGCAAAGGCTTAGAAGTTAATGGACCGGCGTTTCTGCACATATTTGCACCTTGTCCAAGGGGTTGGCGTTGTGAACCAGGCAAATCTATTGAGTACTCGAAGTTGGCGGTGGAATCCTGCGTGTTTCCACTTTGGGAGGCAGTGAACGGCAAACGGCAGCTTTCAACGCCAAGCAAACTGATTGCTCTGGCACCGCAAAAGAAGAAGCCAGTTAAAGATTACATTGTTGGTCAAGGCAGATTCAGGCACCTGTACACCCCGCAAAACCAGCATATTATTGATGAGATGCAACGTTTCACCGATGAACATTGGGCACGGCTTCTCCAAAAGTGTGAGCCAATGTAAACTCTTTTTATTTTTTATTTTGTTTTTGTTAGATTTTTAGGCAAAATGTTAGTAGTTGAATTTAGTGATTGTTTTCTGGGAGGATTTTTAGTATGCGAAGGATTTTTTTGAATTCTTCCTCTTTCAATGAGGCTCTTCTGCCGTTGGCATAGATGTCTTTTACTCTTTCCACTACTATGGCTACGGTTTGGTCGTCTGGAGTGTTTCCTGCAAGCTCGGTTATTTTGTGTTTGATTATTCCTTTTCCCGATTGCTTCCCAATCGTTAAACGGCGCTCGTTACCGACCAGTTCAGGCGGGTATGGTTCATAAGTCCACGGGTCAACTAAGACGCCGTGCGTGTGGATTCCTGACTCGTGTGCAAATCCGTAGTCGCCGACGATTGCCTTGTTAGGCGGAACTACATAGCCGGTTGCTTTACCAATGTAGTCGGCGGTTTGCTTTAGCTTCTGGGTTTTGCCTTCAAACTTTTTGATTCCGTAATGCAGGTACAGGTTCAAGAGTACCTTTTCGGTTTCAGCGTTGCCCGCACGTTCGCCGATTCCAAGATATGTGGTGCTTGCGTAAACTTTGTCCCATACGCCTGAGGCTGCTTTAATTGATGCCATCGTGTTTTCAACAGCGTTCCCGAAGTCATCGTGTGCATGAATCTCAATAGCTGCGATTCTGGTTTGTTTTTTTATGGCTACTACTTTGGCTGGTATACCGTTGGGCAGTGGTGCCGTTGGGTCGGATAAGCCGATGCCGACTGTGTCGCAGATACGGTAACATTCGGCGCCTGCGTCTGCAACTGCGTTGATTAGTTTTT